>ERZ651768.2035-NODE-2035-length-14373-cov-9.619894_pt1 | contig 14373 bp, 10 predicted proteins | sample MGYA00514754_ERZ651768 | MGnify/ENA metagenome assembly ERZ651768 | reverse complement strand
GAGCGGCGCCGGAAGCTGCGGGGGGTCTCGATCAGGGAGGCCATATCCTCCCGGGGAGCAGAGCGTGATTAGGCGTGACTGTCGAGCATGCCCTGCAGGTCGGCCTTGCTCCGGGCGCCCACGGCCTGCTCAACGACCTCGCCGCCCTTGAAAACGAGCAGGGTGGGGATGGACTGCACGTTGTACTGGACGGCCAGTTGCTGGTGCTCGTCGATGTCGACCTTCCCTATGGTCGCCTTGCCGTCGTTCTCATCGGCGAGTTGATCAACCATCGGCCCGATCATTTTGCAGGGGCCACACCATTCAGCCCAGAAATCAACCAGCACGGGAGTAGAGGACCGTAGTACCACGGTGTCGAAGTTGTCCGCGGTCAGGGTAACGACTTTGTCGGAGGCCATTTCTTTGTAATCGAATGCTTCGTGGATTAAAACAACCCACCAAGGCTGGCCAGGAAAGCCGCCAAACCAATCGCGCCGAGTGCGGCAACGGCAGCCACGGCAGTGTCGAGCGGGTTGTCTGCGGGAGCGGCCTTCTTGACGCGGGCTTTTTTCCGCTTGAGCGTTGCCGTTGCGACAGCTTCCTCTTCAACGGCGGCAGCGACCGGCTCCTCTACCATTGCCGTCGGGGTCTCCTTTTCTACGGGCGCAGCCGGTTTGGCAATTCCCACGCCCGTCGCTGCGGTCTTGGGCGGAACAGGGATCTTGATGGTGGAGGCTGCCTTGCTGCTCTCGGCTGCTCTGGCGGGCGGCACGGCAATCTTTATCGTCGGCGAGGCGGCCGGTTTGGGAGGCAGGCTGATGCGCACCGTTTGTTTCTTGGATTCTTGCGAACCGCCAGCGGCCGGGGGTTGGGTGGTTTCTTCAGGCATCGTTCAGAAATTCAAAAGGCCGCAAATTCTATGGATGCGCTTCGATCGTGTCAAATGCTTAAAAAAGGCCAAGCGCTTGCCTAAGGTGTCTCCGATCCCGGTCAGGCTATAAGCCGAATTCTGTCTGCGCGAACCGGACAAGCCGGACGCGGAGAGGGCCATTTATCTTATGCGACCCAACCCGGAGCCATGGCTTGCGCCTTGGGACGGGCCGTCCCGGGCTCCCTATTTGGTCTTGCTCCCGATGGGGTTTACCGTGCCCCCTTAATCACTCTCGGGGCGGTGGGCTCTTACCCCACCTTTTCACCCTTACCCGGCGAACCGGGCGGTTTATTTTCTGCGGCACTGGCCGTCGGCGACGCCTTGAAGCGCCGTCTCCCGCGTGTATCCCGCCCTCAAGGAGCGGGTTACGCGGCATCGCGCCCTGCGGAGTTCGGACTTTCCTCCCCCGGCAAGCCGGAGGCGACCCTCCGCCCTCCCGGGATCGAAGAACCCGTCCAAGCTACCGTTTCGTCCCCGCGCAAACAAGCCGCTTTACCAAGCGCAGTTGACATTGGGCAAATTTGGCGTACAAGGGGCGAGGCCATAGGGTCGATTACGATTATCTATTTTATATCATGGCAATTGATACAGGAACCAAGGCACCGGATTTCACTCTGAAATCAAAAAGCACCGGCGACGTGACCGACGTCACCCTCAGCAGCAACTTTGGAAGTAAGAACACAGTGTTGTTGTTCGTGCCGCTGGCGTTCACCGGTGTGTGCACCGGCGAGTTGTGCGACATCACCGCCGGGCTCGGCGCGTACAATGAACTGAATGCGGATATTATCGGCATCAGCGTGGACAGCCCGTTCTCGCAGGAGGCCTGGGCGCAGAAGGAGGGCATCGGCATCACGCTGGCAAGCGATTTGAATAAGTCGGTTGCAGCCGACTATGGCGTGTTGCTCGACGACCTGATGGGCTTCGGCTCAGTCTCCGCGCGCGCGGCGTTCGTCGTCGACAAGGACGGTGTTGTGCAGTACAGCGAGCAAACGCCGACTCCGAAGGATCTTCCAAACTTCGACGCGATCAAGGAGACCCTGGCCAAGCTGCAATAGGCAGCAAAATCCCTTTAGCAAGCGGCAGTCGGCAAGACCGACTGCCGTTTTTGTTTGGCCATTTGTGCCTGGTTGGGTTGGAATCCGCCCGAGCGATGGCGGCTGCGTTTAAAACGATTCTGCACGGGTTCCTGATCGGGGTGGCAAACATCATCCCCGGCGTGAGCGGCGGGAGCATGGCGCTTGCGCTCGGCATCTACGAGCGCCTTATCGCGGCCGTGGGCAACCTTGGCCTCTGCACACTCAACGCGGTGCTGGGGGTTGCGGCCTTTCGGGACGGTGGGAAGGCACGATTCCTGGCTGAGTGGCGCCGAATCGACGGGGCGTTCCTGATCGGAATTGCCTCCGGTGGCGCGGTGGCGGTGGTTGTGTTTTCCCGCGTGATGGTGTGGCTGCTTGAGCAGTGGCACGACCCGACCTACGGGTTTTTCAGCGGGCTCATTCTGGTGTCGATCTGCATGCCGTTGAGGATGATCCGCCGGTTTGGAGTCGTCGAGGGGCTGAGCGCATTGGCCGCGCTTGGCCTCATCTTGGCGCTGACCTTCTCGGCAGATCCTGAGCAGCAACTGAAGGACGCCAAGCGCAAACTTCAGATGGAACGGGCCAATATCGAACAGGCCGCTGCGCCTCAAATTGGCCAGGTACGATCGCCGCTTGGCCAAGCGGACGCGGGCCAAATGGCGTTTCTCGTTTTGTGCGGCGCGATCGCCATCTCCGCGATGGTACTGCCGGGAGTCAGCGGATCGTTCATCCTGATCCTGATGGGCGCTTACTTCCACGTGTTGCAGGCCGTGAACGATCGCGACCTGCTGATCGTCGGGCTGTTTTCAACCGGTTGTGTCGTGGGGTTACTCCTTTTTACACGACTACTAAAGTGGGTGCTGGCAACATTTCATGATGCAACAATCGCCTTTCTCAGCGGCTTGATGCTCGGGTCGCTTGTGGGGCTGTGGCCATTTCGCGAACCCAAGCTTGTTCAAGATGACAATATCAGCTTCTACGAGCGTGTGGACTTTGGCTGGATCATTCCGCCCACCGATACCAACACGATGTGGACACTGATTGCGTTCTTCGCTGGCGCGGGGCTGGTCGCCGCCTTCATGAGGTATGATGAGTTCAAGGCAGAAAAAAAGGGCGGCTGAAGGCCGCCCTGAAATTCGGTTCTCTCTTTTAGGCTAGCGAAAGTTGATTTCGGCTTCGCCCATTTCGTTTTCACACGGCTGGTTGGTCGGGGCGTCGGCTTCGCGCTTTGTGCTCTCGACGATGTTGTTCGCCAGGATGTAGGCTTCCACTTCGTCGCCGCTGACGTCGGCCAGCATGTTGCCGTTGATCTCAACAGATGGCTGCATCATTTGACCGGTTTTCTGGATCATCTCCTGACGTTGTTCGGGGTCGTTGATGATGTCTCGGTCTTCGAACGGCAGGTCGTATTTGCGCATCACGGCGCGGACGCCTTCGCTCCAACCGCAGGACGGTTTCATGTAGGCGATTATTTTTGGTTTATCCATTTTATTTCCTAAAAACGCACAAACAGATTGCCATCAATGGCCTGTTTGGCAAGTTGTTTCTCCTGCAGGTGCCACGCCAAGTTCTCATTGTTCCGGACAAGTTCAAGGGCTCCCTCCCCGCACGCGAGGCGGCAGGGGCGATTGCCTGTGGCTGGGCGGCAGCCTGTCCGGGCGACACGCTGTCGCTTCTGCCGATGAGCGATGGCGGGGATGGCTTCGGGCCGGTGATGGCATCTGCGCTTAGCTTGGAGGAGCAGGTTTTTGAGGGAATCAACGCGGCTGGTCAGGCGAGGCAGGCAGCCTGGTGGCTCGATGCTGAGTCCGGCCAGGCGGTGGTGGAGACGGCACAGTCGAACGGCTTGGCCCTGCTGCCTCGTGGGAGGTTTCATCCGTTTGATCTGGACACTCGCGGGGTGGGGACGCTACTGCTCGCCGCCGGCCAAGGGGGGGCGACGCAGTGCCTTACGGGCATCGGGGGCAGCGCGACGAATGACGGTGGCTTTGGCATGGCGCGGTCGCTTGGCTGGGTATTTCGCGATTTGCGCGGCAAAGCGATCGATCGATGGAGCGAACTCGACTGCTTGGCCTCAATCCAGGCGCCAACGAAACAAACATGGCCAAGGGTGAAGGTGGCGAGCGATGTGCAAAATCCCCTGCTCGGTATCGATGGAGCCACGCGCGTTTTTGGCCCTCAAAAAGGCTTGATACCGGAGGATTTTGACAAGGCGGATGCCTGTCTCGGACGCTTGGCCAAGGTCGCCGCCGAGATGCTTGGCAGTGATTTTTCGCTGACACCCGGCGCCGGGGCGGCGGGAGGGCTTGGCTTTGGGATGATGGCGTTTACCGGTGCGACAATTGAGCCCGGTTTCGATGTGTTTGCCAATGCGACCAACCTGGAAATGAAAATTGGCGTGGCAGATTTAGTGGTGACGGCGGAGGGGGCGATCGATGAGCAGACACTGATGGGAAAGGGGACTGGCCAGGTTGCAACGCTTTGTCGGCGACTTGGCAAGCCGTGTATTGGCTTGGCGGGGCAGTTGACGCTTGGAAAAGCGCACGGCAACGCGGGAGAGACGCTATTTCAGCGCCTGGCCGCTATCGTACCGGACTTGGCAGGCGAGACGGAGGCAATGGCCGATGCAGCGACTCATCTTGAGCGCTTGGCCAAACAGGAGGCAAAGTTAAGCACTTTTAACACATGAATAAGCAAATCTAATGAAGTTCATTAGACATTAAAATATTGCTTAAGCTTTTTGGCAGTGGGATGCTGTGCGTCCTTTAGCAGTGCCCGTTCACGCTGGTGATCGTTTGGACGGCTCTTGTCTGGGAAAAAGAAACGAGTTTTGCCCGTTATGATGTTTCCCCAGCTTTTTTTGTATTTTTGAATAGAATGAGTGCCCGAGTCAGACCGATTGGATTTCCCAAGAAGCACGGTCTATATGATCCTGCCAACGAGAAGGATAGCTGTGGCGTTGGGTTTGTGGCCAATGTGAAGGGCGAGCCGAGCCATCAGATTGTGCTCGATGCCATTCAGATGCTCAAAAACATGGATCACCGCGGCGCGTGCGGTTGTGAGGCCAACACCGGCGATGGCAGCGGCATTCTCACCGGGCTGCCGTGGGGTTTTCTCGATAAAGTCGCCCGGGGGGAACTTGGTGTGAAGTTGCCCGCTAAAGGGCGCTTCGGCGCGGGGCTGGTTTTCCTTCCGCGGATCGAGGCCGAGCGAGCGAAGTGCATCGCCATCGTGGAAGCCATCATCACCGAGCAGGGCCAGACTTGCCTCGGCTGGCGTGAGGTGCCAGTGCAAGCGGACAAGGCCGACGTGGGCCCCAGCGCGCGTGCTGCCGAGCCGCATATCATGCAGCTATTTATCGGTGCATCGGAAGGCCTGGAGGGCGATGACTTTGAACGCCAGCTGTACATCATCCGTAAACGAGCCAGCCATCAACTGCGTTTCGATGCTGCCCTGGAGCAGGCGCTGCTTTTTTACATCTGCAGCCTGTCCTCAAAGGTGATGATTTACAAGGGAATGCTCACCACCGAACAGTTGTTCACGTACTTCGCCGATCTCTCCAACCCCGATTTTCAGACGCATCTCGCGATGGTGCACTCGCGCTTCTCCACCAACACTTTCCCCAGTTGGGACCGCGCGCAGCCGTTCCGGTTCATGAGCCACAATGGAGAAATCAACACGCTGCGCGGTAACATCAATGCCATGCGTGCGAGAGAAGGCACATTGCAAAGTGATCTTTTTGGCGACGACCTACAAAAGCTCTATCCTATCATGGAACAAGAATGTTCCGACTCGGGTAACTTCGACAACGCGCTGGAGTTTCTGCTTATGAGCGGTCGTTCATTACAGGAATCCGTGCTGCTGATGGTGCCTGAGGCGTGGCAGAAACACCGGCAAATGCCGCAGGCCAAGCGCGATTTTTACGAGTACAATTCCTGCCTCATGGAACCGTGGGATGGTCCCGCGTCCATCGCCTTTACCGACGGCAAATACATAGGAGCTGTGCTTGACCGAAACGGTCTGCGCCCAAGCCGCTATTATCTCACGCACGACGACCGCGTGATCATGGCCAGCGAAGTGGGCGTGATCCCGGTAGATCCCGCCAACGTCAAGGCTAAGGGACGCCTGCAGCCAGGCCGGATGTTTCTTGTGGATTTCGAGCAGGGCGCGATGATTCCAGATGAGGAAATCAAGGCCGACTTCTCCACCCGCAGGCCGTACGGGGAATGGCTGCGCAACCAGCGAATTGAGCTCGATGACCTGGCCGCCACCGGCACTGCGCACGGCTTGGTCAAGGACACGCTGCTCCCACGCATGCAGGCCTTCGGATTCACCACCGAGACGATGCAGTTCATGCTGCTGCCGCTCATCCACGAGCTGCGCGATCCGGTTGGATCCATGGGCAACGACGCCTCGCTCGCCTGTCTCAGCGATAAGCCGCGTATGCTCTACGACTATTTCCGCCAACTCTTCGCGCAGGTCACCAATCCGGCCATCGATTCCATTCGCGAGGATGTCATTATGTCGCTCGAGTGCTACATCGGGCCGGAGAAAAATCTCGTCAATACCACCGAGGGCCACTGCCAACGCCTGCGCCTGCCGCATCCCATTCTCACCAATGAGGAATTGCACGCGCTAAAAGGCATGGATTACCGCGGCTGGCGCTCCAAGGAAATCGACATCACCTTCCCTAAGGCCGAGGGCACGGCCGGTGTGGCTAAGGCGCTGGAGCGCATTTGTGCCGAGACCGGGCAGGCCATCGCCGATGGCTTCAACCTCGCCATTCTTTCCGACCGCGCGATATCGGCCGACCGCATTCCGATTAGCACGCTGATGGCCACCGGCGCGGTGCATCATTATCTCGTGAAGAACGCGCTCCGCACACAGATTGGTTTGGTGCTTGAAACCGGCGAGGCGCGTGAGGTGCATCATCACTGTTTGCTTGTTGGTTACGGCGCGGATGCCATCAACCCGTACCTCGCGTTTGAGTCGTTGTGGCAGGCGCGCCGCGAGGGCCTGACCGATGACGAGAAATTTGCCGGTGACAAGTCGATCGTGACCGCTTACCGCAAGGGCGTGGCCAAGGGCATGCTCAAGGTCATGGCGAAGATGGGTATCTCCACCTTGCACTCTTACAAGGGGGCACAGATTTTCGAGGCTATCGGCCTCCGGGACGACGTGATTGATCACTGCTTCGTGGGCACCGCAAGCCGCGTACAGGGCGTGAACCTCACTGAGTTGGCCGAGGAAATGATTCGCCGCCACGCGCTGGGTTTTCCCGAGCGCGCCGAGGACAAAACGTCGTCGCTGCCCAACCCCGGCGAATTCCACTGGCGTGCCGAGGGGGAGAAGCACATGTGGAATCCGCAATCCATCGCCTCGCTTCAAACTGCCGCGCGCATGAACAGTTTCGATTCGTACCAGCAATTTTCCAACCACATCAACGGCGACACCAAGGTGCGCTGCGCGTTGCGCGGTTTGATGGAATTCAAGGAAGGCACGAATGGCGGCCCGGTTCCCATCGAGGATGTTGAGCCGGCTAGCGAGATTGTGAAGCGATTCTGCACCGGCGCGATGAGTTTTGGCTCCATCTCCGCCGAGGCCCACGAGGGCTTGGCCGTTGCCATGAACCGCCTCGGCGGCAAGAGCAACACCGGCGAAGGCGGCGAAGATTCCGAGCGCTTCAATCCGCTGCCCAACGGAGATTCCAAACGCTCGGCGATCAAGCAGGTTGCCTCCGGCCGTTTCGGCGTCACCATTTGGTACCTAACGAATGCCGACGAATTGCAGATCAAAATTTCCCAGGGCGCGAAGCCCGGCGAAGGCGGCGAACTGCCCGGTCGCAAGGTGGATGACACCATCGCGCGCATCCGTCACAGTACACCCGGCGTGGGGCTCATCAGCCCGCCGCCGCATCATGATATTTATTCCATCGAGGATCTGGCGCAGCTCATTCACGATCTCAAAAACGCCAACCGCGCCGCGCGCGTGAGCGTGAAGCTCGTGTCCGAAGTGGGCGTGGGCACCATCGCCTCCGGCGTGGCCAAGGCACATGCGGATCACATTTTGATTTCCGGTGAGACCGGCGGGACCGGCGCATCGCCGCTCACAAGTATTAAACACGCCGGTTTACCGTGGGAACTGGGCATCGCCGAGACACACCAAACGCTGGTACTCAACGATCTCCGCAGCCGCGTGGTGTTGCAAACCGACGGCGGTCTCAAGACCGGCCGCGACGTGGTCATCGCCGCGTTGCTTGGTGCGGAAGAAATGGGTTTCTCCACCGCGCCGCTCATCACCATGGGCTGCATCATGATGCGCAAGTGCCACCTCAATACCTGCCCCGTGGGCATCGCCACGCAGGATCCGGAGTTGCGCAAGAAATTTGCCGGCGATCCCGAGCATGTGGTGAATTATTTTTTCATGGTCGCCGAGGAAGCGCGCCAGATCATGGCCACGCTTGGCTTTCGCACGGTCGATGAAATGGTCGGCCGCGTGGACGCGCTCGAGATGCAAAAGGCCATCGAACACTGGAAAGCCGACGGCATCGACCTCAGTTCCATTCTCACCCCCATTGAAAAGCCGCACGCGGACGTGGGTACCTACTGCACCCAAGCTCAAGATCACGGTCTCGAGTACGCGCTGGATAACGAGTTGCTACGATTGGCCAAGCGCGCTATCGAGGCTGGCGAGTCGGTTGAAATCGAGTTGCCGATCATCAATACCAACCGCACGGTCGGCACTATTTTAAGCAACGAAATTGCCAAGGCCCATGGAGAGGAGTTGCTGCCCGACGACACGGTGCGTATCAAGTTCACCGGTTCCGCCGGCCAAAGCCTCGGCGCGTTTCTGGCCAAGGGCGTGAGCATCGAGTTGGAAGGCGATGCCAACGATTACGTCGGCAAAGGGCTCTCCGGCGGCAAGCTCACCATTTATCCGCCCAGGGTTTCCACCTTCACGCCGGAGGAAAATATTCTCGTCGGCAATGTTTGCCTCTACGGCGCTACCGGCGGCAAAGCATTTTTTCGTGGGCGTGCGGCGGAACGCTTCTGCGTGCGAAACAGCGGCGCGCACGCGGTGATCGAGGGCGTAGGTGATCACGGCTGCGAATACATGACCGGCGGGCGTGCGGTCATCCTCGGCCCCACCGGCCGTAACTTCGCAGCGGGAATGTCCGGCGGCGTGGCCTACATTTGGGATCCGGACAACGCTTTCGCGCCCAATTGCAACATGGAGATGGTGGAACTCGAATCGGTGCAGGACACCGAGGACATCGCCGAGTTGCAAAGTCTCATCGAGGAACACGCCGAGCGGACCGGCTCCGCCGTGGCCGCCGAGGTACTCGATAATTGGAGCACGGTGCTTGGCCAATTTGTGAAAGTAATGCCCACGGATTACAAACGCGTGCTGGCCGAGCGCAAACAATGCGAACAGGCACTGGTTACCTAGACGGCCGGGAGGAATATTTTAATGGGAAAGCCAACTGGATTCATGGAGTTCAAGCGAGAGGCGGTGCCGTATCGTGATCCGCTGGAGCGCGTGAACGACTATGACGAGATCAACACCAATCCAGCCGAGGAACATTTACAGACGCAGGGCGCGCGCTGCATGGATTGCGGTGTGCCGTTCTGCCAGTCTGGCACCGGTTGCCCGGTCGACAATCTCATCCCTGAGTGGAACCATCTCGTCTACAAAAACCGCTGGCGCGAGGCGATTGATCGCCTGCACAAGACTAACAATTTCCCTGAGTTCACCGGCCGCGTGTGCCCCGCGCCGTGCGAAGGCGCGTGCGTACTCGGCATCACCAATCCGCCGGTGACCATCAAGAATATCGAGAACACGATTATTGATCGCGCGTTCCAGGAGGGCTGGGTGGCCGCCGAGCCGCCCGCCGAGCGCACGGGCAAGAAGGTTGCTATCGTCGGCTCCGGCCCGGCCGGCCTGGCTGCGGCGGATCAGCTTAACAAGGTGGGCCACGAGGTCACTGTGTACGAGCGCGCCGATCGTATCGGCGGGTTGCTGATGTACGGCATCCCGAACATGAAACTCGACAAGGGCGTCGTGGAGCGCCGCATCAATCTCATGCGTGAGGCCGGAGTGAGGTTTGTCACCTGCGCGCACGTTGGTAAAAAGGAGGACTTCGCCCCCGGCCACATGACACAGATCATGGAGGAGCGCGGCTGCGAAATGCAGTACCTAGACCCGAACAATTTGCTGAAGGAAAACGATGCACTGCTGATGGCCACCGGCGCGACCAAGCCGTTCGATCCAACCGGTCGCAATCCTGGTCGCGACTTGGCGGGCATCCAGTTTGCGATGGATTTCCTCACGCGCAACACCAAGAGCTTGCTCGATTCCAATCTCGAGGATGAAACTTACATCCCCGCCAAGGACAAGCATGTCATTGTCATCGGCGGCGGCGACACCGGCGCGGACTGCATCGGCACCTCGCTGCGTCACGGCTGCAAGAGCGTGGTGAACTTCGAGCTGCTCGACCAACCGCCCGCGGAGCGCGCTGCGAACAACCCTTGGCCCCAGTGGCCGCGCATTTATCGCCTCGACTATTCGCACGCCGAGAATAAAGCCAAGCACGGCAACGACCCGCGCGCGTACCACGTTTTGGCGAAGGAATTTGTCGGCGATGAAATCGGCCATGTGAAGGGCGTAAAAACCGTTGAGGTCGACTGGTCCAAGCCGATAGAGGGCGGCGCGCCGTTCAGCGAGGTGGCGGGCAGTGAAAAGGAATGGCCGGTGGATCTCGTATTGTTGGCCACCGGCTTTGTCGGCCCGGAACTCGAAGTCGGGGAAATACTCGGGCTCGAGATCCAGAACCCGCGTGGTAATTGGCAGACCTTTATCGGGGAGCACGGTGAATTCACCACCAATCTTGAGGGCGTGTTTGTGGCTGGCGACTGCCGCCGCGGCCAGTCACTCGTCGTCTGGGCCATCAACGAAGGCCGCGGCGCTGCCCACGCCATCGACCGGTATCTCACCGGCTCCAGCCGGCTTTCCGCGGCCCTCACCCAGGGCAGCGCACTCGCTGTTGGTTAGATAAGTTGCCTGTGGTCAAGCGGTTGGCCAGGCGTGAATCAATGACGCAAGAGAGTCAGGAGCGGTTCCGGCCAGAGGCCAAGCGCCAAGACAGCGATCGCTAGCACGCAGAGTGTGATCCCAGCCGCCCATCCTGTTTTCACCGGGACCTCATCGTCCGCGGGAGCCACGAGGAAGGCTCTGAGCACGCGGAGATAGTAGTAGAGCGAAACTACGCTCATTATGAGGGCGAAGGCGACAAGCCAGTAAAATCCGTCGTACCAAGCGGCGGCTTCCGGCGCGGCCCCGATAGCGGCGAAGAAAAGGTAAAATTTCCCAAGAAACCCGGCCAGCGGCGGGATGCCGGCCAGCGATAGCACGAAAACCAAAAATGCCATTGCCAAGCCGGGCGTTGTTTTCCAGCAGCCGTTGAAATCGCTGATCTCCGCGTCACGGCCCAGCGTGTCGGTCAGCACAGCGACCACCCCGAAGGCGCCGAGGCTAGCCAGCGAATAGACCAGAATGTAAAAAATCACGGAAGTGTTTCCCGCTGCGCTGAAAGCCACCACGCCCACCAGCAGATAGCCGGCGTTGGCGATGGCGCTGTAGGCCAGAAGTCGCTTGAGGTTGGTTTGGCGCAGCGCGCCGAGGTTGCCGACCACCATGCTGGCCACCGCCAGCGCGGCGAGCGCGGGGATCAGTTCGGCTTTCAATTCTGGCGAAGTGAAAACAGGTTGCAACATCGCCACTAAAAGTGCGGCGGCTGCGATTTTGGAACCGCTGCCGATCCAGCCGGCCACCGGCGTCGGCGCGTTTTGGTAAACATCCGGTGCCCAAAGGTGAAACGGCGCCAGAGCCAGCTTGAATCCCAGCCCCACGAAGATCAGCAGGTAGGCCAGCACCAACAACGGCGAGTGTTGCAGGTCAGTCATTTGGGTGAGGTCGAGTTGGCCGGTGGCACCGTAAAGGTAGCTCAAGCCGAACAGCAGAAAGCCGGACGCCACCGCGCCGAAGGTCAGGTATTTAAGGGCAGCCTCGGCGGAGGCGCGCTTGGCCTGATTTAGCACCGTCATCGCGTAAAGGCTAAGGCTGACCAGTTCCAGCGCGACGAACGCTCCGAGTAGGTTGCGGCTGCTCACCACGAATCCCATCCCCAGTGTGGCCAGCAGCAGGAGCGCAAAATACTCACTCACCTGCGGGGTGACTTGGTCGCGCTTGGCCAAGGGCAACACGCCCAGCCCCATGGCGTAAAGCAGCGCCTTCAACGTCAGTGTGCCGCGGGTCAGCACCAGTTGGCCGTCAGCGGTCGATTCCATCACGGTCATCGTCCCGGCGATCTGCAACATGAGCACCGCCAGCCCAGCGATCAGCCCTGCGGCAGAAATTCGGCAGGCCATCTGGTAGCGCTTGGCCAAGCGGCTGCCGCGCAGGCGCGAGTAATCCACCCCCAACGCAGCGAACAAAGCCACCACGACCAGCAGGTCGGGGAGCAGGGCCAAGAGTAGCTGTTGATAATCCATGTCGCCTCGTCAGTTGGGCAAGCGCTCTAGCAGGAGTTTTAGACTGGGGGAAATCTTGTCCGTCAACAGCCAGGGGCATAGGCCGATCAATAGCGACGCGCCCAGCAATATTATCACGCCGGCTTTCTCCGGCAGCGTCATCTCCGGATATCCTGTCTCCACTTGGCCGGCATCAGGCACTTTTCGTTCGCGGAAAAAGGCCTCGTGAATTTTCACCAGCGTGTAGCCGAATGTCGCCAGGATGCCCAACCCAGCGCCGGCCACGATCCATCCCGAGAGTGTCCCCCACGCGCCGATCAGCACGTACAACTCGGATACAAACCCACTAAATCCCGGCAGCCCCATCGAGGCCAAGCCTGCCACGATGAACACCCACGCGATACCCGGCATGCGGTCGATCAGCCGGTGCAGTTCATCGAGCATACGCGTCTTGGTGCGGGTGTAAATCACCGTGCCCACCAGCGCGAAGAGCAGTGCGCCGATCACGCCGTGGGAGAACATCTGCAGCACCGCGCCGGTCATTCCAGTGAGGTTCAGCGTGGCGATGCCCAGCAGCACAAAGCCCATGTGGCTGACACTCGAGTAGCCGATGACGTACTTGAAGTCGTCCTGCTTCAGCGCCACCAGTGCGCCATAGACGATGTTGATGAGCGCCACCACCGCCACCCACGGTGCCCAGGCTTGAGCGCCCGCTGGCAACAGCCCGACGGCCACGCGTAGGCAGCCGTAAGCGCCGAGCTTCATCACCACACCGGCTAGCAGCATGCTTGCCGCCGTCGGCGCGGCCACGTGGCCGGTCGGTGCCCAGGTGTGGAACGGCCACATGCCGGCCATTATGGCGAAGCCGACGAAAATCAGCGGGAAAATCCATTGCTGAGCCGCTGCCGGCACCTGTCCCTGCTGCAGTTCCAACAAGTTGAACGTCTTCAGCGCCTCGCCGCTGGGGTCGTGTGCCAAAAAGAAAACCGCCAGCATTCCCAGCAGCACCAGCGCGCTGCCGCCGAAGGAATAGAGCACCAGCTTCATCGCCGCGAACTGCCGCCGTGCGCCGCCCCAGATGGTGATCAGGAAATATTTTGGCACCACCGCGATCTCGTAAAACACAAACAGCAGAAACAGGTCAAGCGACAGGAACACACCATACACGCCGCCGATCAGCGCAAAGTAAAAGGCGTAAAACTGGTTGGCACGCGACTCGAGAGTCCAACTGAACAACACACCACACACCGCCACCAAGCCGGTCACCAGCAGCAGCGGCAGGCTGATGCCGTCGTAGCCGGTGATGAAGCCGATGCCGAGGGACGGAATCCAGTCTGTCTCGACCAAGTCCGCGAATTTGCCGCCGGGATAATTCACACAACAAACCATCGACACCAACAGCCCGGCTGCCGCGACAGCCAGTGCCACCCAGCGGATGCGCCGGTGCGCACTCGATGGCATCAGCCCGCACACCAGTGCGCCGATGAAACTCAAAATGATGGTGAGCAGCGCGGTCATGTCAGGGGATGAGTTGGCTGAACAGCAGCCAGGTCTTGGGCGAGATGCCGGCCCAGAAAACGAGAATCAACAACGGAACCACGATGAGCGTTTCGCGTCGTGAGAGATCCGGCATCGACAGGTGGCGTTCATTCGTGGGGCCGGTGAATACGCGTTGCAGCATCGTGAGCAGGAACACCGCCGTGGCCAGCAGGCCAAGCGTCGCCGCGACCGTTACACCCGGTGCGACGGCGAAAGTGCCGCTGAAAATCAAAAACTCCGCTGCGAATCCCGCCATGAACGGCAGGCCAAGCGAGCAGAATGTGAGGATGAAAAACACCGCCGCGAACCGGGGAGTGAC
>ERZ651768.2034-NODE-2034-length-14395-cov-33.721120_pt1 | contig 14395 bp, 8 predicted proteins | sample MGYA00514754_ERZ651768 | MGnify/ENA metagenome assembly ERZ651768 | reverse complement strand
AATCAAACCTGCAGCCATCCCTATAACAAATTTAAGCAACCAGTGAATTTCATTTATCTTCATAACCAAATCTAACCATCATTAATCGAACCGCCACTACCGCTTCCTTGTGCATAATTATCGATTAGCTTTTTTAAGTCTCTTTTCTGCCTTTTTTTCTTTTGCAGTTTTAGCAGGTGCTTTTTTAATTGCTTTTTTAGAATCTCGACTTTTTCCCATTTTCATTCCTTATTGTTTTCTTGAATTTATAAAAAATAGCATTACAATGTGTGTACTGCCAGTCCTAATTGTCTATAAACAAAAAACCCCACGAATGTGGGGCTTGAGGATTTCATACTTTAAACTAGAAATCAAACTTGAGTTGCACGCTGAAGTTTTCTTTTGGCAATAAGTTATCTCTATAAAGATTAGTAATTGATATTCCAAGCAACCTTACTGACTTTTCTATCTCTTTCTGGTAAAGAAGTTCTTCGATAATTGGGAAAATTTCTTCCTTGGTCTGCAAATAATCATCAATTGTCTTACTCCGGGTTTGCTGGGTAAAGTCACTGTACTTTAGTTTTATAGTTACGGTCTTTCCTTTATTACCAGATTGAATCATTCTGTTTTCAAGCTCATCAGCGATACCGTCTAATTTGTCTAACATAAACCCTTCAGAATCAATATCCTGTGAAAATGTACGTTCTGCACCTACGGATTTACGTATTCGGTTTGGATTAACTGGATTATCTTGGATACTTCGAACAATTTTATAAAAATGTTCTCCAGATTTTCCGAAATGATTTTTCAGATTATCTATGTCGAACTTCTTCAAATCTGCACCATTAAAAATACCTAATTCATTCATCCTTTTGGCAGTCACCTGCCCCACCCCAAAGAACTTTTGAATTGGCAATGCATCTATGAATTCATCTACCTGAGATGGATGTATCGTCTTTTGTCCATCCGGTTTATTTACCTCAGTCGCCACTTTTGCAATAAACTTGTTGATTGAAATACCAGCAGATGCAGTAAGACCAATTTCATTATTTATTCTTGTTCTAATTTCTCTCGCAATATTAGCAGCTAATGAAATATTTTTCTTGTTCTCAGTAACATCTAAAAATGCTTCATCAAGTGAAAGTGGTTCAATTAAATCAGTATAATCAAAAAATATATTCCTTATTTGATTTGATATTTCTTTATATCGTTTGAATCTAGGTTTTACAAATATGAGATTTTTACATTTCTTTTTTGCCAAGATTGATGGCATTGCAGACTTAACCCCATATTTACGTGCTTCATAAGATGCTGCTGCGACTACTCCCCTTTCTTTACTGCCACCAACAGCTACTGGTTTCCCTTTAATATTCGGGTTATCCATTTGTTCAACAGAAGAATAGAATGCATCCATATCGATGTGGATTATCTTTCTGATTATCTTTGACACAGGTCAATCTACCCATCCTCCCACAAACAAAAAACCCCACGAATGTGGGGCTCTTGCTTAAATCCTATCCCTTAACATTGTAATGTTCTTTGATCTATTGAGCAGTAGGAGTAGAGTTTGAGAACGAAAGACGGGTAATGTTTGCACCACCACCATAGCCACCATCAAGAAAAGCACCACTACCACCTATGACTATGTCACCATTATCTAACTCAATGACCGATAGGTTTGCATCCTGAACATTATGAGTAAAAATAACCTCTCCCTGATCATCCAGTTTCGTCAAGTAGCTTCTCTCATCTATGAGATAGTATCCTCCACCGATGGCAGGAGTAATATCATAGAAACCCGAGACATTCATTTCACCTATGATACAACTGTTCCAATTTCCACTACCTTGATTTGGGTTTCTCTCAATGACAAAATTGCTTCTCCAACTATTGCAAAAACCAGCGGCTACATATCCACCATTTGGTGATTCACATATGGCATATAGGATCGCATCACCTACAGAAGCTGCTTTTTTCTTCCATATTTGGTCTCCATCCGCGTTGGTTTTGACCATGAAATGTTTATACGCACCATGCTGGGTTCCAGAGTATCCTGCGAAGACCAGATCACCATCACCAGTCTCTAAAAGTTCATAGGCCTCATTCGCATCAGAGCTGCTATAGCTATATGCCCACATCAACTCACCACTTGTATCGTATTTTCTCAATGCAGCTTTTGAATACCAACCATCATCATTCCACGTACCAGTTACAACAAAATTACCGTCTTGAGTCTGTATGGCGTCCCTAGCCCAATCGTTATTGTTATCATTAGAGGCATCGACGCTGGACCACTCTTCATTACCATCTGCGTCTGTCTTAAGAATAAACATATCAGGGTAGCATGACGCACTTGTTACACATTCATAGTATCCTGCGGCAATAAAGCCACCATCTGAGGTCTCCCGAGCAGAATATATTCCAGTGGAATTCTCATACATCTTCTGCCACATTAGATCGCCATGCTCATCTAACCTGATCAATTGTCCGTAATACTCGCAACCATATCCTACACAATCACCAGCATTGCCAAGGGCCATGATAAAACCGCCATCTGAGACCGGTCTTATGGACCACATCTCACCACCTATTTCCGTATATGACTTCGACCATACGACATTTAGCTCTCCAGTATAGTACTGACAAGTTCCATCATCCAAGGTTGCCAAGGGGTCATAGTTGATAGCATCAATATCCATACAACCACAGATATCTTCACCTTCCTCCACACAAGCATTATCCTGTTGATCAGACTCATCGTCACTACATGAAAACATAAGAAAAAGAATATTAAAAATAAGAATAGATAAATTTTTCATACCCAAATCTACCCATCATCCCACAAACAAAAAACCCCGCTACTGGGCGGGGCTAATTGAGCCAGAGGCGTTTCATTTTACTCTTTTGAAATTACGATTAGGATGATCCTCTATAGGTTTCCCACCTTGATTGATATTCACAAATTGAGATTGATATGTATCGTTGTTTATGATTCTTATTTCATTAGTATATGCTGTATGTGTGCCATTAATGGTTAATTCTTCAATATGAACTGCAAGCGAATTCTTTCTGTTTTCAATCCTTCCATTTCCAGTCCAATAAACTTTTCCATCATAACCAAAATGCTTTGTTCTAATTGATTTAGTAGCTGGGTCAAGGTAATAAAGAATACTTCCATGATTTATTTTCTGCTTACCATCTGTAGTATAAGCTTCCCATGTTTCAAGAATGGCAGATTTTTCAGTTATCCATTTATATTCATTACTTGTAACCATTTCTGTATTATCAGGTAGACCTTCAAAAAAACCATATGACATTTCCTTTGTTTGCCATTTTCCTATGAGAGGTTCTAAAACGTTCAATGCATCATAAGCTTCGTTTTGTGCATATAGGACCCCACTGATAAACATAACAATTAATAATATTTTCTTCATTTTCTTCTCCTTTATTTGACCCAGAGGCGTTTCATTATTTCAACAGCACCATCTTCTTAGTGCTAATGTATTCACCAGCTTGTATTTGATATAGGTAGATGCCAGCACTTACTGGTTTACCATAGTCATTGGTGGCATCCCATATTAGTGACTTATAACCAGCATCTTGAGTTTGGTTGATTAAGGTTTTTACCTGCCTGCCCAGCATATCGTAAATAGTGATAGTTACATGACTGTTCTCTGGTATGTCATAGCGTAATGTCGTAACTGGATTGAATGGATTGGGATAATTATTATACAAATTAAAGGCTTGGGGTAATTGATTGATTTCATCGTTAGATGCAAGAAAGCAAGCTTCAATACAGTCATCCATTGAATTAAAAAATGCAGCGGTATAATCCACACTGTCTGCTACCCAGTCACAACCTGAAACAGTTTCACAATTATCGTTTACCCATCCTATACCAAGTGCCATGGTACATAAACCAAAATCAATTCCAGTAAGGTCAACACAATCCATGGTTAAATCACAATTTATTAGTTCACCATTCAAATAATAATCTGCCCAACAGCCTTCGCAATAATTTGCTACACATTCTGCATCAGGATAAGATATGCATTCACTTACTTCACAGGGGTCTGCAAAACAATTTACCGGTATTTGACAATCATCCGAGATTGCAATTGACGTTACGTTAATCGCTTCACACTCAACGCACTGTACTGTGTCCCCTTCAATATCAACAAACCTATTAATATAGTCATTTAACACCTCAATGCTGTCCAATTGGGTTACGTTGGTTAAAAATTCACCATTTTCATTCTCTAGATAATATATTGAACAGTTATCCATACAAAATGAAGACTCACTAAAACGAACATATCCCGTAATTGGAAAAAGGGGTGTTGATAACATTAAAACAGAAAAAATTATGTTAGATATTTTCATAATTGCCCAAATCTACCACCACCCACATAAACAAAACAGCCCTCCAATTAATTAGAGGGCTGTAGAGACCTTACCAAGAGAGGAGTATTAAATTAACTCCTCTATCCTGGTATTTAGAAGAGCAATTATTGAGGGATTACATTTGTTGCACAAGGACCTTTTTCACTTGTCCCTTCATTGTAATCAACAGATTGTCCCTCATTTAGGGTTTTAAACCCCTCCATTTGTATCTCACTCATATGAACAAATAAGTCTTTGTCTCCATCAGATGGAGTTATAAATCCATAGCCTTTAGAGGCATTGAACCACTTAACTGTTCCTGTTTTTACTTCACTCATTGTTATTCCTTAACTTATTTTATTTAACTTGATTATTAATCCTTTACTTAAAAGAAAACAGCCCTCAAAAAATAGTCGGCTGTATTATATAAAAATAAAGCCCTTAAAAATTCCTATAGTCTATATATAACTCTTTCCTTTAAATATGGCATTCAATATACCATAATTTATACTATATCTAACAAATCCTTTATTTTTCGGACATCAGAGAATCAAACCTACTGCAATATATCCTAACTAGCTAAAAAAGAGGAACTGGATCTATGGGGTTTAGGCTCAGGCTATTTTCTCCAGCGGCTTATTGTATCCCACACCGCTATCACAACAAACATTCCTAAGAAAATTTCCAGACGAATCCTGGCTTCGCTATTATTTATCATCAGTTGCTTCTTATCTAGTAAAAATTGCCACTTGCCATACTAAGGTTGTAGCATAATAATTTCGCTCTAGTCCATTCCCAAAGATAATCTCTTCCACCTTTTTGGTAGGGTGAATGAATGTCCGAAAAGAACTACCCTTTATTCTGGGATAAAAGTTCACCATTAGAAAACCTAATTTTGTCCACCACACATCACGAGGGTAAATAACAGCGTATATTTTTCGAGCAAGTTTGGAAGATAAGTCCACCAATTCAGACATATCATCGTAACAACAAATAACCTTGTCCAAGGTTACAATATCAGCCGAGTCTACATCTGATGCCATTGTGGTAAAATCGCCGTGCTTATAACTCACTCTTTCAACTAAATCATTTTGGAGTGTTTCCTCTTTAACTGCATCAATATATGCTGATGAGGCTTCAATACTCGTTCCGCTTGAAGCGCCGGCTTTGATTAAGTCATACTGGATTGCTCCGATTCCCCCGCCGATATCCAAAAAATCCAGTCCCTGCACACCTTTCTCGTGTATAGCATCCAGCAGCATGCTAGTTGTTTTGCTTGGACCTTTCTTAAGGTATCGTTTTAGTTCACGCTTGGCAGCTTTTTTGTCAAACATATTTTCAATACCCTGACATTGACAACAGCCCATGATTAAATGTCCTTCATATCCATTATAATTTTCATAATGAAATAAAATTTACCACCATCCTCACAAACAAAAAATCCCACTGTTTGGCGGGGTTTGATGTTTACCTAATTAGAGAATTTATTTCAACAGTACCATCTTCCTTACTTTTGAATATCCAACCGTCTGTAGATGGTAGAAATACACACCTGCACTGATTGTTTGGCCATGATCATTAGTACCGTTCCACTTTATTGATTTATACCCAGCAGTCTGACTTGTATTAACTAAGGTCTTTACATGTCTACCTAGTATATCATAGACAACTAATAATACTTCAGCATCAATAGGTATATCATATTGAATGGTAGTTACTGGGTTAAATGGGTTAGGATAATTGTTATGTAAGGCAAATTCATCGGGAACAGCAATGACTTTTTGAGAAACGAATCCTTGGGCTACCGTGTTATTATACTGGTCCAAAAAGATAAATTGAATTGAAATATATGAATTTTTCTTGTCCAACGAGTTCGTTTCCAGGGAAATGCGTTTTTCTTGTTTTTTAGTCAAATATGCTTTTTCAATAAGCAGGTTTCCTGCTGCTTTAAAGTGGCTTTTCAGCATTATTTCATTTTGGTTCAATAGATCAATGGTATTTTCTATTTCCAGTTTAGTTTGATCAAACAAAACTAATACCTGTCCAGACACAACATCTTCTGTGAGCGTTATATCTAGTATTTTACCTGATTGTTGTATATCAAGCTGGGGTCCATATTGATTTATATTTGCCAGCATTAATGAAGGTGTATTATTTGACCAATGCCACATCCTGGCCAATATCATAATATCCCGTAAATCATATACATTATCCAGTGTTGGGATCAGATGGGGCACTGTCCCTGTGACAGGGCCAAGCTCCATAGCACTATCTTCTGCCATCCAGGCTGTGGAAAACGTGGTTAAATCATTTACGTCAATTAAGCCATCGTCGTTGTAATCTGCAATTAGCTTTGTATAAATAGTGAACGAATAGCTGCTATCCAAGCCTACCATGTCCGTCAAATTTGAAATTGAAAACATCAATGTGTCTAAACTGGCAAAAGGTGCGTTCAGGTTTATCTGAATAGAATCGTTACCTAATGAAGAAGTATGAGTTACAGGAAATACCGATGTCATTTCATATTCCATACTGACGGAAGGTTCCGACAAAACAATGTCCACTACCCTGTCATCGGTTAATGACAATAATTCTGATGCTGTGTCAAAGGTCATGCTGACAAAAGTCGGAGGACCGGGATAAATATCAATTACAAAACCATCGCTGGTGGACACTGCAGAAACATTCCCCGCTAGATCCGTAGCGCGTAGAGAAAAATAATACCATTCTGCATGCTGTAGATTTAGACCACTGTAACCGAGAATAGAACTGCTTGTACCATTGTCTGTCCAATCAATAATGTCACTGCTCCCAGAGGTAGAACCTAATGCATATTCATAATTTGAAATACCACTGATAGAATCAGAGAATCCTGTCCAGTTAGCAGATGCAGTTGCGGCATCGTTGGACAAATTGATATCTGTGCTGCTACCATCAAATACAATACCAATTTCTGGTGCTGTAAAGTCTATTGTTAAACCATCGCTGGAAACCATAGTAGATTGGTTTTCGACAATATCATAGGCACGAATATTCACAAAATATGTTGTTCCATTTGTTAATGACAGGCTACTATCTGTTACATCCGTATTTGTACCATTGTCAGTCCAGTCAACAATATTGGAATCACCTACAGTTGTACCAAACGAATATTCATAATAGGCAATCTCATAGGTATCACTACCCTGCCAGGCAGCAATGAGTGTTGTATTATCCTGCTGCCAGTCCAAATCTTCAGTAATTGAACCATCAAATGGTTCAGTATTAGTGGGAATGAATTGTTGCACAGTAATACCGTTACTCGTGGCAACAGCGCTTGTATTTTCCACAAGGTCTATGGCCCGCACTGAAATGTAATATGTCGTTCCGCCTTGCAGGGTTAAACCTCCCCGGATAAATGATGTTGCCAGTTGATTGGTAGTCCAGGCAACAACATCTGTAGCGCCTGAAGTTGTACCGATGGCATATTCGTAATGTTGTATTCCGCTGATGGTATCTGAAAATCCGGACCAGTTACTTTCAAGAGTTGTAAATGAATATGCCCATTCTTCATCCTGCCCTGCGCCATCGAAAACACTGCCTGCTGCGGGTACTTCAATATCAACAGTAACGCCGTCAGAACTTTCGGTATCGGAAACATTCCCGGCGAAATCTATGGCCCGCACAGAAATAAAATAGGATGATCCGTTTGCGAGTGTTAACCCGCTATGGGTCGTGGAAGAATCAGTTCCAGCCGCTACCCAGCTAACAACATCTGTACCCTGGAAGGTTGTACCGATAGCATAATCATAATTTGAAATACCACTGATAGAATCAGAGAATCCGGACCAGTTGGCAGATAGTGAGTCAGCGGTGCCTGTAAAGATCAGATCGCCAATCAGGCCATCAGTGATAGATCCGCTTACTGGTGCAGAGTAGTCAATGGTTATACCATCGCTGGAAATCACATCGGAAATGTTGCCGGCCCTGTCCACCGCCCGGACATTGCCATAATAAGTCTGTTCTTCCAGCAGTTCCACGTTTTCAAGGGACATGCTGGTATTGGTGCTCACGCTTGTCCAAGCTACAATATTTGAATCTCCAGGCACTGTGCCAACAGAATACTGGTAATCCTCTAATTCTCGGGAATCGCTGCCGGACCAGTAGAGTGCAAATGTAGAGTCGGATGACTGCCAGTCCAAATCTTCTGATTCTGAACCATCGTACAGTTCGCCTACAAGAGGAACTACGAGGTCAACTATTATTCCATCACTGGAGGAAATATCACCTGTATTGCTGACATGATCTGTCGACCTAACAAACACATAATATGTCTCACCGCTGATCAAGATAAGATTGGATTCTACGAAAAATGTATCCAAATCTGTGGATGTCCAATTGACCAAGGAAAAACTGTCTATTTCGGTACCAATAGCATATTCATATTTTTGGATACCACTCAAAGTGTCACTGAAACCGCTCCAGGTAGCAGTAAGGCTACTTGTGCTGTTGGTCCAGTCAATATCCGCACTCGTGCCGTCAAGTACAGTACCGGAAATGGGTCCATCAGTATCCACTATTACGCCGTCTGAAGTAATGGTTGTGGATTCATTCTCGGCATTATCTGTGGCCTTTACACTTATATAATAAGCTGTACCGTTGGTGAGCGTTAACCCGGCCTTGGTTACGGATGTGTCAGTGTTGTTATTAGTCCAATCAACTACATTGGTTCCCCCACTGGAGGAACCGATAGCATATTCATATTTGGATATTCCAGAAACTGTTTCAGTAAAAGCTGGCCAGACAGCAGACAGCGTGGAATCTGAACCGGTATAGACTATATCATCCCCGGTGCCATCATTTACAATCGTACCGACTGGATCGGTCAGGTCTATGGTGACACCATCCCCGCTAGCAACAACTGACAGATTCCCCGCCACATCTGTTGCTCGTGCACTTAAGTAATAGGTTGAATCTTCAATGAGACTTAAACCAGTGAGTGTATCCGCTGTAGTCGTGCCGGCATTGGTCCAGGCCACCGTATTGGAAGCAGCGGCAGCAGTTCCTAAAGCATACTCATATTGCGCAATACCTGAAGCGGTATCACTCCCTATCCAGATAATAATCAGTGTTGTATCACTATTCTGATAATCTATATCTGCTGTAGAAGACCCCTCAATTACGCTGGAAATTATTGGCACATCCGTATCTACCGTTATACCATCTGACGTAACTATGGTTGATACATTGCCAACGTTGTCTGCAGCCCGGATACTTAAATAATAGGTTGTACCGTTGGTGAGCGTTAACCCGGCCTTGGTTACGGATGTGTCCGTGCTATTATTAGTCCAATCAACTACATCAGTATCACCACTGCTACTGCCAATAGCATATTCATATTTTTGGATACCACTCAACGTGTCACTGAAACCACTCCAGGTAGCGGTAAGGCTACTTGTGCTGTTGGTCCAGTCAATATCGACACCGACACCATCAACGATAATCCCTATCATCGTAGGCCCAGTATTATCATAAGTCCAGTTGAACTGTGCAGCAGCTGTGTTATTATTCCCATATGCATCGGTGAACGCACTGTCGGCTACATCAATGGTTGCCGCTCCATCTGCTGCAGGAGTAAAGGTGGCCGTGTATACCGTGGTAGATGTGTCTGAAAGACTGCCCAATATGCCATTGGTTACCGTGATATCATCAGCTTTAACAAAATCAGTGGTCGCTTCACTGGATGTGAAAGTGAGCGAAAGCGTAGCGTCATTGGATGTAAATGGGTCAGATCCTTCACTGGCCGTGATCGTCATCGTTGGCCCAGTACCATCATACGTCCAGTTGAACTGGTCAGCAGCTGTGTTATTATTACCGGCAGCATCGGTGAACGCACTCGCCCCTACATCAATAGTTGCCGCTCCATCTGCTGCAGGAGTAAAGGTGGCCGTGTATACTGTAGAAGAGGTCTGAGAAAAACTGCTCAAGGTACCATTACTTTTCGAGATATCACCTACGGCAAAATTAGTGGTCGCTTCACTACTGGTAAACGTAACCGTTAATGTACTGTCGTTGGTGGTGGAACCATCACTGACGGCGTTACTTCCATTGGTGGCCGTGATCGTCATCGTAGGATCAAGAGCATCTGCGCCCGGTGAACTGTATATAGCGCCATCTATTATACCACGGTTTCCTTTGCCGCTTAAATCATAGGCAGTGGTGCCGCTGTTTTCTCCAAAGCGCCAGTAACCCCCCAGGTATGCTACTGATGTATAATTCCCGGAATTAGATGATGCATCAAGTGGCATGCCGGAATTATAGAGGGCTGTTATTTCCGCAGCTGTTAATGCTTCATTCCAGATGGCTACTTCATCCATAGAGCCGTTAAATGGGGTTGTTCCATGATCAGTATCTCCAATGGTAACAGGACTTCCTGATGCATCATCAAGAGCGCCACCCCAATTGCCCCATTCTGCCACATTTGATCCGTTAATATATAATCTTCCTTCTTTTCCATATGTATCAGCTGTATTATAGGTAAATGCTAAATGATACCAGGTGGAATCTTGAATGCCTGCATCATAGTCATTTTCTTCTTCATCATCATCGGAATCCACATATATTTCTACAGAAGTACCATCTGTTCCAATCTCAATATTGTCATTGTCTGAATCGCTAGCTTTAGCGTACATCACATTGCTTGTATTATGATTTGAATTAGCTTCAATATCAACACTACGATTAAACCAAAATGATACAGTCATTTTAGTTGGAGTATTAAGAGCATCAATATCTCCAAAATCGACCCTGTCGTCGTCTCCATCAAATCTGAGACTGTAGTTGCCAGACGGATCATGGGGCAGAGTGCTCACATCACTGGTAACATCGCTCTCATACCCGGAATCATCTACTGCCGAGATATTAAAATAATATAGTGTGCCGTTGGTGAGGCTGGATTGAGTGGATGTTTCGGTCCCCGCTGTAATTGTGCTTAACAATGTTGTAGGACTGGCGCTGGTGCCGCCGTAAACCTTGTAACTGGCCAGGTCACCCTCACTGTTGGCTGCCCAGGTTAAAACAACTTGAGTATTGCCGGGGGTGGCAATCAAAGCGGTAGGTGCTGAGGGCGTTCCATTATAAGTCCAGTTGAACTGTGTAGCAGCTGTGTTATTATTACCGGCATCATCGGTGAACGTACTGTCAGCTACATCAATAGTTGCCGCTCCATCTGCTGTAGGAGTAAAGGTGACCGTATATACTGTAGAAGATGTCGCAGTAAAACTGCTCAATGCGCCATTGGTTACCGTGATATCCTCTACAGCAAAGTTGTTGGTTGCTTCACTACTGGTAAAAGTGAGCGCTAGCGTGGCGTCATTGGATGTGAACCCATCCGCACCTTCTGCGGCGGTGATAGTCATGGTGGGGGCGGCAGCGTCAGCACCCGGTGAAGAGTATGTAGCACCAGATCTCGTACCATGATTTCCGTCGCCGCTTAAATCATAGGCTGTGGTACCACTGTTTTCTCCAAAGCGCCAGTAGCCCTGCACGTTTGCGGATGATGTATAATTTCCGGAATTAGATGATGCATCAAGTGGCATGCCGGAATTATAGAGGGCTGTTATTTCCGCAGCTGTTAGGTCGTCATTCCAAACAGCCACTTCATCCAAAAAGCCAGCATATTCGTTTGTAAGGTCGGTGTCATCATATTCTCCCCCCAAGGTCCATGTATCCGAACTGGAAAAAGTATAATTTGGAATATGGGTGCCCTGGGAAACACCATTTAAATATAATGTTCCTGTACTTCCTGAACGGGAATAGACAATATGGTTCCAACTGCTAATGCTCGCGCCTGTACTTCCTACGATTTCTGTAGCATTACTGGCACCATCAAAAACAACAGGAAAGCCGCCAATTCTTTTCATCCCCACTAACACTGTATTTCCACCGCTACTCGTATTCACGCTAACAGCATAACCATCCGCTTCGGGAAATGAATTCAAATTAGGATTTACCCAAAAGGAAACTGCCCAATCGGTAACACTGGACATTTCGTCTGCAACATTGTTCACATTCACATAATCACTAATACCATCAAAACTCAAACTATAATCACCAGATGGATCATGGGACAGACTGCTCACATCACTGGTAACATCGCTCTCATTCCCGGCATCATCTACTGCCGAAATATTAAAATAATACAGTGTAACATTGGTAAGGCTGGATTGAGTGGATGTTTCGGTCCCCGCTGTAATTGTGCTTAACAATGTTGTAGGACTGGCACTGGTGCCGCCGTAAACCTTGTAACTGGCCAGGTCACCCTCACTGTTGGCTGCCCAGGTTAAACCAACTTGGGTATTGCCAGGGGTGGCAATCAAAGCGGTAGGTGCTGAGGGGTCGGTTAAATCTGTTACCAATACAGTAGCGCCATTCTGCCAGCTTAAAACGGGATAGTTATTGCCATCTTGATCCATATCCCAGTAATTGTTAGTGCCATTACCGCTGGCGCCACCGTTGATTCCATTGTCGTTGCCGTTCCCGTCTTCTTCAAAATCCCAGTCGGCATCATAAAACGTGCTTGCGGTTTTCATCTCCGCTGTGGTTTTGCCCGTGCCTCTTTCCCCTGCACTTGAACCCTGCCCGGATGTTTGGGTATCCCAGAAGGAATTGCTCACGGTGGGATCGTATCTCAGCCGCCCTACAAGGCCGCCGACATCACTCCCATTGCCCGTCACACTACCAGTGCTGTAGCAATTACTAACGGAGACAGTCGAATTATATAAATATCCCGCTAGGCCGCCGACATAATTATTGCCCGTCACTGTACCCGTACTGTAAGAATTACTGATAGTGGAAGTATCTCTTACCAATCCAGCCAAGCCGCCGACATAGTTACCATCTCCCGTCACACTACCAGTGCTGTAGCAATTACTAACGGTGGAAGTATCTTGTACCTCTCCCGCCAGGCCGCCGACATAGTTACTAGTTCCCGACACACTACCAGTGCTGTAGCAATTACTAACGGTGGAATTATCTTGTACCAATCCCGCCAAGCCGCCGACATGCCTATCAGTTCCTTCCACACTACTAGTGCTGTAGCAATTACTGACAGTGGAAGTATCTCTTACCCATCCCGCCAATCCGCCGACATACCTACCAGTTCCCTCCACACTACCAGTGCTGTAGCAATTACTGATGGTGGAACCATCAATTTCCCCATTAATGTTGTCCACTATGCCAACTAAGGCGCCAACATAGTAATTACCCTTAATATTCACATTCGTCACACCCAAGTCCTTGATGGTGGCACCATCAATATACCCAAACAGGCCAATACGGTGGGATGTTGAGCGAGCGATCGTTAAACCGTTAATGGTATACCCGTCACCATCATAGGAACCAGTGAATTGTGTGGAATTATTGCCGATGGGTGAAAAGCCCTTATCACTGTCCCAACCACTCGTTGAAAAAGCATCGATATTGGCAGTTTGGATGTAGTGCTTGTCCCATTCACTTGAAGTCTGTGTGATCCAGTAGAGATGGTTCAAGGTGGATATTTGGTAGAGACTATCTGGAGAGCCATCACCGAACGACGGTGCGGTTGCAGTTGGAGTTTGCGCCAACAAGCTGCTGCTCATCGCCAACAGCATCATTAAACTGCTCGTTAATATTTTTTTCATAAAATTATTTCAACAGCACCTTTTGAATTGTATGTAGCACCAGATATCGTACCGTGATTTCCATTCCGGGGGTGGCAATCAGACTTGTAGGCGTTATGGGCTGGGCAACTAAAACAGAGGCAAACAAGAGTGGGAATAGGATGCTAATGCGCATTTACCACCCCTTCGCCATAGCCCTTGATTTCTATCTGGTTGTCACCCGGGTTAACCAGCTCACAGTCGGTGCCGTACGTAAGGGAGGATGCCCCGCTGACTAAGGCGGAAAACATAATACTAAAAAAACTGCCCGTGCCCGACACGGATGAAGAATCGGCGCCAAAAAATACTGTGTAAAGTTCAATTTTTCCTGAATTCTGGGTTTCAGAAAAATAAAG
>ERZ651768.2033-NODE-2033-length-14401-cov-14.390952_pt1 | contig 14401 bp, 16 predicted proteins | sample MGYA00514754_ERZ651768 | MGnify/ENA metagenome assembly ERZ651768 | reverse complement strand
CCAAACTAGGAATGATCATACGTGGTGCTATGAACAAGACAGTTGCTAGCGGACTAAAATACACATCAGAACAAAACAAATGGTTGGTTGAACATTATAGAAATTATCCCAAGGAACCTAGTGGATTTGAAGAGTGGAAAAAATCTCTTCTTAAAACTCTTGATGAGTCATTTGCAAAAATAGCCACGTTTTCAAAGAATTAGTCATTGAGAATAAGAATTCTCTAAGAAAGAACATTATGCATTAATAGAACTCAAGAATGTTTACGTTGTGGATAATAGGGTAAACATAGCGGTAATAATTGGAGTTATTCTAACACTAGGGTTTGCTGTCACATTAACACAGATTGGAAATCAGGGCATATCACAGGATGAACAGGTTTTCAATATTGAAAAAACAGTTAACGTTATAGGAACTGCGACAAAGTCCGTTGAGCCTGATACGCTAATAATTGAATTCGGCGTCGAAACTGTGGCAGGAACAGCAAAACAGGCTCTTGAACAAAATTCAGAAAAACTGTCATCTGCAATAAATTCGCTAAAAACAATTGGAATTAGTAGTGACGAGCTTAGCACGTCTCGTCTTAACATTTATCCCGTTTATCAAAGTCATGAGGATTTACTTTCAGGAAGATATGTTCAGGAGATAGTTGGATTTCGGGCATCAAACATCTTGGCTGTTGAAACTGATCAGCTTTCAGATGCCGCAAAGATTATTGATTTGGTTATAGGGCAGGGAGCAAATAGGGTTGATCTTGTTTCCTTTACTGTCTCCACGCCTAAGGTAAAGGCAGTAAAAGAGAGCCTCATTGAGGAAGCTGTCTTGAATGCAAAAGCGAAAGCAGAGATAGCAATAAAGCCATTGGACCAGAAAATTGTTGGTGTAAGTTCGATTATAGTAGATGATGTTGGATACTCTCCCTCACCAATGTTTGAGCGTGCTGGTGTGTTTGCAAGTTCTGCCCCTATTTTCTCATCCGACCAGGACATATCAGTAAATGTCAATGTGATATTTTTAATTGCTGATAGATAACGGCAGGAAGAGAGTTAGCCTCAAATCTTCTGTATAAAAAATACTGGGCAGAATTAGTCTTAAATAAAGTATCTTAGCCTAAGATGTTACTTTGTCAGACCAAAGTGAGCAATCAGTTGAAAATGAGCAGCCTGAAGAACAAAGCCATGAATCTATTTACCTTGATTGGAACAACGCATTTGAAATTATTGATAGCGCGTTTGAAAAAGGATTGTTTGTAATAATAATTGGGCCTAAAGGCACTGGTAAAACTACATTGGTACGAGAATACGCAATGCGAAAATCAAAAAACTTGCAATCAATTAACTTTAGCCTTAGAACAAGGGAAAGCCATCTTGTAGGAAGTAAGACTTTGCTAGATGGAAATATTGGTTTTGATGAAGGAATTTTGGTAAAATCAATGAAAGAAGGCAGTATTTTGTATCTTGATGAGATTAACGCAGCAGAAGCTGATGTATTGCTAAGATTGGATGAGGCACTTGATGATCGCAGACAGCTCATTCTCAAAGAATCTGGTGGTGAAATTATCAAGGCTAAAGATTCATGGTTTGTTGTTTCTACAATCAATCCTCTTACACATGTTGGAACAAAAGAGCTTCCGCCTCAGATTCTCAGCAGATTTCCGGTTAGAGTCAGATTAGATTATCCTCCTGAGGATATTGAATACCAGATAATCAAGCGACATGTGAAAAATCCAAATGAGGCTGAGGTGTTACAGGGAATTAAACTTGCAAATGTATTACGCCAAGCATCAGCTGTGGAGGAATTGTATTATTCTCCGTCAATAAGGGAAACTATTGCATTTGCAAAATTAATCGAGGGTGGTGTTTCAGCAAAACAGGCTGCTAAGACTGTTTTTGGAAACGTGTATTCTCAATGGGGAAACGTGGAATTTCAAAAAGTTAATGACATTATAACTTCAATGTTTGGTAGCTGATGCAATCTCTTCAACTAAGAAATGACACTTTAATGGAAATAGCCACATTTCTTGTAAGGCGTTGGTCGGAAAAAGAAAATGTGGTTGTAAAATTCTCAGAAAAAAAACAGAATGAAACTAGGTTAAAAGAAAAAATGGTGATGTTAACACCAAACGATCAATACTATGGAGATGGTTTTCAAAAATATAGACAGTTTAGGGCTTCAATTTGGTATGAGGCTATGCGATTAAAATATTGTAAAAAGATCCTTAGTAATGATCATGCGTACGGCTTTATTTTAAACACAATTGAAACTAGGAGAATTGAACTTCTAGGAATTAAAGTTTGGAGGGGGATGAATGAGGAACTAATATTCAATTATACAAATATGTGGTTGTCTAGGGCCAATCTCAGCTCTATTTATGGAAAAGCTAGAACAATAGAAGCGTTTTACCAATTATTCTTATTTGGAGAAATCAAGGGTGAGATACAACCAACCCATTTTAACAAAATTGTCAAGGCAGTAGAATATGCAAAGCATATTCTCAATGAAGCAATGGAAAATGATTACGACACAGAGTGGATTGGAAAAAAAATTCCATATATTTTAAAAATTTTAGGCGCAGACCCTTTGATCTCCATTCCGTTATCAGTACCGTTAAAAGGTCCAGGAATTGTAATAACGCCTAAAGAATTTGTTAAAGCCATTAAAAAAGTTACAAAATCAAGAGAAGATGATTTTGGAGAAGTCGAATCAAAAAATGTTTTAGAGGGAAAAACTGTTTCTGAGGAATTTAACGTCATAAAAACAGAAAATAAGAAAAACGAGACAAAAGGTTTGAGTACTGAATCTATAGGCATACTGATGCCAGATTCAACGGACGTTGATGAGACTAAGATTTATGATCAAGATTTAATCAACAATCTGAAATCCAAGTTTAAAGAATGGAAAACTGGATGGAAAGAACAGCATGTTTTTTCCGGCGATGAATTTGACGATGAAGTGTATGTTGAAGGATATGACCAACCATTTATCACAGATTTTAAGAAATCTATTAAATCACGTATTGTAATCTTGCTTGATCACTCATCAAGTATTGCTGATCAACAAATGGATTACAAAAAGGCTACACTAGCTTTGTGTGAAGTTTTGGCTTTTCTAAAGATCAAATTTTCGGTATATGCATTTAACACCACAGAAAGACAGGTGGTATGTTGGCTTATCAAACCGGAAGATCTTAAATGGAACAATTCATGTGCTAAACGACTTGCACAAATTCCTGCTAATGGAGGAACGCCACTAGCAGAAGTTTATGACAAAATATATCCTATTTTACATTCTAAAAAACCAAATATCTTTTTGACACTTTCTGATGGAGAGCCTTCGGATCCCTTTGCAGTCCGTTCTATGGTTAAATCGTTCAAATCGATTGGGATTAAAATGGTTGCAATTGGAGTGGGGAGAGATACACAAAATGCAACGGTTATTGCAACCAATTTAAGATACTTGGGATTTGAAAGGACGTTAGGAATTTCTAGACTGAAGGATATTCCGAAAAAAGTATTAAATGTGTTGGGTGGAAACTAGTATGGAATTTATAAATAAATTAGAAGCAGAAGTAAGTAAACCACTTGTTATAGCTGCAATGCAGGACATGGGTAACGTTGGTAGCATTGTGATTAATTTCATAAATAAACACATGCATACAGTTCCGTTTCGTTATGCTAAATCTACTAGACCACCTTATGTTTATGATAAGGGAGGATATATCGAAATTCCAGAAGAAGAATGGGAATACAGATACGGCAATGATGTAATTGTTTTTGGTGGCGGAGCAGGTCAGCCACAACAAAGTAATGAACTTAATGACCTTTGCCAAGATGTAATCGATGTTGCAAAAAAGTATTCTGCAAAATTCATCTATACCGTTGGAGGATATCGCACAAGTAGACAGTTTGGAAAATATCCTACAACATACGTTACTACAACTTCTAAGGAATTATTAGAACGAGTAAGAAGGCTTGAAATAGAAACTACACCACAACAATCTACTATTACTGGTTTTAACGGACTAATCTTAGGATATGCTAAACTAAACGGACTTGATGGTATAGGTCTCTATGGTGAACTTTTAAATCCAGACATTCCTCAGTTTAGGGCTGCAAAAAGTATTCTACAAACTCTGGAAAAACTCACATATCAAAAGTTTGGCGATATGAGTGAGCTTGATAAAAAAGCAGAATCAGTTGACGAGGAAATTGGCAGACGAGGTAGAATGTGAATTGGAAAAAAAATGCTCTGAATGTGGAAGTCTATTTGCCTGTGAAAATGATGTTACCTGCTGGTGTTCTACTTTTCCAAATCTACCAAAGAAAGAACTCGATGATAATGATTGTATGTGTAAAGAGTGTCTTTTAAAAAAATATAGAAAGAACCTAATGAAAATAGACGAAATTAAAAAAGATCTCTTTGAAGAAGAGCACAAATACCAATGGAAAAACCGCCATTAGTGTAAATGCACAAATAATTTCTATGTATATATAAAGGGCTTAACTAAAAAATTGAAATGCCACAAACAAAACCAATGGTTAGCATTGAAAATGTGGTAGCCTCAGCGACAGTAGACCAGAAAATAGATCTTGTTAATATAACAAAAAAATTCCCAGATACAGAATATCATCCTGATCAGTTTCCAGGTTTGGTTTTTAGAATAAAAACACCAAAGACTGCAACACTCATCTTTAGAACAGGTAAAATGGTTTGTACTGGTGCAAAATCAGAAGAAATGGCCAAAAATGCAGTAAAAACTGTAGTACAAAAACTTCGCAAAGGACGCATCAAAATAAAAAAAGATGCTGTAACAACGATACAGAATATTGTTGCTGCAATAAATCTTGGTGGTAAGATCCATTTGGAGCAGGCAGCAAGAAAATTGCCACGGAGTATGTATGAACCAGAACAATTTCCTGGTCTAATACACAGAATGTTAGAACCAAAAACAGTAATCTTGTTATTTGCTTCTGGCAAACTTGTTTGTACAGGAGCAAAAAAAGAAAAGGATGTTTATCGTTCTGTTCATAACTTACATGTTCTGCTTGAAGAAAAAGAATTAATGATGTACGACGAGTAGTTTTTTAAATTTTAACATTAGGGTTTTCAGTCTTCAGCTTTTCCCAGTCTGCTAGAAATGCTTGCAAACCTTTGTCAGTCAATGTATGATTAAGCATCTTACCAAGAACTGCTGCTGGGACAGTTACAACATCAGCACCAATTTTTCCAGCATCAACTACATGCTGTGGGTGCCTAATACTTGCAACTAGAATTTGTGTTTTAAAATCATAGTTTTGAAAAATCTGTTTAATTTCTTTAATCAAATCCATACCAGTGTGACCAATATCATCTAACCGCCCAATAAACGGACTGACATACTTGGCACCAGCTTTTGCAGCCAAAAGAGCTTGGTTTGGAGAAAATACAAGAGTGACATTGACCGGAATTCCTTCTGCAGTCAAACTCTTACATGCTTTGAGTCCCTCTCCAGTCATTGGACATTTAACCACAACATTATCACCATATTTACGAAGTAGTCTTCCCTCTGTCATCATTCCATCATAATCAGTGCTTACAACTTCAAGACTAACATCTCCCTTGATAATTTTTGAAATTTCTTCCATTGTTTTTTGTGGATCACCGCCTTCTTTTGCTAGTAATGAAGGATTTGTTGTAATTCCATCAACAAGCCCCATGTCGTTATACATTCGTATAGAATCAAGATTAGCAGTATCTAGAAAAATTTTCATTGTTTTTGTCCTCTTGCTTCCTTTACTGCATTTGCTATATTAATAGATGTTATTCCATGTTTTTCAAATAATTGTGGAATTTCATTATCACGGGCTGACTCTCCAAACTTGTCCTGTACACCAATTCTTCTTATTGGAACAGGATAAGATTCAGAAACAACTTCTGATACGCTAGAACCAAATCCGCCCATGATATTATGCTCTTCACATGTTACAATTGTTCCTGTTTCTCTAGCAGCTTTTTCTAATAGATCCTTGTCAATCGGTTTAACAGAAAAGCAATCAATAACTCTACAAGAAATTCCATCTTGTTGAAGCAAGTCAGCTGCATCTAATGCAATCTTAACTGTAATTCCGCATGCAGCTATTGTACAATCAGAACCATCTCGCAATATTATTCCTTTTCCAATTTGAAATTCTTGTGAGTCATTGTAAATTATAGGAGTCTTTGATCTAGCCATTCTCATATAGAATGGTCCATATTGTTGAGCAATAATCCAAGTAAGTTTTGAAACAGCCACTGAATCAGCTGGTACAAGAACTTTCATGTTGGGAATTGCTCGCATTATTGCAATATCTTCAATCTGTTGATGAGAGCCTCCATCAGCCCCAACACTGATACCGCCATGAGATACAACTAGCTTAACATTTAGACCTTTTTTGTCTCCTGGAGAGGGATATGCAATTGCGTTTCTAATTTGATCGACGCATCGTCCTGGTAGAAATATGGCATACGTACTTGCAAATGCTGTCTTTCCAGAATATGCAAGTCCTGCAGCCACTGAGACTAGATTGGCTTCTGCAATTCCTACGTTGAAAAATCTTTCAGGAAATTTTTTCCCAAAGTTGGCAGTCTTTAACGAGTCAGTGGTATCAGCCCCCAAAACTACAATGTTTGGATCTTCTTCGCCAACTGCAACAAGCGATTTACTATATTCGGTTCTCATATCGCCTAGTTGTTCCGTACTCATGATAATCCAAACTCCTTGGCAATCTGAACTAAATTGTCTTTTTTCTCTCCAACAACGTGTAAATCAATCCATTTGTTAACAAACTCCATTCCACCAAGATCATGTGCCTTTTTAATTAGAAGCCGTCTTCTTGATTCAAGAACTTTATTTCTAAATTCTTTAATGATCATTCTAACATCGTTTTGCCCAATAATTGCACTTCCGCCTACAAATGCTCTTGCGCCGTCTTCAAAACATGCACCTATGTTTTCCAAATTAACGCCTCCATCTACCTCAATATACCCCCCAAATTTGTGCTCTTTGAGATCTTTAGCGATTCTCTGTATTTTTTCATGTGTAGATTCTATGAACTTCTGACCAGACTTGCCCGGAACCACTGACATGATGATTATTTGGTCTAACAATTCCACAAATTTGTAACACCATTGGGGAAGTTCCGTATCTGGATTGATTGCAAGACCAATTCCAACTTGGTTTGAACGTAACATATCGCATATTTCACCAAAGCTAGATTCGTCACACACCTCAGCATGAACAGTGATTATATCACTTCCAGCATCTATGTAATTATGAACATGTTTTACCGGCTCATTAATCATAAGATGTGCATCGAAAGGAATCAGTGTTAACGGACGGAGCTCCTTGATCTTTGTATGATCAAACGTTGTGTTAGGAACAAATTGACCATCCATAACATCAAGATGGATATAATCAGATCTCCCGACTCTGCACCGCTCTACTTCTTTTCCAAGATTTGACATGTCGCCTGCAATAATTGAAGGTGCTATCATAAACTGAGAGTCTAGCTCATCCTCAATAATTGGAACAATCTGCGGATTGGGAGCCTTACCGTGCCATTGTGGATTATCTTCCATGTGCTCTACTCCTTTACCCTTGATAGTTCGAGCAATGATAATTGATGGAAGTCCTTTGGTTTGGTTGGCTCTTCTTATGGCATCTGAAATTTGCTCAATTCTATGTCCATCAATTTCAATAACATTCCAACCAAAAGAGCGCCACTTATCACCAGTCTTCCATCTGCTTGCGTCTTTCCACATATCTGACAAGTCATTACCAAGTAACCCTTCATCAAGTGGCATGATTTTTTCCGTATAGGAATCTTGTTGTATGAAGTTTCTATCAAGGAATACTGTCATATTATCAATCTTGTACTTAGCAGCTGTCATTGCTGCCTCCCAAACTTGACCCTCGTCAGATTCTCCATCACCAATAATCGTGTAAATTCTATGATCTTTACCATCAATTCTTGCAGCTAAGGCATTTCCAATAGAATATGACAATCCAATTCCCAAAGAGCCTCCACAAAACTCGACGCCAGGGCACTTTAGGTCTGGGTGACCTTGAAGTTTGCTTCCTAACTTTCTCAATGTTTTAACATCTTCAGGATCAAAGTAGCCAGCTGCCGCCAAGTTTGAAAAAAGACCCGGTGATGCATGACCCTTTGAAAGTACAAGCTTATCACGATCTTCCCAACCTGGATTTTTTGGATCATACCTCAAATACTTGAAAAATAAACAGCCTAAAATTTCAGCCATTGAAAAAGATCCCCCAGGGTGACCAGAACCAGCAGCTGATGTTGCTTGAATTACAAGCTTTCTAGCCTCTAGAACCTTCTTTTTGATCTGGTAATAATTTAGTCCCATAACCGATAAAAATTAAACAAAACCCACGTATAATTATATTTGATTTGTGCCATATAAGGCAAAAATGAATATAATTACAAAAATTTTAATCTAAACAAATCGTAATATAACTATGGAACTTGAGAAAGCGGTCCCGCTTGTAATTTATGATAATGAATGCTATCTTTGTGTCCAGTTTGCTAGATTTGTGAACTTTTTGGCAAAGGGAAGACTACGTCTTGTTGGCCATTATACAGATTTTGGTAAGCAAATTAGAGACAGTACACTTGATTCAAGTGCATTAGAGATGTTTTGGTTTATTGACAACAAAATTGCATATGGTGGCAGAGCTGCTCTAGGTCCATTATTTTCTGCAATTTTGAATTGTAATGAAAAAAATTTACAAAATGAAATCGTTCAGGATTCTTGTAATATTGATTGTAAAAATCCAAAAGCAGTTTTTTTTCGTTCTGCAAGTCTTTTGACCAATAGTAAAAAGATCAAAATATCAAAATAAAACTAATATCCTCTAGAATTTCTATCTGGCTTATCCACGTTGGGATTTCGAAATCCATGTTTTTCCATCATATGATTTAGAAATCGTATGTCATCAGAAAAATCTTCACCACATACTGAACAAGTTGCCATGATGTAATTACAATATACAACTATTTTTGAGTTTTTTAAAATATAAAATGCCAGCACTGCTACTTCCCAAGAGCTCTCGCATCTTAGTAACACAACAGCGACATTGGGTTTGACTTCCAGGTTCGGAATGGGTCTGGGTCGCACCCCAACGCTATGACCGGCTTAATTGAATGAATGTTGAACTTCTCTATTAAGGTAACTGTGCAAGTAAAGAATCGACCAAAACAAACATGATTGTTCTTCTTCTGTAATCATGAGATTTTAATTAAAGACATATTGAATACGGTTATGACTCATCGTGTAGCTGTATTAGATAAGGATCTATGCCAGCCTAAAAAATGTGGATTAGAGTGTATAAAATATTGCCCAATTAACAAATCAGGTGCAGATTGTATTGTACTCAATGAGGAAATAAAAAAGGCGCAAATTGATGAGGATCTTTGTAATGGGTGTGGTATTTGCGTAAAAGTTTGTCCCTTCGATGCAATTACAATTGTCAATTTGGCTACGGAGTTAGCTACTGATAAAATTCACCAGTATGGACAAAACTCTTTTCGTTTGTATAAGCTGCCTACTCCAAAGAAGGGACAGGTTATAGGATTACTCGGAAGAAATGGAATGGGTAAAAGCACAGTCATCAATATTTTATCAGGAAATCTAAAACCTAACTTGGGGAAGTATTCTGAAGAGCCAGAATGGGATGAAATTTTGCAATTTTATAGTGGGACTGAATTAAAGTCACATTTTGAAAAGATTAGAGATGATAAAATTAGTGCTTCAATAAAACCACAACAGGTTTACAACATAGCTGAAATGTTTGATGGTACGGGAAAAGAACTGCTTGAAAAATATGATGAGAGAGGTGTTACAAATCAATTAATCAAAGCTTTAAGCTTGCAAAATTCAGTAGAACAAAATGTGAGGGAGCTAAGCGGGGGTGAATTACAAAGGTTAGCAGTGGCTGTAGCGTCAGCAAAAGATACAGATTTTTACTTTTTTGATGAACCATCATCATATAACGATATTTTTCAACGCACAGCTGTTGCAAAAGTAATTCATGACCTAGCAAAAATTGGTAAGAGTGTGATGGTAGTTGAACATGATCTAACGTTACTAGATTATGTAAGTGACTATATTGAGGTTCTTTATGGAGTTTCTTCTGCATATGGCATAGTATCTAGTGTATTATCTACCAAAGTTGGAATTAATGTATTTCTTGATGGTTACCTTCCAAATGAGAATGTTAGGTTTCGGGACAAGAAATTTTCTTTTGATGTTTCATCATCTACGGGGCAGTTTACAACAGAAAATATCACCATAAAATATCCTACTCTTGAAAAAAAATATCCAAACTTCTCTGTTACTATTGAAGCGGGACAAGTACGAAAAGGAGAGGTACTAGGTGTCATGGGTGCAAATTCTCTAGGTAAGACAACAATGATGAAAATGATTGCAGGTGTGGAGAAACCAGATCTAGGAAATGTGAATAAGAAGATTAAGATTTCTTACAAACCACAATATTTATCAAATAATAGTGATGTCGATGTTGTTTCGGTGTTAAACACAGCAAATGAAGGATTGATTGAAGGTAGCCAAGAAGAGGAACAGATAGTTGAACCACTTAAAATTAAAAAGCTGTATAGTAAATCAATCAAAAATTTGTCAGGTGGGGAACTTCAAAAAGTTTCAATTATTACGTGTCTTCTTCAAAAGGCTGAACTTTATGCTTTAGACGAACCTTCTGCCTTTTTAGATGTAGAAGACAGAATAGCAGTTGCTAAGTTTCTGCAACATTTTACTAGGTCATATGGAAAATCAGCTATGGTTATTGACCATGATCTCCAATTATTGGATCTTGTATCTGATTCAGTGGTTATATTTGAAGGAACTTCTGGTATTAGCGGACATGCATCTTCTCCACTATCAAAAGTAGATGCAATGAACAAATTCCTCAAATCACTAGATATTACATTTAGAAGAGATGAAAAGAGCAGAAGGCCACGAGTTAATAAAGAAGATAGTAGATTAGACAAAACACAAAAAGCATCATCAAATTTTTACTACTAAAATGTCACGAATGTTAAAAAAAACATTAGAGTCAGTTCTTTCTACAAAAGAATCAGATGAACTAATTTCAGCTTTTGATCAAATTGGTCATATTATAATAATAAGAATACCTGACTCACTAACATCAAAGAAAAAATTAATTGGTGAAACACTTTTAGATCAAGTAAAAAGTGCCAAGTCTATTTTTTATCAGTCATCTTCTGTCGATGGGGAATTCAGAACAAGGGATTTAGAAATCTTAGCTGGAGAAGATAAAACAGAAACTGAATACAAGGAATCTGGATGTAGGTTTTTTGTTGACGTTCGAAATGTATTCTTCTCTCCAAGATTATCATCAGAACGGACACGAATTGCGGAATTTGTTAATAATGATGAAGTGGTAGTTAACATGTTTGGCGGAGTAGGTATATTTTCAATTATTGCCGCAAAAATGAAAAAATGCACTGTGTTCAATATTGACATAAATCCATTTGCTACAAAATTATGCAAGAAAAATATAGCAATTAATAGACTTGTAGGAAATGTCATATCCATCCATGGTGATGCTTCTCAAGTAATTAACAGTCAACTAGAAAACAAGTCAGATCGAACACTCATGTTACTTCCTGAAAAATCAGATGAATTTCTAGACTCGGCTATCCTATCAACCAAAAGTGGTGGTATCATTCACTACTATTCCCACATTCATGCAGATAAAAAATCAGATGCCGCAAAACTATCAGAACAACATTATATGCAAATAACACCTGTAAAATCAACAATACTAGGATCCAAAATAGTTAGACCTGTTGGTCCCAGATTTTATCAAACTGTAGTTGATGTGAAAATAAAAAAGTAAAGTTATTTTTCTTCATCTTGGATGATTGACGATGGCGAAGATTTTGTAGTAGCCATCATATATCCTATCCAAGAAATTACACCTAGAACTCCTCCAACAACCATTAACATAGATAATTGCAAAACAATTGGACTCCACTCAGATAACATTAGAAGATATGCATATACAAAAAATGCAGCTATAGCTAATGTGAAAACAAGGATGCCCTGAGCTTTGCGTTTTGACATTAAGAAGTAAAACTAGTTCCTATTTTTAATTTTAATTATTATTATTGCTGGCGCTACAAAATACATTCCTATGTTAAGAAGTATGATACCAATTCCATATCCTAACATTTCTGCTTCTGAATCAATATCAACATAGTTTAGAATAGCTAAAGATGTCAACATTGGAGTTAACGCAAGTTTGACAGTTTCCTTAAAGGCTGGGTTTTCTCGTTCGTAGTCTGCTACTGCTGGTGAGAATGAATAGTAAAACTGGTTGAAACCAGTCATAAATGCAGAGCCAGATTCTGTTTGTAATACTTTGTTATCACGAATCTCCCTTAGGAATTGAACTTGTGGAGCCATTTCAGAACCAAATGCAGCAGTTGCTATGAGACAGCCACCACCTTTCTTTTCTTCAGCTGGTTGTGATACCATCACTGGTTCTGGCTCAGGTTCTGGTTCTGTTACTGTTGCTGCCGCCGCTGCCTCTGCTGCTGCCGCTGCTGCCTCTGCTGCTGCCGCTGCCTCTGCTGCCGCATCTTCTGCAGCAGTATCAACTACTGGCTCTGGCGCAGCACCACCAACAAATTCAAATGTAGTATCTGCTGGTTGTTTATTCCACATAGATTTTACAATATATTCGCCTGTTAAATTAAAGCTGGCACCATATGTGGTCGATTCATAAGATCCATCTGACTTGGGTTCTACTTGATCAATAAATTTCATGCCTCCTAATGGACCAAAAATCTGAATAGTAACAATAGGACTCGTACCGTCATAGTCTCTGATGAATCCAAAAATAAGAATTATGTCGCCAGTTGAATAAGAGTCCGAATTTGTGTTAACTGTTAAAGGAAGTAAGTTATGGCTACTTGCATATACCGAGCCTGAAAGTCCATATGACGCTATTGAAATACAAAGAAAAGCTAGTAAAAATTTCCCTGTAACGTTCATACTGAAAAAATGCAAAGTTCTAGGTATTTATGTATTAAGTAGGAAAAAAATTACATTTCTTGTTTGAAATTTATTAATTTGAGCAAAAAAATGCATGTTTGATTAGACTAGTGTGGTTTTTAGAGAGAAAAATAGAAATCGGTTAATTAAGAAAACTATCAAGCTTGGCTAGTCCATTGTCAATATTTTTAAAATTATCATCGTTTTCTAAAACTTTAGATAACTTATTCTTGTCTACTGAATAGTAAACACTGCCAGTTTTATCGGTTTTAATTATAAACTCCATTTCTTTAAGGTATGACATCTGTTCATCTAGTTTTTCTTCTTTGATCCCAAGAATTTCAGCAAGTTCTGATGACATCTTTGGACCATCTTCTAAGTTTGCTAGGATTTCAGCATTTTGTGGCTCAAATAGTGCCTCTAACGTTTTGTCATTATCATCCGTATTATTATTTATCATAATATCAGCCTGAAATAAATAAAATAATTAGACTATTAATGCTAACTATAGTTAAAACAATTCAGATACCAGTTGGTTTTTATCGGGGAAATTTAGAATCTTGCATACTTGAGCGTTGAATATAACTACATAGTTAGGATCTTAGGAAATGACATTCCTGGAGACAAAAAGATGGTAATTGCACTCACTCAGATAAAGGGAGTCGGATATATGTTTGCAAATTCCATTATTAACAATTTAAAAATTGATTCCAGCCTACGAATTGGAAATTTATCAAATGAGCAGATCAAGTCAATTGAAAACATTATACAAAATCCTTCATCCTCTAATTTTCCATCATGGTTTTTGAACAGAAGAAAAGATGTTGAAACTGGAGAAGACAAACATCTGATTACATCTGATATAGACTTTACAGTAAGAAATGATGTTGAAAGAGAAAAGGCAACTGGCAGTTGGAGAGGATATCGGCACATGTTTGGATTAAAGGTTAGAGGCCAACGTACTAGATGTACTGGACGAAAAGGTGGAGCAGTTGGAGTTGCGAAAGGTGGTAGAGTTTTGCCAGCACAGGCAGGAGGGGCAGCTGAAGGAGCACCAGCAGCTGAAGGAGCACCAGCAGCTGAAGGAGCACCAGCAGCTGAAGGAGCACCAGCAGCTGAAGGAGCAAAAGGATCAACTGCTGCAACTAAACCAGGTGTAGAAAATAAGCAGGCACCTAAAACCGAAAAGAAAGAAGCACCTGATGCAAAAAAAACATAGGTGAGATAGATGGGAGATCCTAAATTATCAAGAAGGGTTTGGAAGAAACCAAAACGACCACTTAACTATGACCTTATGATGGATGAATTAAAAATTCTTGGTACA
>ERZ651768.2031-NODE-2031-length-14412-cov-5.619044_pt1 | contig 14412 bp, 6 predicted proteins | sample MGYA00514754_ERZ651768 | MGnify/ENA metagenome assembly ERZ651768 | reverse complement strand
CCCCGTCAATGCCTTTTTATTAACACGCGTTAACAGTATGAGGGCTGCTTCAAGGTTGTCTTCACAAATTCCCTCAATCTGGCTGGCAGGCGGAATAAATTCCGTTCCCAATTCAATTGTAAATGAAAAAATACCATGTTCGCCGTACGCATAATCATCAGTGGTACCGCTGGCAGGATAGAGTTCGTAGGATGGCATTGGATCATAATATCCTCCACTCTGTCCTGGTATTGTAAATGCCATTTCATTAGCTAAATCTTCAAGTGCATCATGATCGGGTGCCTGGATATTGTTAGCGTATCCAAAAGGGAACAGCACTAACTCACTATAACTGTGGTAGGTGATCCCAGTAACAAAATGATGACTTCCTAACATATCTCTCATGGCCTGAATTTCAGGTTCTGAGAATGCTGAAGGTCCACGGTAGGTTTCACTATTTGTATTACCTGATGAGCCTTCACCTCCCCAATTCCATTCATAATTTCTGTTTGGGTCTACTCCATCCCCACCGCCAAAATTTATTGATCCATTATCATTATTGTCCCTGATATTTTTTCTCCACCAGAGATCAACTTCATCAGTGACAATTTTATGACCATTTGGATTCACCAACGGCATAAACCAGATTTGTTTATTATTAACCTCATCAGTAATTGTTGGATCACTTCCATAATTAGAGATTATGTGATTCAAAACATACATATTCACCTCAAGGCTAATTGGCTCCCGGGCATGATGTTCCGCCATATAAAATACGGAAGGCTCATCCTCCTCCTCTTCCACGTTATCAGAAACTTTCATTGCCCAAATTTCATGATTGTAATCATTATAATATGAATTGCCGGCCATTGAATACTCTTTGCCACGGGTATTCCCGATATCATAGAGTTTACATATATCTGGATATTGTGATTCTATTTCCTGGAGGTCCTCCAGAAGTTCATCATAATTCCGGTATCCATCTAAATCTCGTACTTCCCCAAGATTCTCCTTTAACTGTTCTTCAGTTTGTGTAACAGTAATATGGAAGCCTCGTGTTAATAATTCCCCATATTGAGATTTCGAAACCACTAAATCCAGAAATTCCCCAGGTTTGAAGGCAGCAATATCGTAATCGGTTTCGTTAAATTCAGTTAATACAGTTTTATCCGGATCAACAAATCTGACTACCATTCTTTCTTCGGCAACAAGACCTGACAAAATCATTCCTAATCCAGCTATCAATATTCTGCTCAGAATCAATTTCATCTTATTTTTTCATATCAAAATTAAAGAGGAGCACATTGGCTCCCCCAGGTTTACATTATTATTCGAAGATATTTTTCTTCTTTCGTTCTAAAATATTTTCCATTTGAAATTATGAGCCTATTTCATCAACAGCATTTTTTTTACCGAATGGAATGTACCTGCTTCCAGCATATAGATATACACACCGCTGGCAACAGGTTCACTGTCCTGATTTGTTCCATTCCATCTGATGGTGTGATATCCGGCTCTATATGTTCCTGAAACAAGATTCCGGACTTCCTCACCTTTGAGGTTATACACTTTCAAAGATATTTTATCATCTCTTGGTAATTCAAATTGTATCTCCGTAACCGGATTAAACGGGTTTGGATAATTTTGAGAAAGGCTGAATGATTCAGGTATTTCAGGAACTTTCTTCAATTCAAAGTTTGAGATTTCCCCGGATACTTCCAACATTCCCTGTTCGAAAAGTATAAATTCTTCGTGTGTCACAGGATTTATCAAAACCCAGTTTATGCGTTTAGCATCATCAATTTTTACATTATAAGAAATTGTAAGCTGATCTGAATTATTCATGATTTCGATCGTCCCGGACTCTTTCATACACTTCATATTGTCTGCAAAGCGTACATCAAAACCATCTGCAGGTGGTTTAGGAGGCAGTCCATAACTGAGCGCTTCTCTATCAGGGATTTCTACACCGAAATACAGTGTGTTACCATTAAATGAAATAGTATTTGCATATTTTAATCCATCTAGAGAAACAGGTTTGGACTTTGCTAACCCAATATCCGATGAAATAATAATCTGGCCTTCTCCGTAAGAACGAACCCAATAACCCAATCCTGGTTCGATTGAATTAGCATTTTCATACCCATTTTCTCCAAAGCTGTACAGGGTATTGGGAATCACCAGCCCATCTGGATCAATCCAGCCACTGTTCGACTCAGAGCAGCCAGAAATCATATTCCAATCTTCCAATAAGTTCACGGTAATTTCAGATACCATTTCACCCGAAATTGTATTCGAACCTTCTTCATCAAAACGTAACCAATAACCCGAACCCATAGCTAACTCTTGTTCCTGTTCATATCCATTTTCTCCAAACGAATACATTGTATTCTCCACAGCATCAGGAAAAACGGACATGACATTGACATCTTCCACAGCCAGCGGCAGCCCGACCATATTCCAATTTTCAAAATGATCAACAGTCATTTCCACAATCATGTCAGCCCCTACGGTTAATATAACCGGAACAGAAATATTATATTCATCTGGATCATTACTGGATATAATGATTGAAGCAGTATATTCGCCTTCCTCAAGTTCTTCAGCATTAAAGGTTACCATTAAATTTGTAGAGCCATCAGGATCAATACTACCACTCATTGGTGAGACTGTTAACCATGGATCTTCTGCATAGAACAGGATGGCCATTTCATCGTGGAGATATGATGAATTGAATACAACCTGTAATCCATCCGTGCCCGTCGCATTTTCGATCCCCACAGTACAGCCATCTCCGGTATCTACTGTTTTATACTGGTAAATTATCGTACCGTTTGCATTAATAATCACCTGGAAGGTTTCTGGACCTCCACCATTTCCATAATGGGGAACACCATCCCATTCTACGATAAATCTATCAAATCCTTCATGATAGTAGATTGTACCGCCATTATTCGGATTTAAATCATCCCAGAAAAGAGCCAATAGCGTATTAGGTTCACCTGCATTTGGTATTTCCTGATTGGAATACGTCGTTGACGAGGATGTGAACGTAATGAAGCCATTACTGCAAATATTGACCATATCATACATATTACCATAAAAACTAAAGTCGAATCCTAAATCAATCGAACCCCATGAATAGTCATCCATAGAATCTCCAGTGAGTGCGATTCCAACGGAGTTAATCTCAATCCAATCGTAATCCGGCCCGCTCTCTTCATCGCTGTCAATCCAGTAATATCCAAATTCATCGGGACCGCCAAAATCTTTCTCAGACCGTACTCCGGGGCGGGTATCTACCTCTCCCTTGCCCAATTTATAGCTTATGAAATCAGCAGACTGTCTACTGTCTGTTGCAACAATCACACTATAGTTCAAAACACCTTCACCGGAATTGGCAATAGTGAGATTTTCCTCTGTCGTTTCACCAGATTCCACATTTGCTTCAAGGCTCATGGGAGTAACGGAAATGTCAGGATACTGGGGCGGAGATACGGAAGGAAAGATGATATAATCAATCCAGGCACAATCACTTCCATTAGAAACAGTCCAGTCTTTTTCGTATTTCCATCTAAAAGTATGTTCACCTTGAGATACCGGATAGGCTGCTTGCAGCCAGTTCACTTCTCCTGACCAGGCACCCATTTCTGATCCATCAATGTAAAACCTGAGATAGTCATAACTTGCTTCTGAGGATACTTTATAATAAAAAGAAATTTCTCCGTCGGTTGTCACGTTCACCGAGACATACATCTCTGAAGTCTGATTGTTGGAAATAGCACCAGATTGAGCGCTATAAGTTCCTTCATATGCCTCAGTGGAAATAGTCCATGGACCATTGCCGCCAAATTCCCATGGATAACCAGCAAAACTTCCCATTTCAAAATCTTCAAGAACTAAGCCGACTGATAGAGTAAAACTATCGGTGGTATTGTAATCATTATCAGCAGAAATACTTAAATCGAACAAAACGTTGTGACCAATTTCTGTATCTTCTGATACGGAAACACTAAAAATAACTTGAGCATTTGAATAAGCCTCCAGGGATTCAAGAGTACCAGAATCAACATTAATAGTCAAAAAAGGATCAGAGGTTGAAAGAAAAACACTAAGATTACCGGCTACAGCGCCGCCATCATTATCAAGAGTGACACCAATGTCTGCCGATTCACCTGGGTCTAGCCGCCCATTACCATTATCATCATTTGTAACCTGTATGGAACCAGCAGAAATAACAGGTGCATACGCTGTCATATGCATGCTGCTTTCCCATGTATCTTCATCAGCGGTAATGGATGCAGCTAACTCAAAAAGATGGTCATCCGGTACTGAATTGGATACAGTGAAGGAATAAGCATAGGTCTGGGTGTAAGTACCCTCTGGTAGGATTGTTCCAAATCCTTCAGAATCATCCATCAACGTGATATACTCATCATCTTCTGAGAGCGTCATTTCCACATCCGTAGCAGGATCACTCCCTACATTTTCCAGCGTCACCGTAATGAGAACGGTTTCACCAAATTCTACCACCCCATCACCCCCAGCATCAACTGTAAATTCATCTATTGTCACATAGGGGCCATCCAAAGGAGTGACCAAAACCTGGTTCATCACCGGCTGAAATTGAGGCTTCGTGATGACAATATCTGCCATACCAGGCTCATAAATAGGTGTGATTGGCACTTCAACTATACCTTGTTCACCAATCATTGCTGTACCATGCAAAGTTCCATTGAAAGAAATGGCAACGTAAGAACCAGGTTCTGCTGAGACTTCGAAAAAATCGATGCCAATCGGTAAAACATCCATGTAATTCACATTGTTGACTTCACCCTGAGTTTGGTAAATCACAAGGGAGGGATCTCCAAGCACGTTGTACGCCTGCCAGTAATAAAGCGGGCTTGAATGAGACGGATATCCCTGAATGTCAACTTCTGTAACAGCCAAATTACCCACAAATACCAACGCATCTGTGGAGACATATTCACTCGTAAAGGGTCCGTCAAAAAGGCCCCAGGATGTCTCTTCATAAGTTGGCACGTAACCACCGTTATTCCCTGAAATTGGAAAAGCTCCAACAGCCCAGTAAAAATCTTCAAACCAATAAGAAGAAGGTGAAGAACCAATATAGGCAACTGCTCCGCCATTTGCTTTGCGTACCCAGGTTTCGCCGATACATTCAGAATAACCAAAATCTCCGGTGAGGCAGGCATTGCCAATGGCTAAAGGATACATGTCAGGATTATTGAAATTATTTACAGCTGGTATGGATAAATTGGGAGAACTCCATTCTGTCTCAGTACCATGGGCAGTGTACAAAATAACACCAATTCCTTCATCTACAGTATCGTAGCAACCGGAGTAGCTATTTAAATAAGAATTAATTTGACTAAAACCATATAAAGAATTATAATAATTTTGTGTTCCATATAAAATTGTCGGTTGACCCACCGCAGAATTCCAATAGCCATCTGCACCAGCAATGAGAGTCACATCATCCAGGTAGGATGGATTTTCAAATTCATATTTCTCATAGTACAGGGTTTTATTGATTTGAGCCTGGAGCTGTGAAGTATTCATCGCAGAAAACCTGCCATAATACATTTCCGGAAAATAATCTCCGTCTACACTGCAGTAATAGAGATCAGTCATCTTATTAGTCGCAGAACCGGTGGCAGAAGCAGGAACCTGCTGGACATCTCCGACGAAAAGTACAAAGGATGGTGCAGGGTCGTCAGGAGTACCATTGTTATAATGGCCAAGAATCCAGTTTTGAATATTCGCAACGGATGATCCAATATCGTTGGTGTAACCGATTATAACCTCAAATCCTTTCATGGTTTTCCATTCAATAAATGGTTGCAGCACAGTTTCAAAAATGGGATCGGAAACAATAAGATATTTCACTGGAAATTTTGTTAAATCTGGATGGTCAGGGTACTCCTGATCTCTACCGTTGAGTACACTTTGATATATGATGTCAAAATATGGTGAATATGTGGAAGCTTTTATGTGCTTGGTCAAGTCTTGATTGCTGCCGGTTAAATCAACCTGGACAACTAGGTCATTGTACACACGAATCCGGTTTGTGGTTGGATTATAACGCACTGGAGCCAGCACAACCCGGGCAATGCGCATTCCCCGAAGGGTGCCAAGAACTTCTATGGAAGCCAGTTCATGATCTGAAAATGTGTCTCTGTTGTAAGCAGTCTCCTCATATTCAAATTTAACTTTATCCATATCAGCACTTTTGGAGATAGATGGCTGAACCGGCATTAGTTTTTGAGTAATACCTAAATCATCAAGAGCATACTCTTCAACATTAAATCCGGTCACACGGATGGACACTTCCGCACCAAAAGGTATTTCAATCAGTTCTTTCCTGGCAGGGAGTTTAGGTGTACCGATTGAGCCAATATAATGACCTTGAGGAATGCTAATCTCAGAAAAAACACCTTCTTCAGTCTCTACATCAAATCCATTGATATGAGAAACCTCATATTTCAGCGCTATTTTATCCTCAGTATTTTCCAGAAGGGAAAGTTCGGTATTATCTGGACGTAATTTAATACTATGGCTTTCCCCTAATAAGAAAGCAACCGGCAAAATGAAGAGCATTCTCATTGAACTCTTTAACATCAAATAATCTCCTCGGTGCTAGTTAGGTACCATTTACTGAAAAATTTATTGGATGATACTGTATCCAGAGCCATTATTGTGTGACGGCTATCATGTCATATATTTAGAGAGAAATTGAATGAAAATTTGCATGAATATCCCAAATATTTTTGCAACATTTTTACGCCATGACTAATCAAGCCGATCTAAGAACTTTTTAACCTGGGTATAAAACCAACGAAACATAACAGCAATTTACTCATAATACTCTCATATAATCGTACGCCCGGGAGGATTCGAACCCCCAATCCCCTGGTCCGTAGCCAGGTGCTCTATCCAATTAAGCCACGGGCGCATATTTTCGTAGCCCGTAGGGGAATCGAACCCCTATTACAAGATTGAGAATCTTGCGTCCTAACCGTTAGACGAACGGGCCAATAATGCTGGGGTGCAGGGATTTGAACCCCGACTGACGGATTCAGAGTCCGCTGTCCTACCATTAGACGACACCCCATTTTACAGGGAAATCACACATGATAATTTACGGATGAGTATAGATTTATGACGGGGTTTTTTTGAAAAACTACTTAAGGAGTACCATCTTTCTGGTATCTTTGAAATCTCCTGCCTGGATCTGATAAAGATAAACACCTGCACCCACAGATCTACCGAAATAATCTGTAGCATTCCAGACAACCGATTGGAATCCGGCAGGCTGATTTGAATTAACTATTTGATTTATCTCTTTTCCGTTAAGATCATATATTGTTAGCGTTACATGATCATAAAATGGAAGACTATATCTGAGAGTTGTCACCGGATTAAAGGGATTGGGGTAGTTCTGATGAAGAGTATAGTTATTAGGAAGAATGGTTCTCTTGCCTAAAGTCATTTTTTGAGAACCTCCAGGGAGTGTGATCTCTCCAGCTCCTGTAAGGACATACTCCTCTCCAACTCCGGTAGCAAGAATCCATTCTTTCTGTTCTCCTGCATTTATCATTATGTTGTAGTGAATGTTTAAGCTTGAATTGGTGTTTATAACCTGAATCTTCCCTCCATCCTCTGTATTCCTCATATTATCAGTAAAACGGGCGTCAAAGGCCATATATGGAAATACAGGGGGTAAGCTATAGCTTAAGCGGGTTTCATCAGGAATATTCTCTCCAAAGTACAAAGTATTGGCATGAGTGCCATTTGCAAATTCCAGCCTATTACTCCGGTCCAATCTATCTACGGAAAATACAGCTCTTGCTGATTGTTGTGAGCTGGACAAAGTAATGTCCCCCGCATCATAGGTTCGGAGCCAGTAGCCTTCTCCGGGGACCAGATTATCTGTATACAGATAAGAACCATTATAGCCAAAGAGTGTCCCCTCAATAATAATTTCCCAAGGATCAAGTATGTTTTCAAGTTCAATAGTAGAAGAAATACCGGAGATTAGATTCCATCCCTCATTCATACTCATTGTGAGAGAAGTTATCTCACCACCATCAATATCACTGCTCCCTGAATCGTCAAAGCGAAGCCAGTATCCTTTGCCATTTTCAAGGGTTTCTTCCTGTATATAAGACACGCCGAAGGAGTATAAAGTCCCATCTATGGCATCAGGAAAAATTGTTGATACATTTCCATCTTCAACAACAAGAGGAAGCCCAACCATGTTCCAGTCAATTAAATGGTCAACCGTAAGAGTCATCTCCGATTGAGTTGTTGAAACCGTATAATCTACGGTAACTGCTTCTTCTGGATAGGCTACATCAAGCAGGGCTATTTGAATATTTCCAATACCTTCCGTACCCTGAACAACCACATCAAGAGAAAAACTAGCCGTTTTTTCTCCATTTAGTGCGCCCTCATCTATCCAATCGGCTATTAGATCAATTTCATCCTGATCCAGCGAACCCGCCGGAGGCATGTCGCCATTAGAAGATTCGGGTCGTGTAATTCTATCATACAATTCACTCGCTTCATGATCACCAGGAACAATCACATTATTAGACATTAAATCTTCATACGATAATAAATTCAATCCACCTGCTGGGTTTGAGCCATCATGACATCCTGTGCAATTTTGATTAAAAATAGATTGAATTGATAAGTTGTAATCTATTCCAACGATATCAGCGGTAGTGGAGTCCACATAGGGAGGATAACACAAATTTCCAATACATATCATAGAGGCCCAGCCATCGGGTATTTCATTTACATTTTTTACTACTGCAATAGTGATTAGGGAATTAGTAGTGTTTGTTATTGATCCTTCAAACTGGACATAAGTGCCTAGATCAACATCCGCTGAGGTCTCTCCATAATCAAACGAAAAAGTTTGCGAAACGCTCAATTGAGGAAAGCTGATAAACAGCAGTAGGAAGGATAAATAATATTTCTTCATCCTCTTTTCTCAAACTTAATTGAAACTTCTTCCCTTTAATATGGCAGCAACTGGCCTTACTTCATAAGAATCAATTTTTTGGTGATAGTATGATCTTTAGAGCTTAACCTGTAAAAATAAACTCCTGAGGATAAATGACTCCCGTCAAACTGTGCAGTGTGAAAGCCAACCTTATGTTCTCCCTCAACAACTGTAGATACTTCTTCCCCTAAAAGATCATACACCTTCAATGAGACAGGACCGGGAGCAGGAACTGAATAACTGATTGCGGTCACAGGATTAAACGGATTTGGATAGTTCTGATCAAGGGTATATTCTTCAGGTATAGAACCACTTCTCTTCATTAAAGAGAATTGGTCAGCATCACCAATGATCTCTATGGTGCCAGAACTGTTTAATTTATATTCATCTCCAGTTGATTGATCTATAAGGACCCAATCATAAACATCGTGATAAATTGAATAATCAATCTTCAATGATCCTGAGTTATTCATCACCTCAATTTCTCCGCCATTATGTACAACTTTCCAGTCACCAGCATAACGAACATCCAAGGCTCCTGCTGGAGGCTTAGGAGGTAAACTATAGCTCAGGATTTCTTCCTTAGGAATCTCTACACCAAAATAAAGGGTTTGACCATTGAAGCTGATTGTATTGGCATCTATGAGACGATTTACAAATTTCGATTTGCTGCTCCTTGCATTAGAGGAGATCGTAATATCCCCTTCCCCATAAGAACGAATCCAATACCCAACGCCGGGCTCAATGAAATCAGCCAGATTGTATCCCTCACCAAATGAATAGATTGTATTGGGAACTATTATTCCATAAGGGTCGGAGATACTATTTACATCTACCGGATTTGAAACACCGGAAATTATATTCCAGTCTTCGTCAAGTGTTATGGTTATCTCTTCAAAATCATCACCAATCATATCATTTGAACCATATCCATCAAAGCGCAGCCAGTAGCCTATGCCTTCCACCAGTTCCGTTTCCAGATTATACCCCTCACCAAACGAATACAATGTGTTATTAATTGCATCCGGGAAAAGAGTGAGATAATCTGAATCTTCCACACCAAGAGGCAAGCCTACCATATTCCAATCATCCTGGTGTATAAGAGTTAATTCAACATCCGGGTCCAAAGTTACCCCCGTAATTCCAGCCTGATGAATGGGATACATTGGATAGGGACCATAAGATCCATCATAATCATTTCCAGAAGACGTAAATGTTTGAATGAGAACCACTCCCTTTATATTTTCAAGGTCCCACGAATTTTCCAGGTCAAAACTGTGGCTGAAGGTTGCTTCCTGGCCTGTAAGGTTCAAGCTAAAGGGTTCTTCATGATATCGTGATACAGTAGCGCAATAGGTTGCACTATAATAATATGTAAGCATAAAAAGGATTTTATTATTAGTAGTGTTGATGTTTCCCGTCATCACTACATCTGCTTCAATATCAACCCCTCCAGAAGCATTGGTGAGCATAGTAATGTCCATATAAACCGGACTATTATCAAAAATAAATTGATTATAAACAGGTAAATAATAAGAGTACATGTTTCCTCCGCCTATGCCGCCTACAATCATTTCCTGACCCTGGAACGCAGCGTGGGGAATTCCATTGACAGCATACATGTTGTCTCTTTCTGTGTAGTGTGGACTATAATGTCCATCTTGCTCCCAAATTAATGGGATAAAATTACCTAATTCATTCATCATTTGGTTCAACCCGGCCCGGGCTGATGGACAGTATGGTCACCAGGTTGCGGTAAATACCTCACCAACAACAAAAGTTTGAGATGCAAATGATGTGGACATAATAAATGTCAGAATAATTCCTTTAAATATTTTTTCCATTTATGTTGGTCCTTTCTTATTCTTTTTGAATGGTGTAAATAGAATTAAATGAGATGATTGTACACTATATTTCTCCATGGCTACTCTAGTAACGCAATTTAGCCCCGATTTACTCATAAAACAAATATATGTTGGTTTGATGAAAAAAAATAATTCAGAATAATAAGCATTTTTCAGATCATTCATTTATTTTAATAATACCGCTTTCCTTGTCTGTACAATTTCCCCTGATGAAAGTCGTATAAAATAAATACCTGATGGAACATATTGACCATTCCAAGCAATTGAATGCTCACCCGCTTGTTGATAATCATTTACAATCATATCAATTTCTTTTCCATGAATATTAAATATGGATAGTGTAATTGCACTGTTCTCCTTCAGTTCATATTGTATGGTTGTGGAAGCGTTGAACGGGTTGGGATAATTCCCATGCAAACTAAACACAGCGGGTAATTTTACTTCATCATATTTCACATCAAGATTCCCAAGCATTTCCTCAATCCATTGGTTTGCCAGTGTAACACTGAAATCTGCATTATTAATCATATGCCGTACGGTCATTGTATGATCAATAAATACATAGCTTGGGTAGGACAAGCCAGTATTAAACCAATTAAAAAATATATCTTCATTATCAAATGATGATCCACCTTCAATAATGTTTGGTATCGTAAGCAATCCATAATCACCCCATTGTTCACACGAATAAGGCATGCCTAAATCACACAAAGAAACAAGAGAAACTACATTGTCATTATCATACCAGTGATAAACGATCTCATCTATTTCTGGAATTGCATCAAAACATGGCGAGCACCAAGAGGAAGAGATATCTATCCACAATATTTTTCCAAGATAATCAGAAAGTTTTATTTCCCCGCCTACATCAGATCCATAACACTGTTCAAAAATAATATTCTGGTGTTCTTCACTGATTGTATCCCCTTCATTATAGACTGAACCAAATAATATATTTAATAAAATAAATAATCCTAAAATGGATAATAGTACGTATTTAATGATCATATATATTCCCTCAGTTAATTAAAAAATACTACGGAGTGTTAATTTAAGACCATCCACGAATGGCGCTTGATATGAACACACACCGTTGGCACAGCGTATTCCACCAGATTCAGAACCATAAAATATTGTCAATTGATGATGTAAATTGAAATCCTTGACAATTTCTATTCCGAACCATTTATTTTTTAAATCAACACCTAGGTTTCTTAGTGCAGATTCAATAAAATTATCATTTTTTGAGTCAATATTAAAGCCTAGAGGATTTGAGGGATCAAAAGAAATATAATCATAGATTGCACCAAATGTCCATTTTTTTGGATGCCTAAATGATAATGTTAAATACCTATTATATATTTCATTTGTAAACGAAAGTGACTTGTCTACCTCATCTGAATATACTTTATCTCTATTATATTTATTGGATATCCATTGAAATTCCAAATATGAAGATAATGAACTTCCATCACCAAAATTATAAGAAAATTGATTCGGGAGTGTCAATACCCTTTGATATTCATAACTATTGTTATACAGTAAAGTTTGATCAGGGTAGGATTCAACTAATGAATAGTCATACTCTATGTTAGCACTTGTTAATATTTCTTTTTTCAAAGAGGACCCAAGTTTGAAATAAAGTCTATCTTCTAAAAGATACCCCTCCAATTCTACACTTAACTGATTATAAGGAAAAAATGGGACACTCTCTAAATCAAATTGATTCATTTCAAAAAAAGAAATTTGTTTGTTTTCAACCACAATAGTTGAATCGATCATCAGACCAAAGATAGGATGTATTTCTTTCACAAATTCCTTATTACTATATCCCTTGTTTCTATGCGCGGTTGACCAATTAAATAATAAATCATAGTTTTCTCCAATTCTCTTAACAATTTCCAATTGGTGTCCGATTTCATCCATAAAATTGATTAAATGAATTGTTCTTGATAATAATGTTGAGGCTGACTCTCTAAATACTATGGGAGGATTTGAGATTGACAAAAGAAAATCCTCCGCCTCATATTTCTTGAAATCATGGGTGATTCCGAATCCAAATAAATGAGCTGAGAGTGAAGAGTAGAAATAATTACCTCTATTATGAGATTCGTCAACATTTCCATCTGCGGTCCAATCAAGCTTTGAATTTTCAATATAATAATCTACTGGCCCCCAGCTACCACTCAATCCAATATTATTTATGTTTGCATTTCTTCCCTCTTCCACATCATCAGTTAAGGAAAATTCCATATCATGATCTATATTTAACAAAAATAAATTACTGTAAATCCAAGGTATCCAAACCTCTGCACCAATAACGGTGACTGAATTATTAATAAATTTGTCATTGTATCTATCCTCTGAAGCTGCATCAGATTTGTATTCGTATTGTCCCTTTCCTTTTAAACCAAATAATCTAAATTTATCATTTGGTTGAAAAGAAAATTCGATCCCTCGGATAGAATTATCAAAATCCAGTGATTGATCTTGAAATAAATTTATGCCCAGTCCACGACCATATAAAGTGTAAATATCACCTAATTTTATTGTAATCTTATCATGAATATATTCAAGATAATATTTATTTAATTTTTGTTGGGAATAACCCAATGTGGGAGGATCACTGTATTCCCACTGTTGAAATAGATTAAAACGCGAGTAGGACAGATTTAAATCCAGTAAATTTTCAAAATAATTATATGGATAATGTTCTCCATATCTTAGCTCCTTTCCTTCACCGTTTTTTAATATATTAGAAATTCCGTAATCAATTTGTGCGAAGGAAAGTGAAGAAATTATGAAAATGTAGAATAGCTTATTTAGATATAGATTCCTTATCAGATTTCTCATCAGATTTCTCATCTGTAGATTTCAAATCTTTTTCTTCATTAACAGTTTTTTCCGAATCTTCATCAGTAGAATTTAAGCTTATCATTTCTAAAATTTCTTTTTCAAGGGTAATCTCATCACCAGGATTATACCCCATGTGACGTTTAAAAATTGTACCATCCTTATTGACTAATAAAACATACGGTAAAATATTTCCTCCTGCTTTACGGATATATTCTGATTTAGGATCAAGCAGAATGTTAAATGAATATTTTCGTGATTTTACAAAAGATTTTACTTTGGATAAACTTAGTGAGTTTGTCCTCACTGATGATAAAAATGTTTTAGTAGAAGCCTATTTGGTCTATACTTCCCGCCGTAATAATCCCACTGGCAGGGGAAAAGTGGGCTATTCTGTTGGCTTTAAAACCAGTAATATGTTCTTTTTAACAGAAGAATCATATAACAATAAAGAATCTAATGAAAAAATTACTTTTGATAAAGATAATTGGCATTTCAAAATTCCCTTCAGGCTTTGGTTGTCATTTGAATATGATTTGCAGAAGAGATTGAAATTTGTAGGATCTATGTGGGCTGATAACAGTAACCGGACTCTTAATTTCAGCAACGTAATTGAAGATTATATTGGGGATGTGGGTGAGCCCTTCTCTCTTGACAGCATGGAAGGGAAATACAGCATGT
>ERZ651768.2029-NODE-2029-length-14423-cov-4.139481_pt1 | contig 14423 bp, 9 predicted proteins | sample MGYA00514754_ERZ651768 | MGnify/ENA metagenome assembly ERZ651768 | reverse complement strand
CTATCGTGCAACGCTTGGTTCGAAAAAACAATCTAAATTATACCAGAACACACCTATCGCATATATGTGGGACGATCATGACTATGGTCCAAACAACAGTTCCGGTATTTCTCCTAATCAATATGGGTATATAGCCTGTCAACCAGAGGCTCGTAAGGCCTACAAAAATTATGTCCCTCACTATCCTTTAGCTTTTGAAGAAGATGGTAAGGTTATTTCACAATCTTTTAGTGTTGGAAGAGTTACATATTTATTAACAGATTTACGTTCTGAAAAAAGAAGGCCATTATTTCAGGGTGACTGTGAAAATCCAAACTCATCAAACTGCAAAAAAACAAAACAAGGTTCTAACTTTGGCTCCGACGAACACTTACAGTGGTTTAAAGATCAATTATTAGAAGCTAAAAATAATAATTTTGCTGTTGTGTGGCACTCAAGTTTTCCATACTTAAGCTCTCCAGACCTGAGTTGGTTTAATTGTGATGAAGATAACACAATAAAAACTAAGAACGGGTATGAGTGTGATGATCATGATAACTGGGGCTGGTATCCTGAGGAGAGAGAAGAAGTTGCTAATTTTATTAAGAACAACGATATCCCGGTTTGTATTGTTAGTGGGGATGCACACATGAGCGCGATTGATGATGGAACAAATAGTGATTATGCTACAAATGGTGGCGCTCCAATTCCCATACTTCACGCTGGGCCATTAGATCGAAAACCCAGCATAAAAGGAGGTCCTTATTCACATGGTGTGAGTGGAATACGTGGGCAATATGGCATCATGGAAATCACAGACAATGGCGGAGATGAATTATGCATAGAGTGGAAAATTAAAAATTATAAAGGCGAGTTTGTCTTAAACACTGAAGGTGAACTACTTCAATATTCTTTCTGTTTTCAGTTAGATAATTAATGCCAAATAAGATTTTACAGTTTTTCAAAGCTGGTGAAAATCAATCTCAGTTAGTTGATCAAAATAAAATAGATTCTCAGTATTCAAAATATAGAAAAGAAGTTCTTGCTTCAATTATTGTTTTATACGGGTTTGGATATACCTGCAGGCTGGCACTTTCTGTTGTAAAAAAACCATTAATTGATAGTGGCCTCTTTTCGATTGGTGACCTTGGTTTAATCGGGTCTGCATATTTTTACGGCTATGCGTTGGGTAAATTTTTCAATGGTTTTTTCGCAGACTATGCTAATGTAAGACGGTTTTTTACTTTTGGGTTAATTACCTCTGGTTTGATCAATGTTTCTATGGGATTAAATCAATCGCTGCTCTTATGGGTGGTTTTTTGGTTTTTAAATGGTTGGGTACAAGGTATTGGTGCTCCATCGTGTGCTATAGCATTAACAAATTGGTTTAGCACAAAAGAACGTGGCCGTTATTATGGTATCTGGAGCACAGCACACTCTATTGGTGAAGGACTTACCTTTATTGGCTCAGCCGCACTTGTAAATTATTTTTCTTGGAGGGCAGGGTTTATTGGTCCTGGAATATTACTAATTATCATAACCATTGTTGGTTATAAGTATTTACAAGAAAGTCCAAAAAGTTTAGGTCTTCCAAGTGTTGACTCTTGGAAAAAAGAATTAGACACAAAACCACTTTTAAAGAATTTTAATGAAGTAATGAACAATCAATTAATGATAATTAAATATCCGTCTATTTGGATTTTAGGATTAGCAAGCTCAACAATGTACATTACTAGGTATGCTATAAATAGTTGGGGAATTTTGTATCTCCAGGAAATAAGAGGTTATTCTTTAATTGAAGCTGGGAGCATAATCGGACTAAACACTTTTACGGGTATTCTTGGTTGTGTTGCATATGGATTTATTTCTGATAAATATTTTGATGCGCGAAGGCCACCGGTTACGCTTATGTTTGGACTTGTTGAAATTGCATCTCTTTTTCTAATATTTTTTGGGCCCGAATCAACAGTTGTACTCATAATCGCATTTTTAATTTATGGCTTCACCTTAAGTGGTTTACTTGCTGTGTTAGGTGGACTATTTGCGATTGATATAGCTCCAAAAAATATTTCCGGAGCTGCAATGGGATTTATAGGACTGTTTAGTTATATAGGAGCTGGTATACAGGAAAAAATAAGTAGTTTACTAATCAAAACACCTGAAACAGATAATACATCAGCTGCTTTATATAGTTTTGATGATGCAATACTTTTTTGGATCTTTGCTTCTGTTGTTTCGTTTCTACTATCGCTTACTCTTTGGAATAAAAAAATTACCGGATAGTGGTTTTAATTCGTTATTTAATTACTGTTTTTCTGTTGCTTCATTATTTTGTGTTATCACAAAAATTATTGTGCCAGGATGTTATTAAAAATGCACACTCACACAACGACTATTTAAATAAAAACCCCTTGTTTAATGCTGTTGAAAACAAATTTAAAAGTATAGAGGTTGATATTTTTTTGCTGAACTCAAATCTATATGTTGGACATAGTTGGCTTCAAATAAGGAAAGAAAGAACTATTGAAAAATTATATTTGGATCCTTTGTGGAAACAGTATAATGAAAACAAGGGTTATATATATCAGAATAATATTTCACTTTATCTATTAGTTGATATTAAAACAGCATCCAAAAAAACACACAATGTTCTGGGAGAAATTCTTCATCATTATAAACCAATGTTAAGTTATGTGGTTTCCGATTCGCTAATCCAAGGAGCGGTTACTATAATATTATCAGGGAATAAACCCGACATTGAAGATATTAAAAACATTGAAGAAAGATTTGTTTTCATGGATGGTAGGCTATCAGACGTTGGGAAAAACATATCTAATATTATCATGCCTATTATCAGCATGGATTGGTTAGATCATTTTACGTGGAGTGGTATAGGTTTTATGCCAGATAAAGAACTGATTATTTTAAATGAGATTGTTCAAAAGGTCCATCTAGAAAATAAACAAATACGATTTTGGGCTTCACCAGATAACAAAAGAGGTTGGAATATTTTAGAAAATGTAGGTGTTGATTTAATAAACACAGATAAGCTAAATCAATTCTCAACCCATAAATTTCAGAATTAATATTCAGTTTAAATATCGTTTTACCTCCTCTTTTAACGCGTGATCTAAATAGATAGGAGCCCTAAGAATTGCATTAGATAGACTGCAGCCTTTCGGGCTAATTTGTTTTAACATTGTTATCCCCGGTAGGTTGAGGCTTTGTAGCTCTTCTTTTACAATACCGCCAAATGCTATTACAGAAATTGAATACTCTTTCCCTATCTCTCCTAAACGCATTATTAATTTCCCTTTATCAGATTGTTTGTCTATACATCCTTCTCCAGTAATTATCAGATCATAGTTGTTGGTTTTAATTTTGTTTTTTAGGTCTATAATTTTTGCAATTAATTCAAATCCGGGTTCAAATTTTGCATTTAAAAAATTCATGGCACTAAATCCAATGCCACCTGCGGCCCCAGCGCCTTCACAATTAGTATGGTTTATACTATTATAATTTTTTGCTACATTTGAAAAATGTTTTAAGTACTTCTCAAGCTTACTAAGCTGATTATTGTCTGCGCCTTTTTGTTTGCCATATGAGTAGGTGGCACCATTAGGACCTAGTAGCGGATTTAATACATCACAACCAACTATAAATGAAATTTTTTTAAGTTTTTGAGCGATTTTGGTATTATCAATTTTTATAATTTTCTCGAGGTTTTCTACTGTTCCACGAACCCTTTTGTTTTTCGAATTATAATATTTAAATCCAAGGGCCTCTAACATTCCAACACCCATATCATTTGTGGCGCTGCCGCCAATAAATAGAATGATTTTTTTCATCTTGCTATTGATTGCATCAAGGATAAGCTGTCCTGTTCCATAGCTTGTTGTTTTCATGGGGTTTCTTAATTTTTTTGGTACCATCTGTAAACCAGAAGCCTGGGCCATTTCTATAATAGCAGTCTTGGTTTCTTTGTGTATACAATATTCTGATTCTACTTCTTTACCAATGGGGTTTTTTACAATGACAGTTTTATAACCATAACCCGGTATAAATCTAAACACATCTATACTGCCTTCCCCGCCATCTGCCATTGGTATACAATCAACTAGGGTATTAGAATTCATACTTAAAATGCTATTCTTTGCTATATCACAAAATTCTTTAGAGCTAATGCTATCCCTAAAAGAGTCGGGTGTTATTAATACTCTTGGCCTTCTTTCTCTCATAACAATAACGCATCAACGCGATCTGTAATAATTCCGTCAATATTTAAACTTTTGCAATAATTTATTGCAGACTTAGAGTTAACTGTCCAGGTGTTGATTGATATGTTTTTCTTATTACAATCATTAATAAGCTTATCATTTAATAGATCTGCTCTCGGATGAAGACAGTCTGGATGAGCAAGGTGCATCCATTTTATCATATCAGGGGTTTCAACTAAATAACCTGTTTTTGCTTTTGGAATAAACCGGCGGGCATAGAAAACGATAAAAGGATTAAATGATGAAATAAGCACTGGTTGTTTTATTTCTTTATTTAGGATCATTTTTCTAATCCTTGATATTGTTGAAAAATCAAATGGTGAAAAAAATTTAACCTCGATATTCAATCTAATATTATAAGGTATTTTTTCAGCTACATGTTCTAGCCGCGGTATATGTTTCTGGTTATTTGGGTGAGAATATATCCCGGTTTTTATATTATCAATTTCTTTAGAATTTATTTCATGAATGTAGCCACCATTGTTGGTTTCTCTTTCTAACTCATAATTATGAGAACAAAAAATGACGTTGTCTTTGGAACATAAAACGTCTAGCTCAATAGAATGATATCCCACTTTAACTGATTCCTCATAAGCTTCAATTGTGTTTTCGGGAAAATGCGTTGTTGTTCCCCTGTGTGCGATTATCATTGGTACAGAAGTATAATAACCAGCCATACCTCTTGATCTCCAGTAACCGAAGTAACTTACTATTATTATACAAAAAACTAGTACCGGTGTTATCATTTTAGTGGCAAAAGTATTAGTCTTTTAAACTGATTGCTCTCTCTTATAAAAGACTCGTCAAACCAAGTTGTCCTATAGTTACCACTGTGATAAAGTTCTGCCTGGTCTTTATAATGTGGACTGTTATACAGGCCTGATTGTCCGGTTGGCATTATCATTTGAGTTTCATTTAAATTTTTAAAATCAACCACACGCCTCATAGAGGCCCCTGACGTTTGTGCATAAGGATCACTAAACGAGTAACCACCCGCATTTGGTGACTTATCCGATCCACCAGAAAAATATGGGCCAACATTAAACCCAAATATCCAATCTAAAACTTTGTTCGAACCTAATTTGTGATTGTGAATAAGATAGTGTGCCCTGCCCCATTCCCAGTTATTAATGTTTTGGCCAGCGAAATTTTCAATATCACGGACACCATTTATAAATGATTTTTTTAAAATCTCATCTAACGTTTCAACTTTATCTCTCGTTCTAATATCATCAATCCAAGTAGAACTTCCTTTTAATAATATTTTTCTAAGACTCCTGTTGTGTAAATATTTCATCGAAGTAAACGCATCTAGATATTCATCACCTAATAATTTTAGTTCATCCCCAAAAATAGAAATAACAACCTGGCGTAATACAGAATGGAAAATTAGGGCACCTATAGAATTTGGGGATTCTACAAAATCCCAGGATTCTAATAATTTAATCGCTGTTTTTAATTGTCCTGTTTCATCCCCGTTTTTTATTGATAACAAATAAGGGGTTATTTCTTCGGCAAATAAAGATGTATAGTCTAGTTGTATGGACTTCATATCTTTTACCGTTGCGTTATCTAGCGTGTCTAATCTTTTCACAATCTGTTCAGCTCTGCTGGGATCTGCCCAAAGTCCACTTATATAATATGGAAAAGAATCATCAATTGTTTTATTGTTTGCGGTAGCGATATAACCTGTTTTAGGGTTTAATAAAAACGGCATCTCTTTGTACGGGACTCTTCCTTCCCAATCATAGGTGGGGTCGTGACCCGGTCTTGGAATTAAACTAGGGCCCTCTTTTCTAATTGGGACAAAGACCGCCGGTCTCCACCCGATGTTTCCATAAATATCAGCATAAACAATATTTTGTCCAGGAACTCCGTAGTTTTTAATTGTTTTTGAAAAATCATTCCAGTTTTTTGCGATGGCTAACCCAAATAATGCGTCTATTTCTTTTGTGAGCCAGTTGCCGGTCCAAGCCATTGAAAGTGCTTTGTCTTGTCCTTTTAACAAATTATGAACATCTGTAATGATTGGCCCATGGTGTGTTAGCCTGATCGTGACTGTAGTATCTCTATTATTTTTAAATTTAATGGTTTCTTTAATGATTTTCATATCATGCCAATCACCGTCATAGAGGTATTGGTTTTCATTATCAGGGTTGATGCTCTCAGTAAAGAAATCCATATCATCTACCATGGAGTTTGTGAACCCCCACGCAATATGTTCATTTTGACCAATAATGGGCATCGGTATCCCAGCTAGACATAGTCCGCTTATATTAAAACGGCCGCCTTTTAAATGCATCTCATACCACCTAGCCGGCTGTGTAAACTTAAGATGTGGGTCATTCGCTAATAGCGGTTTACCAGATTTTGTTCTTGATCCAGAAATAACCCAGTTGTTTGATCCGGATGATGACGAATTATAACCAAGGGTCTGTTCCAGGCTCAACTCCTCAGCCATAATTTTTGTGTATATTTCTTTCCCTATTGGGTTTTTATTTTGTGCAATTGTTGGATGTGTTTTACTATAATAAGGATATATCTCCTTTAATTTTTCTTTTCCAAAATAATTTTCAATTGCTCCAAAAACGATTTCAGGTTTCCACGAAGAAGACATTTCCCTCGCCATCATTCTTGCGTATCCTGTCACAATAGAAGGGTTCCAAACAGGTGGCTTCATTCCTGTTAATTTGAACTCTATTGGTAAATCGTTATAAACTTCTTTTATTCTGTAGTTTATTCCAGCACAAAAAGCACCAATCAAATCAACGGTTTCTTTGTTGAGCTCCCCAACTAACTTTTTTGCAGTATCATGAATTCTCCAAGTCCTAAGATATATATCACTGCTAATAAGATCATCACCAAAAGCATAGGCTAACTCACCACGAACAGAATAATTAACAACAGACATTTGAAATAGTCTATCCCTAGCTGCATAATAGCCGGCAGCATAGAATAGGTCTTCTTCATTTTGGGCAAATATATGAGGAACTCCATATGGGTCAGTATATATATCAACAGGTTTGTTTAAACCATCCATTGACATGTGCCCCTGATAGTTTGGGGGGGGATGATATAAATACCAAAACACAGAAATAACCACAGTGGTGATTATGGTAATTATAATTTTATTTTTCATGTGCACCTAATAGGAGAAACTGCTAAATATTAATCTATTTTAGAAATGGTTAATAGGATTCGCTTGTTGGGATCAATTTTAATTTTATTATGTTGTGGAATTGCGATCATCGTTGGCTTATTAGAAAGAGAAAGTCTACGTTGTCTTAGACCGGTGTTTGAATTATAAAACACATCAACAGGCATAGAAAAGTTTTTATTTTCCCAAAATAATTCTACAAAGGTATGGTTAGAACCATGTTTGGTTTTTTGTATTAATCGGGGGAAGTCCTTTTCATAAAGATATACTCTAAAGAACCAGTCTATATTTGTTTTGGTTTTTTTATGTACCAAATCTATAAAATCTTTTGTGTTCACCTGGTTGTTTGGTAACTGTTTCTTTATATAAAGAAACTCATTTAAGATCTCAAAAAATTTTATATCACCAAGTAAATACCGAAGCATGTGTAAAACATATGCTCCCTTGTTATATGGGTCTAAGCCCGATACGTTTTCCATTGTAGCGTTTCTATGGGGTATAATCGGTTGCTTGAGCGGGATTTTTTTTAATATTTTTTTTCTAAAGAACTTGTTGTATTCCTCTATGCCGTATTTTTCTTCTAAGTATAGCGCTTCTGCATATACAGCAAACCCTTCATGGATCCAAAGATCAGCCCAATCAGACACACTTATATAATTTCCCCACCATTCGTGAGCCATCTCATGAAACAATAAAAAATCATACCCCTTATCATTGTTTTTATATTTGTTTCCATAAGCAATGATTGTTTGGTGTTCCATCCCCCAATATGGAGTGTTTACTAGTCCGAGTTTTTCTTTTATCCAGGGATACTGCCCAAAGTTTCTAGAAAAAAAATCTAAAAATGATTCGGCCTGGTCTAATAACTTTTCTGCACCATCTGCGTTCTCTTTTAGAACATAAAACTGAACCTTCAGTGGTTTTCCTAAAACCGGTGAAATTCTTTCTACAACATCAAAGTGCCCAACGGTAAAATTGATATTATAAGGGTTAATGTTATACCCTGTCTTCCAGTGCCATGTGTGCCATTTATCTCTGTGGTCTTTCACACTTTGAAGTAAACCATTAGATGCAACAGAAAGCGGTTTTGGTACAGTAATGTGAATATCCGCACTATCCGGTTCGTCGCTTGGGTGCTCTTTACAGGGGTACCATATTTGTGCTCCGTTTCCTTGACAAGAAACCCCAACCCAAGGATACCCATCATTGCTTTTTTCCCATGTAAAACCCCCGCTCCAGGGTGGTTTCTCTGCCTCTGGTGGTTTTCCTTTATATACGACCCGAACAGAAATCGTTGAATTAACGCCTGCACCCTGTGGTGTAATAAAAATTTTATTCTTTCGATGTTTAAATGGGGTTGAAACACTATCTATCATAACCTTTGAAATAAAATATTCGTTAATAAGGTCTAGCTCTATAAACCTTATTTCTTCCAATATTTTTAGTTTTATATCAACATATCCTGCTATCATTTGTCTTTTAGTATCAACCTTCAACCGAATATCATAGTGTTTTATATCTATACTTAGTTGATTATCAGAAACAGTTCCTCCTGATGTCACATTTATTGAAAATCCAAATGATAATAAAAATATGTAAATATAAATGAGTTGTTTCATCTATCAATCCGATATTGATATTGATAAATTCCATTTTCTTTTGAAGACTCAACTATCCTTTCAAAAACCAAGTTGGATTCATTTACTTTTTCTGAAAACAAAGAGACTCCTTCTCCAAATATGTGTGGGTGTGGAGTAATATAAAAATGGGTTAAAAATGAATAAAACCTGGAATATGTTTTTCCTCCACCTGCTATAAAACAACGATCACTGGTTATTTTATTAATTATTTTTTTAGGATTATCATCTCTGTGTACTATAATCACTTCTCTTCCAGAGAGATCATTAGATAGTGTGTGGTACGTATTGGACCCCATAATAATTGGGTATCCCATGGTTTGTTTCTTAAATAAATGAAGATCCTGAGTCCACCTTGTTTTTTCTTTGCTGTGCCTAGCAATAAAACCATCAACGGTCACAGCTGCTATTAGAATAATCTTAGATGGCATACCTATAGAATTTCAATTTTTAGGCAATATTTATTAACCTGTTTTTTTATTCGGTATATAAAGATCTGTAACCGTTCCCTCAAAAACTTCGGCCGCATTAGCAAAGGTCTCGCTAAGCGTTGGGTGCGGGTGAATAGTTAAGCTAATATCTTCTGCATCTGCACCCATTTCTATTGCAAGAGCACCCTCAGAAATTAGATCTCCAGCATTAGGACCAACAATACCAACCCCAATTGTTCTTTTAGTTTCTGGATCAAAAATAATTTTTGTTCTTCCTTCGTTTCTTCCAAGAGTAAGAGATTTTCCGCTTGCAGCCCAAGGAAACTCACCTTTTTCATAGGGTATGGATTTTTCTTTTGCCTCCTCTTCAGTAATTCCCACCCAGGCTATTTCTGGATCAGTAAAAATAACAGCAGGAATAGCCCTTGCATCAAAAGCCGCTGGTAGTCCACAAATTACCTCTGCTGCAACCTTGCCTTCGTGTGTTGCTTTGTGTGCAAGCATTGGGTTACCAGCAATGTCTCCAATGGCATATATATTATCAACAGTTGTTTTTTGATGTTTATCAACTGTAATAAACCCATGATCATTGACCTTTATACTTGTGTTTTCTAGCCCCATGTTTTTTGTGTTTGGTTTTCTACCTACAGAAACAAGCACTTGATCAAACTTTTTATTGGTTACTTTCCCCTCTTTTTCCATGGTAACCACTAACCCTTTTGGCTTAGATGGTTTAACACTTATTATTTTTGTAGATAGGTAAATTTCTTCAAACTGTTTTTTTAATTTTCTTACAAGGGGCTTAACAAGATCAGCATCTGCACCGGGAAGAAGCTTGGGTAAAAATTCTGCAACACTAACACTAGCGCCTAGCGAACTAAAAACCGTTCCCATTTCAAGGCCTATATATCCCCCACCTATTATCAATAGGTTTTTAGGAACCCTAACCAATTCCAAGGCGGACCTAGAAGTCAGCACATCTTTATTCTCCATCGGTATTCCTGGAATCTCCGCAGATGAAGACCCTGCGGCTATAATACAGTGGTCGAAAGTAATTGTTTCTTTTTTGGGGCCCGATTGGAGTTGTATCTCTGTGTTAGAAATAAAAACAGCTTTGCCTTGTGCCGTTTGTATTTTTCTTGCTTTAGCCATTTGACCAATGCCTTGTGATAGTTGTGTCACAATTTTCGATTTCCAATCACGAACCGCATCAATATCTATTTTGGGTTTAGTAAACGTCACGCCCATACTTTTTAGAGAGGCGGCCTCTTCTAGAACCTTTGCTATGTGTAACAGTGTTTTTGAGGGTATGCAACCCCTGTTTAAACAAACGCCTCCAAGGTTTGAATCTTTATCAATGATCATTACCTTCCTACCAAGGTCTGCCGCCCTAAATGCTGCAGCATAACCACCTGGCCCGGATCCAATAACTAATATATCAATATATTTTTTAGAAGACATTTTTTAATCAAAGGTTGAGCTGTCAAGCACAGCGTTTAAAAAAAATGATGTGAAAGCTGCACCGATTGCCCCGTTAATTACTCGGTGATCGTAGGACAAAGAAAAAGGCATTGTAAAGGTTGGAACAATTTCTTTTGTTTTGTGGTTATAAAGCGGCTTCCACACGCTTTTAGAAACCCCCAATATTGCTACCTCAGGGAGGTTAATAATTGGGGTGAAGTGTGTTCCGCCTATGCCGCCCAAACTAGAAATCGTAAACGAACCCCCTTTTATTTCTTCTGGTTTTAGCTTACCCTTCCTAGCTCTTTCACTAATGTCCATGAGTTCTTTTGATAGAACAAGTATTGATTTTTTTTCTGCGTTTTTTATAACAGGAACTATTAGCCCCATTGGTGTGTCAACTGCGATTCCCAGGTTGTAATAGTTTTTAATAATTAGGTTTTCTGTTTTGTGGTCTAGGGAGCTATTAAACATTGGATATTCTTTAAGTGTTTTTATTACTGCTTTCATAATAAACGGAAGGAATGTGACTTTTATGTTTTTTTTCTGTCCTTCTTTTATATACTCTTTTCGCCTATCATCAAGAATAGAAATATCTGCCTCATCAAACTGACTAACATGGGGAACGGTTTGCCACGCCTGTTGTAATCTGTTGCCTGTTATCTTTTGAATTTTTGTTAGTGGTTTATTTTCCACCTCACCCCACTTAGAAAAATCAATTTGAGGTTGAACATAGGTGCTACCGCTTACGCCCTGAACCATTTTTTGTTTTATAAAGCTATGTAAATCATCTTTTGTTGTTCTTCCTTTTGGGCCCGTTGCTTTTATAATAGATAGGTTTATATCTAATTCTCTAGAAAGCCTTCTAACGCTGGGACTTGCAAATGGCTTTTCACTTGATACTTTTTTGCTCTCTTTTTTGATTTTAGCAGAAACTTTTTGCTCTGGTATTTTTTTCGGTGTTCCTTTTTCTTTTTCTTTTTTACTTTTTAATGGTTGTGTAGTGCCCGAGACCACTTCCATTACAATTAAAATCTCACCTGTTTTAACCTGGTCTCCTGGTGAGATAAACACTTTTTTAACAAGGCCATTATCTTCTGCTGGTATTTCCATACTGGCCTTGTCTGACTCTAAAACCAATATAATATCATCAACAGACACGTTGTCTCCCGGTGAGACCAAAATCTCACTAACGTCGGCAGAGCTGATTCCCTCTCCAAGGTCTGGTAATAAAATTTCTTTTAACATACTAAACGGTTATTGGACTCGGTTTATTTGAATCTAAATTATACTTTTTAATTACATCGTTCGCTACATGCATTTCTACTTTCCCCTCAATGGTTAGTGCGCGCACAGCAGTCAACACAATATAGTACCTATCTACTTCAAAAAAGTGTCTCAGGTTTTCTCTTGTGTCACTCCTTCCAAATCCGTCTGTTCCAAGCGCATAATATGCCCCTGAAACATAGGGTGCTATTTGTTCAGATGACATTTTCACATAGTCTGAAACTGCTATCGTTGGGACCTGGTGTTTATTGAGAGATTTTTCAAGGTGTGATTGTTTTTGTTTTTTATTTGGGTTCATAATGTTCCACCTTTCAATTTCTTCTGCCTCTCTTCTAAGTTCAGTAAAAGATGTGACGTTCCAAATTCCCGGATCTATGCCCCAATCATTCAAAAGTAGCTCGGCTGCTACAATTACCTCATTAAGAAGTGGGCCGCTCCCAAGAAGTCTAATTTTTGGGTTTTGTGTTGAATGAAGTTTATACATTCCCCTGATTATGTCTTTTTCTATATTGTTTGGCATTTTAGGATGGGGGTAGTTCTCGTTTTCTAACGTGAGATAGTATATAACATCTTTTTGTTCATAGAACATTTCTTTAATACCGTGTTGTATGATTACGGCTATTTCATAAGCATATGCTACATCATAGGCTTTAACATTTGGTGTCGCCGCGGCGGCTAGATGACTGTGTCCATCTTGGTGCTGCAAGCCTTCACCGTTTAATGTGGTTCTACCAGCTGTTCCCCCAAGTAAAAAACCCCTTGTTCTCATATCTCCAGCTGCCCAAATAAAATCCCACACCCTTTGAAATCCAAACATGGAATAATAAATATAGAAGGGTATCATGTTTTTTCCGGTCGTCTGGTAAGATGTTCCAGCCGCAATAAAAGAAGAAATTGCTCCGGCCTCATTAATACCCTCTTCAAAAATTTGTCCATTTACCGCTTCTTTATAATATAAAAACTGATCTGAGTCTACTGGGTCATATAGCTGCCCCTTATGTGAATAGATACCAAGCTGTCTAAACAAAGGATCCATACCAAAGGTCCTTGCCTCATCAGGAATGATTGGAACAATATTTTTACCAATAGTTTTATCTCTACATAATATTGTTAATAGCCGAACAAAGGCCATTGTAGTAGAGATTGATCTTTTTCCCGTTCCATCTAATAGCTCTTGAAAAATTTTAATGTTCGGTGAAACCATTTTTTTATTAGAAACAATCCTGCTTGGTAAATAACCACCAAGTTTGTTGCGGCGCTCTTTTATGTATTTTATTTCTCTGCTGTTAGGCTTTGGTTTAAAAAAGGGTGCGGTAATTGTTTCTTTATCTGAAAGTTGAATGTCAAACCTGTCTCTAAAACACAATAGTTCTTTTTCGTTTAGCTTTTTTTGGTTGTGCGTTATGTTTCTACCTTCTCCTGCCTCACCTAGCCCATAACCTTTTATGGTTCTGGCAAGAATAACTGTTGGCCGACCCTTATGTTCTGTGGCCTCTTTATATGCCGCATACATCTTCACTGGGTCGTGCCCACCTAGTTTCATTTTTATAAGTTCATCGTCGCTAATATGAGAAACTAGGTCAAGGGTTTCTTGGTATTTTCCAAAAAAATGTTCTCTAAAATATGCTCCGCCCTCTACAACATATTTTAACAACTCACCGTCAACAACTTCTTCCATTCTTTTTAAAAGCTTTCCTGTTTCATCTTTTTCAATTATCTCATCCCAATCTGATCCCCAAATAACCTTAATCACGTTCCAACCCGCTCCACGAAAGGCACCCTCAAGTTCTTGGATCACCTTACTGTTTCCCCGAACCGGCCCATCTAATCTTTGGAGATTACAGTTTATAACAAATATTAGGTTGTCTAGCTCTTCCTTTGATGCCAGTGTAAGAGCCCCCTTTGACTCTGGTTCATCCATTTCACCATCACCTAGAAAGGCCCAGACTTTTCTTTTTTTATTTTCAATCATTCCGCGGTCAATCATATAGTTTAAAAAACGAGCCTGGTAGATTGCCAAAATAGGACCAAGCCCCATTGAAACAGTGGCAAATTGCCAAAATTCAGGCATAAGCCAGGGGTGCGGATAAGAGGATAATCCACCAGGGGTAAGTTCTCTTCTAAAGTTTTCTAGGTTTTCTTTTGTAAGTCTGCCTTCTAAAAATGCCCTCGCATATTGACCAGGAGACCCGTG
>ERZ651768.2026-NODE-2026-length-14440-cov-11.376036_pt1 | contig 14440 bp, 10 predicted proteins | sample MGYA00514754_ERZ651768 | MGnify/ENA metagenome assembly ERZ651768 | reverse complement strand
TGTGACCAGGTACCCACATCCTGACCGGTAACAAGCTGCTTAGAATCTTCATTCCAGCTTTCACTTTCAAGCACTGCAAGCCAACCGGCTCCATACGGTTCCCTGTTCACCTGATATGGATCCTGCAGGACCACCTGGTTTCGTTCCGCAATTTTACCGCCTACAGGAGCGATCAGCTCCCCTGTCATTTTTGCTGCTTCGAGCATTCCCATCGGCTGTCCCTGTATTACTTCGCTTCCATTTGGATTAAGTGACAGGTAGGCTAAGTCCCCAAGAGAAGCGAGTCCCAGCGGATCGATTCCGATCCGGATCAGCAGATCAGATTCCGGAAGGCACCAAACATGATGCTTTTTATCAAAAAACAAGTGTTCAGGGAAGTGGTATGACATGTCTCTATTTAAAATGATTAACTGCTTTACAGCATTATTTGAAATTCAAAAAATCCTCTCCGGCATCTGTATGTTCCAGCCTGAAAATTTTTCATGGCCTGTCACTTTTTTTCCCTGATTCAGAGAATATACATCCTTTGCCCAAAAGACAAATCCCATTATCTATAACTGACAATCAGGACTGTCCCTGTCAGCTGGAGCAAAATTACTTTAAAATCAGGAATACCAATTAATAGGAAAAAGAGAAATGTTAAAGGAGAATAGATTAGCTTCTAGGACCCTGTTTGTGAGGTTTTTGGTAATCAGTCTCAATGCATGCGGCTTCCTGGCAAGGAATTAATGATACTGCCTGGAAGATTTAAATGCTGCATTAATTTCACTCCTTGAAATTCAGTTCCAGTTTAACACCGTTTGGATCAACCAGAAAAATCTGCCTGATCTTTGTGTCAGGAACATCAGAACAGCGGTACTCCCAATTTGCACTTTCCAGGCGCTGCATAGTTTCCTGATAACCTGAAGCCTCAAAAGCAATGTGATCCACGGGATTATAATTATCACTCGGCGCACTATCACCGAACACTAGGTGAATTACAGCACTTTCACCCGCGTAGAGCCATGCACCGGGGAAATTGAAAGGAGGCCGGAATCCCTCGCTGAAATCCAGGATTTCTGTATAAAAGTTCATTGTTTCTCTGGCCTTTGAAGTTCGTATGTTGACATGATCTAAACTTTTAATTGTCATAATCCCCGCCCCTTTGATAATAGAAAATTAAATCTTTGCACTTTAGAAACAATTTTAATATTAACAATTCCTCATCACAATCTGATTCCTGTTCGAAAGCTAAAATTGGTTTTGAAAGATTTTGAGTACTAAAAGAATTATTATTTTGTTGGATTTGATAAATTTTTCACTTTATTGGTTTGCGTACCTCAAGCCCTTTTAAAAAAAGGAATGCACCGAATGCAGCAATCAAGTGCTTTAAAGAATGTCCGCTGAAACCAATAAGTTCATAGATTTGGTGATCATACATTTCTGTGATTTTAGCTGCCCCATAAACCAGGATAATTGCCAGGATCCATCTTCTGCCAGAAAGGCAAGAGCCATAGAACAAAAGCATCAAGGGTATCAGGAGCATCGGCAGAAATTGTACTAAAGCGTAAAATCTCAGGTCGCCCGTGCCAATCTTTTCCGTAATGTTCCAGTAGACAACAGATGCCAGCCCAAATAACAGCAGAGGCGCCAAAAGTCTTGAGGCAGTTTTTGTCGAAATCGATTCACCAAAAATCAGCACGAAAAAAGACATGAAAGAAATCGTAATGGCCATCCTGTCCCCTACAAGGGTAGAATTTGATGGGTCAAGATGATAGTAACCTGATCCAAGGCCTGTTAAAACCAATCCCATGAAGAATGCCAGATATGCCCTGAAAAGGTCGGGAAGAATACCTGGAAGCTCCTGTTTCTGGATTTTGAAAAAACCTGTTATTCCAAGTAAAATAAACGGAATATTTGTTACAACATTCCAGAAGTGCGGTATCCCAGAAATATACCTCTGGTCAGCAAAATTGTGATATGCCGGATCCTGCGAAACATGAGGAACCAATATGATAACAAGTGCCGTTATGAGTGAAGATAAAAGCAGCAGTATAATTCTAGGATTGATGATAGCCTCCATTTAATTCGAATTTATGCAGAAGAATATTTATGAACAAATGTGTTCTGCTGTGCTACACTTCTAGCTAAACAGTATAGCATTTCGATGCCGGCTTAAAAACCTGCATGACCAGAAAAACCATTCACTGCATAAGCAATCTTTTATTTATAATCTCAGGATAATACCCATGGAAATAGATGTTTATGATACTTTTGCCAGTTCCAAAAAAGGAAATACGATCCATTTTGATGTACTGCTCCCTTCCGGCGGAAACAAGGAAGATGCTTCTAAATATGCCAGGGTTTTCCTGGAAAAAATCGGTGAAGCTTCTGAAGCGCTGGACAGCTGCAAATTCTGTCATTCAGAAAAAGCAGATGCTGAAGTTGAAAAGCAGATACAATCAGATGGGCACTACATAATCCCAATAGATGGCTGCCCCGACAACTGATGCTGCATTGAAATATTCCTGAATTTCCAGCAATGCCGGACACCAGGTTCAGCACTATTTGCGGAACAGTCCACACCTGTTCATAGTATCCTCAATATTTAATCTCAAGCCGCTCGTTTCATTGAATCCTATTCAAACTGACCCAAGCCAGACTTATTCCATGCGCTGGCTTATGCTATTTGGGGTCTGGATTCTCTATTTCTGCTTTGGATTGACTGCATACAGCCTTGCTCCACTGGTACGCCCTATAACCCAGGAGCTTAACATGACCTACTCTGAAATGGGCAGGGTGCTGGGGTCATGGCAGCTGATATATATATTCACAGCATTGCCATGCGGAACTTTTATTGACCGTATTGGATTACGCACCTCACTGCTGATTTCAGCAGTTTTGATAGGATTGTCGTGCCTTACGAGAGGCTTTGCACAAGGCCCCCTCACTCTCTTGATTGCAGTAGCATTTTTTGGATTGGGCGGTCCGCTGATTTCAATTGGAGCACCAAAACTGATCAGCATCTGGTTCAAAGGCAGAGAGAGAGGCCTGGCAATGGGACTTTATATAACAGGACTTACAGCCGGAGTTGTTACTGCGCTTTCAATCACCAATTCGATTATCATGCCCTGGATGGATGGAGACTGGAGAGAAGTGCTTAAGATTTACAGTTATCTGGGATTTTTTTCCGGACTGATTTGGATCATCATCAGTGCGAATCCGGAAAGTCGCGACATGGAAGAGCGTTTCAGGAATATTGACATGCCTCCTCAAATACAGGTGTTCAAGGAACTTTTTAATCTGGTACCTGTAAGAATTCTGCTCCTGATGGGTATAGGCATTTTTATTTACAACCATGCACTTTCCAACTGGATGCATGAAATACTTATGACTCACGGAGCTGATTCAGTAAAGGCAGGATATCTGGCATCCGTACCCACACTGATTGGCATAGCAGGAGTTTTGTTGATCCCTCGAATAGCCGTTTCAAACATCAGGATACAGATACTTTCCATGCTTTTTATCTTTGCCGGAACAGCAGTATTGCTGCTTAAATCAAGCAGCATTCCAATAATTATCACGGGGCTCGTTCTTAAAGGCATTACCCAGGGATCAATGATGGCTATCCTTCTGCTGATTATGATGGAAATTCCTCAGGTTGGCGCACGTTATACCGGTTCTGCAGTGGGGATGTTCTTTGCAGCAGCAGAGGTAGGCGGCGTGCTGGGACCGCTGAGCCTGGGTTTGTTATACGATACTGAGAAAAGTTTTCAATCTGGACTAAATATGCTGAGCATGGTCTGCTTAATGCTATTGGTATTAGCATTAATTTTTAAGCTGATGCTTAACAGGGAACTTACCCAGAGCAAATCCAACAGCAAATCCTGAACTCAGACATCTTATTAATAGTGATAAAGAAACTGTGATTTTAAAAATGAAATACTTCAATGGGAAAAGTCCTGAATGAAAAGCAAATAGAGCAATATCATGATGAAGGTTTCATTGTACCAATTCGGGTCATGTCTGAGGATGAAGCCTTAAAAGTTAAGGAAAGGGTTGAAGAAGCTGAAAAAGCATTTCCTGAAGAATTCAATCCGGAAAACCGCAATAACCTCCACCTGACTTTCATGGTACTAGATGAGCTGGCTCACAATACCATAATTCTTGATGCTGTTGAAGATTTGATTGGTCCGGACTTTTCCTTATGGTCTTCCGTGATGTTCATCAAAAATCCTTCGACAGAACATTTCGTGAGCTGGCATCAGGACGCAACCTACATGGGCATGACCAGCAACGACTTCCTTACACCCTGGATTGCCTTAACTCCGAGCACGGAGGAAATGGGATGCATGGCCATGATACCCGGAAGTCATAAGCAAAATATACTCCCACATCAAGATACCTTTGATGAAAATAATATCCTGACAAGAGGCCAGGTTGTCAAAGATGTTGATGAAAAAAAGGCTGTAAACCTGATCCTGAAACCTGGTGAAATGTCAATCCACCATGGTGCAGTTATCCACGGCTCAAAGCCAAACAAAAGCAAACAAAGAAGAATCGGTTTCGCACTGCAATCTTATTGTCCTCATGAAATTGAACAAATTATCGGTAAAAATATCTGGATGCAGATTCGCGGGGGGAAAAGAAATGCTCGTGATGGTTTACAACTGCGCCGGCCTCAATTTGATATGGATCCTCTTGCAGTTAATTTGAGAAAAATTGCCAACGAGAACTATTCAAGTATTCTATATCATGACGCAAAAATTACGCGTAAATATTAGATTTCGTGTAGTTATATCAAAAAAACTACTCAGCTGCTGTCTTTGAAAAAATCTGCCTGGTGATATCAGCATAAAAGTAAACTTCGCCAAAACCAAATTGCCTTCTCCTATCTCCATAAGCAAACAAAATTTAGCTTGCATTGCGATCACTCATGGCATAGTTTTTATAAAAATCAGGACAGTAGTACCGTAAAGCAGACCCTGTATGAAAATAAAGGTATTGAATGTCTATCGAATTTGAATTGAATGGATCTAAAACCAAGCTCGATCCGCAGCCGGAAACAGCCTTATTATGGGTGCTGCGTGAACATCTGAAACTGACAGGCACAAAATTCGGATGCGGCTCAGGACTCTGCGGTGCCTGCACTGTTCACCTGGATGGTCATCCAATCAGGGCATGCATAACACCAGTTTCGGCTGTAGCAGGAAAATCGGTAACTACTATAGAAGGCCTTTCAAAAAACCGGTCCCATCCACTCCAAAAAGCCTGGATAGAGGCACAAGTCCCACAATGCGGATACTGTCAGTCCGGCCAGATAATGCAGGCCGCCGCACTATTGGAATCAAATAAGAATCCCAGTCGGGATGAGATCGTAGCGTACATGAACGGAAACATCTGCCGTTGCGGAACCTATTTAAGAATCATACGCGCCATTAAAATTGCTTCAGCTGAAGTTAATGAAGGATAAGTAATGAAAAAACCTTACATATTAGATAATCATATGCCAAGTCTCAGCCGACGCCGGTTTATAGCTGGTACGGGTGGTTTAACATTTATGATTTCTATAGGAGGTTTAATAAATGGAAACTGGGCTTCAGCAAATGAAGATTCTGAAGGATTAAGGACCAAAGGCTCAAATATCACTGTATGGGTTAAGATAGATTCTGAAGGAACGATAACTGTACTAAATCCTTCAGCTGAAATGGGCCAGGGGTCAATGACAGCACTTGCTGTGTTGATTGCTGAGGAGATGGATGCTGACTGGAGCAAAGTTAGAGTTGAACATTCTCCAATTGATCCAAAAATTTACGGAAGACCTGGTTGGGGCGGCAGAGGATATCACATGATTACTGTAGGAAGTTTTACCGTAAGCGGGTATTTCAAGCCCCTTCGTCAAGCCGGAGCTCAGGCAAGATACGTTTTGTTAAAAAATGTGTCAATGAAATGGAAAATTCCTTTGACAGAGTTGAAAACCGAACCAGGCATGGTGATTCACAGTGCTTCAAACCGGAGAATCAGTTACGGAGAAATAGCCTCATTCGCAAAGAACATAAAAGAAATTCCAGAGATTCCGGAGAAGAGCCTGAAGAAGCCCGGAGAATTCAGGCTTATCGGGAAATACGTACCTCGTGTTGATATTCCGGAAAAGGTCGATGGAAGTGCACTATACAGTATGGATGTCATTGTACCAGACATGCTCTATGCCACAATCCTGCGTACTCCTGTTAACGGGAATCAGCCTGAAAGTTTCAACGAAAAAGAAATCATATCGATGCAAGGTATCCAAAAAATAGTCCGTCTCAAACATGGAGTGGGAATCCTGGGAAAACGTTACGAAAACCTTCTTCCTGCAAAACGAAGACTGAAGGTCAAATGGAGCAAGGGTGCACCTGCGGAAATGTTTGACAGTGAGAAGATTTTGGAAGGATATAAAAATGTTGCCAGTTCTGGAAAAAAAGGAGGTCATGTCTTAAATCAGCAAGGCGACGCAGATGCTGCAATTCAAAATGCTCACAGGACATATTCGTCTGATTATTTTAGTGACCATGTCTACCATGCCCAAATGGAACCCCTTAATGCAATAGTTTCCGTAAACCCTGCAGGTGATGGTGCTGAAATCTGGGCTGGTACACAATCACCTTCAGGAGCCATAAAGGCAGTGGCCAAACTTCTTGGGACAAGTCCTCGCAAAATCAAGCTGCATCCCTGTTTCCTTGGAGGAGGTTTCGGTCGCCGATCAATGTCTGACTATATTGTAGAAGCAGCAGAGTTGTCAAAGGCTGTCAGAAAACCCGTTAAACTGATCTGGAGCCGGGAGGATGATTTTCAATACGGAGCGTTTCGGCCAATGTGCCTGCAAAGGCTTGTCGCTGGTTTGGATGCTGATGGAAAACTCATCGCCTGGAAACATAGCATAGTAGGGGACGGCAGACGATTGTTGAGCTCAGGAGCAAAAATTCCATTTTACGATATTCCTAATCAGCACATTGAAATACTGGGGTTGAGTCACGGTGTCAGGTTGAAACACTGGAGAGCTGTTGGTCATGGTTTTACCAAGTTTGCAATTGAATCCTTCATTGACGAGATAGCAGAAGCAGAGGGAGTAGATTCTTATCAATTCCACAGGCAGGTGATGCATAATTCACCAAGAGCCTTGAAGGTTCTTGAAACTGCAGCAAATATGGCAGGATGGGGAAGAAAACCTCCAGATGGCCATGCATTTGGAATTTCATTTGCCGAACGCAGTGGTTCGCTGGCAGCATGCGTTGCGGAGGTCTCCCTGGAGAAATCATCTGGAAAGATAAAGGTCCACAGGATATGGTCTTCTCTGGATGCAGGCATTGTAGTTCAACCTGACAATGCTGTGGCCCAGATGGAAAGTGCGATCATTTACGGGCTAAGCAGTGTTCTATCTGAACGAATAACTTTTAAAGACGGAAAGGTTCAACAATCCAATTTTCATGATTATCATGTAATGCGAATATCAGACGCACCTGAAGAAATTCATGTGAAGATCATTGATTCAAATGAAAGTCCGTCTGGAATCGGCGAAACCGGCTTGCCAATTACTGGAGGAGCAGTAGCTAATGCAGTGGCTGCATTAAGCGGAATCCGCCTGAAACACCTGCCATTCACTCCTGATCAGGTCAAAAAAGCCATGGAGTCATGACTAACTGTAGTGTTGATGCAAAATTTTTTGATGTTTGTTGACTTCCCCACTCATCATTTCATACCATTATAATTCAACATTTAGCCTGCGATAAGAAACCATTCCACAACTTGCCTGCTTCACGTTCACTAATTTTCAAATGAAAAAGAGAGCGTTATGAAATACGTAAAATACTATGTTGCACCTCTTCTAACATCAATTGTCTTGATAGGAATTCTAATGGGAGGTCATTGGATGTGGATGGGTTTTGTGATTACATTTGTGGTGATGATTTTAGGGGATGCATTTCTCAGTGAAGATCCTTCACAACCGGAATATGATTATCCATGGCTGCTGGAATTGCCGCTGCATATGGCATTGCCATTTGTATTTGTACTACTTGTTGCTTTTGCCTGGTCATCTGGTTCTGAAAGCCAGGACTTCCTGAATTTGGGGGAAATTTTAAATGGATTATTCTCATACGATTTTTTGGGAGCTCGAAGCGAAAACGGGTTTTTCGATTATTTGGGAGCTCTGTTAGGCGTAGGATTCATGGTTTCAGGATATGGAACAGTCGTAGGTCATGATCTTTCGCACCGAACAAGAGATAAGAAATCAGTGATTGAAGCAAGATGGTTACTCTCCGCAAGCTGTAATGCAGACTTTGCAATAGAGCATGTTTACGGTCACCATGTAACTGTTGGCACCAAAGAGGACCCCGCAACTGCGAGGAGAGGCGAAAATGTTTATGCTTTTTCAATCAGATCAACTGTTATGGGACACTTTAGTGCATGGAAACATGAGCTTAATAACCTCCGCAAAAAAGGAATTAACGTTTTTAGCTTCAGAAATAATATGATTACAGGCTATTTAATGTCAGCATTCTGGTGTGTTTTATTTTATATCGCGGGAGGGATTTTTGGTCTGATGCTTTTTTTAGGACAGGCGGTCTTTGCCAAATTTGTTCTGGAAATAGTTAACTATATGGAGCATTACGGACTGGCTAGAAATTCGAATCAGAAAATCGGCCCAGAACATTCCTGGAATACTAACAAAAGAATGAGCACAATGGTTTTGTTTTCACTAACCAAGCATTCTGCACATCATGAAAAACCAAGGAGAAAATACTGGAAATTGGATCCTTATGTGAATGGGCCACAAATGCCTTTTGGATATCTGACAACCCTGTTAGTTTGCCTGATTCCTCCTTTATGGTACCGTGTTATGGCTCCAAAATTAAGTGATTGGGATCAGAAATATGCTTTTTCTGATTAGTGAGACTCTGCAAAATAAAAACCTGAACTTTTTCCCGGCTCTGCAATCAATTTACTACTGAGTAGTTAAGTGTGAAACACACTAGATAACAAAGTAAAACTGACGTATTTTTCAAAATTTCTCAGATTAAATTACTTTAGTTTTTGACTCGTTTAGATATTGTTGCCTTTGTTGGGTTAAACAAACTAAGACACCAATCTTATTCCATTCATAACTTAGAAGATTATTTCTTTCCTGCTGAGCAATCCTCTTAAACGCTCTTTCCCTCCTTCTACTAACGAATAAAGTGCCGGCAATAGAAAAAGAGTCAGGAAAGTTGTAACTCCCAGGCCATACATGACTGCTAGTGCCATTGATTTCCAAAAACTGGCGCTTGCAGCTCCAAATAATATTATTGAGTCACGGGAGAAATCGATGTCCATCCCTACAGCAATCGGAACAAGTCCAAGAACTGTAGTGACTGCAGTAAGAACCACCGGACGAAATCGCACTGCAGCAGCTAGTATCATTGCCTCATTCCTTTGGTATCCTTTTTTACGCAATTTGATAACATAATCCAACATCACGATTGCGTTATTTACAACTATGCCGGCCAAAGCTACAGAGCCAACTCCAGTCATTATGATTCCAAATGGTCTGTCATGAACTATAAGTCCAATTATGACTCCCATAATGGACATCAAGACGGAACTAATTACTATCAAAGGCAGGGCAATAGAGTTGAATTGGGCAACCATAACAACAAGAATCAGTAAAACAGCAATTATCAGTGCTCGTCCTATGAAAATTTGTGCCTCTTTACGATTTTCATCTTCACCAGTAAATTGATAGGTAACTCCCTGAGGAAGGTCTAAATTATTCAAAACCTGCTGGGCCTTCATAACAAGCACAGGACCAGGCATCCTGAAAGCATCCGCACTTATAGTAATGGTTCTCTCGGTATCCACATGCCTGATTGAGCCATAAGAAGGACCACTGTCAACTCTTGCAATCTCACTTAACCGAACCGGTTCTCCTGAAGGAGTATAAATAAAAAGCGAGGATAAATCAGACTGGTTGCTGCGGAAGCTCTGGTCCAGTTGTACCCAAATATCATATTCTTCCGTCCCATCGCGAAAAACGGAAACTTTTTTTCCATTGAAAGCAGTTCGAACAGTATTTGCGATATCACGTGCACGAAGACCAAGTCTGGATGCCTTGTCACGATCAATAATTACTTTTAACTCAGGACGGCTCCGATCAAAGTCATCAGTTAAATCAACCAAGCCGGGAATGTTTTTAATATTCTGTTTTATTGTTTCAACAGCTTCTGACATTTGGTTAAAGTCATCACCCCGAACCTCAAGATTGAGAGCCATGCCTGTTGGCGGTCCACTTCTGGCCTCTGCCAGCTTTATTTCAACACCCACCATTTGTTCCAGTTTCTGTCGAAGTTTTTTAATGATGGAAGATGGTTTTTCTATCCAGTTCTGCCAATTAGGAAAATCAAGCACTACATGACTAAGGTATGTTGTCGTGCTTCCAGCAGATGAGGCACCTGAGCCCCTGCGCTGGCCAACGTTTGCAACCACTGCATCGAGTTTTTTCTTGTCCTTATTTACAAAATTTTCAACTGATGCAACATATTTATCAGAAACTTCCAGGGTTGTTCCAAGTGGAGCCCTGATATTCACAACTGCTTCGTTAGGCTCAGTTTTGGGAAAGAATTCTATTCTTTTTCTTGGAAATGTGTTTTTTCCATACCAGTAAAAAGTCCCGACAAACAGGAATACAAATGCAAATAAAGTAATTAATCTAAATCTCAGAACTTTACGTAGTGCATACTGATATAAACCCAGAATTTTAGACTTTTCCACCAGTTTCAGTTCATCAAAATCAGAAGTGATTTCCTTTCCAACTTTGACCCTCATCAATGTTGAGCATAAAACAGGATTTATTAAAACGGCTACTAAGAGTGATGATGAAAGAGTAACTATGAGTGTTTTTGGAAGAAAACTTATGAATTCTCCAGCAATACCAGGCATAAATATTAAAGGGAAAAATGCTGCTACAGTTGTGATTGTCGAGGTTGTAACTGGTATGGCTATCTCCTTTGTTCCCAGGACCGCGGCATCAATACGGTTTTTTCCTGCTTGTCTATGACGGAAGATGTTTTCGACTATAACGATAGCATTATCAACGAGCAGTCCCAGTGAAAGAATTAAACTAAAAAGAACGACTATATTTAGCGTAAATCCCATAACGTTGAGAACAATCATGCTTGCCAGAAAGGAAAGGGGGATTGCAATTGCTACGAGAAGAGCATTGCTTATACCCATCACCAGTAGCAGCACCAGAAATACAAGTACAAATCCGCTTAAAATATTATTTTCAAGATCATTTACTATCCTTTGAACTCTTTCGCCCTGATCAGAAAGAATACTAAATTTAACTTCATCTCCATATTCCTGCTCCAGACGTTGAATAATTAATTTAACCTGGTCTCTGATAGCGAGAAGGTTTTCTCCACTGCGTTTGACTATGCTGAGGGAAACTGATTCAATGCCATCCAGTCGAGATTTACTTGTAATTTCCTTGAATCCAAAAACCACTTTTGCAAGATCTTTTACTCTGACAGGGACTTGATTTGGTGCTGAAATAAGTGCTTCATTAATTCCCTCAGGATTAATAAATTCACCAGGTACCCGTATAAGATATTTTGTTGGCCCCATAGTCACACTGCCACCCGGCAAATTTGTATTCTCACTTCTTATGGAAGTGCTGACCTGATTCAAGTCAAGGTTGTAGTAATTCAATTTTTCGGGATTGACATAAACCCTGATTTCTTTTTCGAGCCCTCCTGCCCTTCGAACTTCAAGTATGCCGGGAATTCCCTCAATCTCTTCTTTAACTTTGTCTGCCAAATCCGTAAGTCCCAGCAGCCCCATGTCACCTGCAATATTAAGAATCATCAGAGGCTGTTCAGAAAGGTTTATTTCTGTTATCTGGTAATCTTCTGCATCCGAAGGGAAATCAGGCTTAATCTGGTCCATTTTTTCACGAACCTTTGTCCTTGCATCGCTTATATCAAAATCAGATGTGAACTCAAGAGTTAAGACTGCCACACTTTCTGACGAAGTAGATTTGATTTTCTTCAGATTCTTGATTGTTTGAAGTTCCTGTTCTGCCTTGTTAGTAATAAGGGACTCTACATCTTCAGGTGATGCTCCAGGAAAGGGGATAGTGACAATTAGAAGCGGTATTTGAATGTCTGGTGCTGCTTCACGGGGGATGGATTTGTATGCATTAAAACCTGCCAGACCGATCACAAGTATCATAATGAAAATAAATACTGGATTTCGTATTGCTATTTGACTGGGATGCATAACTGAAGCTTAGTTTAGATTAGCTGGAATTTCATATTAATTGACAACATTTACCTCTTCTCCGTCTGAAAGCTTGTTATGTCCTTCAACAACTATCAGTTCACCCTTTTTAAGCCCCTTAAGTACCTGAACCTGGTCCTGCTGAGATAATCCTGCCTGGATGTCTCTCTGAAACACTTTCCCCTTATCAAAAACATAGACAACACGGCCTCTTTCTTTTTCCAGGATTGTATGTCTTGGTATTACAATTTGCTCACCATCAATTGATTTTGTAAACGTGGTACGGGCGAGCATTCCCGGACGAAGCTTTCTTTCGGAATTTTCAACGTATATCTCTACAGGGAAAGTTCGATTATTTGAGTCTGCTTCCAACCCGATGTTCTTGACTTTTCCTGAAAAAATGATTTCCTCCATAATATACAAGGCAACCTCTACTTTCTGTCCAATCTTAATTTCAAGTATCTCCAGCTCGGGAATGTTGACCTTGACAATAATATGACTCAAATCAAGGATTTCCACCAACTTATCGCCTTTACGAACAAATTCACCCACCTTCACATGACGCGTTTTTACAGTGCCATCCAGTGGTGAAGAAATTAATGACTTTTTGAGACTGATTCTCGCAAGTTCTTTATTAAGGCGGGCACTTTCTGCACGAGTTCTAGTGTGATCAAGTTGAGCATCAGAAATCAGATTGCTTGAAGCGAGTTTCTCATCGCGTTTTATGTTAATATCAGCCAGGTTGGAATCAGCTATTGCTATTTTTAGTTTTAATTGGAGCTCTTTAGTCGAAATATCAATCAGTCTTTTATCTTTAGTTATTTCATCACCCTCTTCGAAATTGATTTTCTCTATTACGCCGTCTATTTGGGATCTCATTAAAACCCTTTGGTTTGGAAGTAAATAACCAACATATGTTGTCTGAATTTTCAGAGATCCCGGTTCGATTTCTTTTATCCTGACATTGGTCTTTTTTTTGTTATTGCTTTTTCTAAAGGTTTTTTTTCCTGTCTCAGGTGATCCTCCTTTCCAGGCTTCCTTTTTTTGAGTGATTGCAGCCTGATTACGGGCATCCTTTTTTTCAGTCGATTCAGGAACAGGATCAGATCCTTCACATCCTGTAAGGTAAAAAAAGATTGCGGCAAAAAGTAAATATGAGAATTTATTGTTTTTCATGTAATTCTTCAAAAATGAAGTGTTGTTAAAATGTTATCAACAGCGGTTTGTTAGTTTTGATTGCAGTAAACCAATGATCATTTATTCTGAAAATTAAGTTAGATTGAGAAATTATTATCCTGAAAATGAAGAAAGAAAATTGTCAAAGAGAGAGGTCTTATTATCGGGAGAATGTAACTCCTCTCAGATAGTTTGAATTACCAGAATCCCTTTCTGTCCAATTCATCCCATCGGGAGAAGTTATGATGGTTCCTAATTCACCTACTACAACATATGTATTATTCCCATAAGCTGCTGCATTAAGAGTTTTTGATGTTCCTGAACTTCTTTCAGCCCAACTGATCCCATCTTTTGAACTTAACATTGTACCTGAATTTCCAACGACTAAAAACGAACCATTTTCAAAAATAACATCTTTAAGATTGTCTGATGTTCCAGAAGATCTTTCAGTCCACTCTATTCCGTCTTGAGAAGTAAAGAGTCTTCCAGACCAACCAACAGTAACAAACATATTGTTGCCAAATGTTACTGCACTTAGATAGTTGCTGTGAGGAGTAACACGTTTCCAGTCAAAAACATTCACCCTCTGTGTCCATGTATTTAGGTCTGAAGAAGTGAGTACCTGCTTATTTCCTACTGCAACAAATAGATCTTTACCGAAGGTTATATCACTTAGATAAAGAGCACTCCCTGATTTCCTTTTCGTCCAGGTTGTTCCACCCGGAGAGGATAAAATAGTTCCATTCCAACCAACAACAACAAAATTATTTTTTGCGTATGTAGCTTTTGAAAGTTCAATCCGATCTATACATTTCTTAGTTCCACAGTCTCTCCACAAGTCACCTTTATAATTGCCGGCTATCTTATCAACCCAATTATAACCATCTGAAGAAGAAGCAATTGTTGTCCACCATCCTACTGCTAAAAAAGTATTTGCTCCATATGCTATTCCACTAAGATTACTAGAAGGTCCATAACCTAAAGTGTTTAG
>ERZ651768.2025-NODE-2025-length-14442-cov-42.687922_pt1 | contig 14442 bp, 15 predicted proteins | sample MGYA00514754_ERZ651768 | MGnify/ENA metagenome assembly ERZ651768 | reverse complement strand
GCTACCCGGTAGAACATGTATTGGGGTTACTGGACTTGCGGTTGGTTCATTAGTTGAAATAGACTTTGTTGCAGCGGCCTAGAAAAAATTCTAAGAGGTTCTTAGAATTTTGAAACACGAAAGGACAGGACTAAAACATAGAAATGGGGCCTGTATCGCCTCTATTAGTTCTTGGAATTACTTCTTGACTCTATTCAAGTTTCCTATTACTTTTGTACATCGTACTGGTTCTTTATAAGTGATTATAAAATATTAAGGTCTTGGTATAACCGGATAGTGGTACGTCACTTTTTCATAATTAACTTACTAATTTAGGAGCTGAAATGGGATACGCTGTTATGACAACATGGAAACACAAGAATCCAATCGATTGGAAGGAAATGGCCTCAGAAGTTTTATCTAATGTACCCAAAGGCACAACCGTTAAATGGTTTGCGATTGATGAATACAATCATGGTTCTTTTGTAACCTATACAAGTAAAGAAGTTTACGATGGCTTTAAAGCTGAACTGGATGCAAAAAGGGAAAAAGACTCTGCTGAAAAAGAGGTTGAAATGACTTTCGAAGCAGTTGGACCAATCAATGTGGATGTTGGTTGAACGATCATTTAAACAAGAATTGGGATCATACTTGGAGGGTATCTGACTTTGAAGAATTAGTGGGGGTTACCCACAGGACGTTGAAACTACTGATATGTAATTAATATCAGTGCTGATAGTCACCTAACAAACATTAATACCGAGAAGCTTTATTGATTTAATTGCTCGATGGGCATCATCAATTAAAACTTTCTTAGGTGTTTCAAACCATTCTTCAGGATGTAGTTTCCGAGCAATCCGAACATGTGTAATAGCATCCTCAAGTGTTGGATAGTTCTGTTCATGTTGAAGATGCAAGTACAATGCAACCAACGCAACAGATCTACTGCGTCCTCCCCGACAATGTACCAGAATGTTCCCTCTTTCTTTCACTGGGTAAGATTGTCTTTCAGGCATTCGTTGCTCAAGTACACTTTTTAGAATTAAATATCCCCCAAGCATCATTTCCGAGGCATTTCCCACATCGTCTACCAGCCCGATTTTATGGCTCCTGAAAGGAGCATTTCCAGTTAACAATTTACCTTTTTCATAAGTTGAATTTTCTTTGGAAACGTAATTAATATCAAGGTTTACGGCACAATTAATTACCGTAGTGATACCTAGTTGCCTAATATTTTCTAAATCACTTGCACCCTCTGTACAACTTATATATAGAGAAACACTATCGGGACCAATTCCTTCAGAAATCAAGCTAAATAATGGTCTATCAATAATAGGTGTAGTCATGTTTATATACTAATTTTATGTGATCTGATCTTGAAATCAAGGCTCCATTAATTTTTTAATTAACAATTGTACGTAGTATCCCAAAACCACTTGATAGATCAAATGTTATCAGCATAATCTGATTTCTGATCACACTAACGTTATGAAATTGAAACTTCAAAAATACTCGTATTAAATTATTTTTTGACTCAATCATCAGCCTCCACAATATATTTCCTATCTCCCTTAGAATTAAGAGTTATAAATAACCAAAAGTCTTTAGGCAAATCATGATCTTTTGGCTACTCCACAGGTATTATTTCACGATCAAGTACCTAGGAGTTTGCTAAGCTCCTTAATTTTAATAGAGTTTCTCAACGCATATGAGAAAAATATACAAAAGCAACCAACTGGGCATTTATGCCCAGTTATTAATCAATACCAATTCTAACGTGAATAATAAATTCGCCAAAAATCTTGCCAGTCCTGACGTTTATCGAAATCGTCACCACCTGTCTCAGCAACATGCGGCGTTAAACGTCCCTTGAGAGCTACAACACCTGAAAGTTCTTCCGGATGGGCTGGAACAGCATCATTTCCAGACATCTTCCCATCACGAGTCATAGGTCCTACGCCCTCTTCTGTCATCATGAAATGAAGGAACAACTTCGAGGCATTAGGGCTATCTGTGCCGTTAGCGATCAGACCAAATCCCGGCTTATAATAGCCAATATAAGGTTGAATATCCTTACATATCGCCATCTTCAAGCCACCTTCTCCAACATCGCGAAACTTAGCAGAAGACATGATTCCAAAAAATGGGTTTTCCTGACCCGGGGTTCCAACAGCTTCCGCAATTTTTGAATGACTATCTACTAAAAGTGGTGCATTCTCAGCGATAGCTTTAACCCACTGTTTTGTAGCTGACATTTCGCTCCGATCAATATCACTTCCAAAATGAGCTTTATAAGCAGACGCAATCTGATCATCCCAATGGGTTTCCATTTGGTTAAACCAGTCCGGTAAAGACGGATAACGCAAAGGATCCGATAGAGCAACCCGGCGATTCCATTTTTCACCAGCTAATTCCCAGATATTATTAACCGGACAAACATCAGTATTCTCATTATTAAAAGACCAAACAGATGGATCTCGCCAGACAACCAATGGATCTTTCGAAAGATCATTAATTGTGGCGGCCTGATCTGGAGGAGTCCAACTTGATACCATATCCGAGCCAAGCAACTGTGCCAAAGTAGCTCCCGCGTCACTTGAAATAATAACATCCCCTACTATATTTCCAGACTTGGCTTCGCGAACCACAGCCTCTATCTGGGCAGCCCCCTTTATCTTGGTACCAACTGCTTCGATGCCATACTTTTTAGTAAACGCTTTTGCAGCCTTCTTAATTTTACTCGTACTAGAATAAATTGTTATCCCAGGTTCAGTTTTTGCTGATTTAATTAATTCATCAAGATTGAAGTCCTCAGCCATTCCACTTCCAGCAATCAAGAACATAAAGAGCCCCAGAAAGACCGAGGTATTCATCAAACAGTTAAACGATTCAATTTTTGTTTTCATAATAATTCTCCATATTGTTATTGTTTCTTTTAAAATAGTTTTCTGCAAAACCCCTTATTTTATATTTTTCAAGTCTCGGCTAAATAATTGAAAAATTATTACCTTCTTCACCAAAAATTACAACATTTCCTCCAATTATATATTCACATCCATTATCACAACAAAATTCAACTGTAACCACTGCCCCAGAAATTCACAAGATATATCTATCACCTGCCATACCAGAAGCATAAAGTTTTCTGCAAAACTCTTAATTTTATATTTTTCAAATCTCGGATAAATAATTGAAAAATTATTACTCTATGCTTTACCCTCCGTTTATTTGAATGTCATACAATCTTGCTAAATTTATATTTAAATACTAATTTGGTCTTTTTTTCTACTCAGTCCCCTTAGAAAATAAAATTCGATTCCCTTTCTCGTCAAAAACATGAATTGTTGACAGGTTTATTTCAAAAAAAATCTGATCATTTATTTTATATTCAGGAACCTGATTTGTTGTCGCAAATATTTGAATGGTGTTGATTTCAAGTTCTACAATCCAGCTACCGCCTATCGGCAGAATGCCAGTAACTATTGCTGAACTATTAAAATGATTTTCCTTTTGAACAACTGGTTCAGAAAAAAGTATAATATTCTCAGGCCTTAAACCAATCAAACTAATGTCTAGTTTGAACTTATATTTAGACAGAAAAATTTTTCTAATCTTATGCCCAAAGGGGACAGAATCTTTTTGGCTAAGATCCACTAAATTAATTGGAGGATTACCAACAAATTCGGCCACGAAACGATTTGCAGGCCGTTCATAGATATCTTCTGGAGTTCCCAACTGTTGCAAAGTTCCTTCTTTCATGACAACAATAGAAGTAGCCAGTGTCATTGCCTCCCATTGATCATGAGTGACAAAAATAATAGTCGTTCCAAAGACCTTATGAATGCGCTTCAATTCAGCTCGCATTTCCAGACGAAGACGAGAATCGAGATTCGAGAGTGGTTCGTCCAGCAACAATACATCAGGATTAACAACCAACATCCGAGCAAGTGCCACACGCTGTTGTTGTCCTCCTGAAAGTTGTGAAGGATAACGATCTCGGAATTGATCAATACCGAGTGTTTTCATTATATGAGACACACGTTCTTCACGTTCTTTTTTCGGTATCTTCCGCATCCGCAGTCCGAAATCGGTATTCTGTTCAACATTGAGATGTGGCCAAAGAGCATAGCTTTGAAAAACAAATCCTATCCCTCTCTGCTCTGGCGGAATAAAAACACCTTTTGCAGCAGCATCGACAACTCTGTCCCCAACTATAATTTCACCTTTAGTTAAATTCTCTAGTCCAGCTATCATCCTTAGAGTTGTCGTTTTGCCACAGCCAGACGGGCCAAGCAAACACATGAATTCTCCATCTTCGATCTGAAGATCAAGTTCTTTGACTGCTATACTCTGGCCACCGTCATAACTTTTGCTTATCTTATCCAGTAGAATTCTTGGCATCTTAGTTTCCTAAACCCTCAGCGAGATTGGTCTTTGTGATTTTTTGGGCAGCCAAGGTCCCGAAAAAAGCAATCGCTGAGATAATTATAACAACGGCATTAGCTGCTTGCGTGTAATTGTAATCTAATAATCGAAGTGAGAATGTTGTCAATACATCTGTATTTGGAACAGCCAAGATAACGAATAAACTTAGACCACGAATACCAGAAATAAAAGGTAATAAAGTCCCTGCTACCAAAGAACCTTTTTGAATCGGGATTACAATAAAAACCATTCTGGAAAACCAACTAGCGCCAGACATTTGAGCAGCCTCTTCAGGATCTTTACCAAGTTGCATCATTGCCGATATACCTGCACGCGAAGCATATGGCATTTGATCAGCCGTTAATGCAAGAATCAGAAGAGCAGTTGTTCCATATAAAGCTGGAATCGGGCCTCGTTGAATAGCAAACAATGAAAGATATGCAGCTCCAAATGCGATACCTGGCACAAGGTAAGGAAAAAATGTAATATGACGCAAAAAGTTTGCAACTGATCGAATCGGCGATCGAACAACAATATAACCTACAAGAATGCCCAAAATTCCTGAACAAATTGAAGCAAATCCAACAATCTTCAAGGTATTCCAAATAACGGTCCAAAGTTCTGGTGTTAAAAGTATTCCCGACCGATAGTAAGCAAATTTCAAATTTTCACCAATCCAGTAATCAAAAGTAAAATTTGACAAAGAAAAATCACCGGGTATACGCATTACCGTCGACAAAAATAATACTAAAAGTGGGAGTGCAACAGAAATCATAAAGATAATACTTGCGAGCATTGTTGCTGGAAATCGGTAAAAACCTAACTTATTAATACGATTCATTGCGCCCTTGGTGCCAATAGTCACAAACTTCCGACTTTCACGAATGAACCTAGCATCAATTAATAGGGAAATAATTCCGATAGTCATAATTGCAGCAGCCAAAATAGATGCTACACCAGTCTGCCGAGAAGCAATAGAGCGATATAAGGAAGTAGCTAGCACATCATAGTTAACTGGAAGCCCCAACACATAAGAAACACCAAACTCACCAAGACATTTTGCAAATATAAGAATTGTTGCTGACATCAACGACGGTAACATCAAAGGTAGAATGATTCGTAAAGCAACGTTTCGTGGGCTAGTTCCCAAAATTTTTGCAGTATCTTCCAATTGGGTGTCAAAGCGTTTTAATGCGTTTCCAAAAAGCAATAAAACAAAAGGAATGTAATGTAGTGAAAGGATAGTAGTGATCGGAAATTGCCCATAAGCCAGCCAGTCAGGCGGCATCAATCCGAGGCTCTCAAACCAACCTTCCAGACCACCAACGGCTCGGTTTTTAAACAATGTTCTCCATGCCAAAGCAAATGTCCAACTTGGCAACATGTAAGGAACAATCAAGGCTGTAGCAAACCATTTACTACCAAACATATCAGTGCGACTTAAAAGCCACGCCAATATACTCCCGACGGAGAGAGAAACCAGGATTACCCCTAAAGAAATACTAAGAGTATGTTTAAGTGGTTCCCAAAATAAGATTTGAGAAACTGGTGAGAATAGCGTGCGTTTAAAGTAATAAGTGGTGAAATCACCAAGTATTCCGCCGGCACGGCGTTCATCTCCAAACTGAATTTGAATCGCATCAATTAAAAGAGATGAAATTGGAATAAATATGAGATAGAAAAAAAAAATAGTCAAAATAACGCCGAGAATGGTAGTCGGTTCTCGCCAACCAATTTTCAATCTATAATGAAAATTACCCCATCTATAATTATCTTGGGATATTTCCCCAATTTTAATATTCATTATTATTAGTAATCTTTAATATTTGATCGGATATTGGAAGGGAGTGATTATTCTTCTGATGAAACGAGGTTCAACTCCCCTTATTTTCTAACTCCCTTCCGAATTATTATTACTTAAATTATTCCATTCAAAGACTTCCATCTGGTTCACCTTCCTTTTTGGATTTATCTACTTGATCATCATCCCCATTCTCATAATATCCCAATTCCCCATTTACCTTCCTGAAAAATAGTACCCCTTCACTACTAGACATGTGGTTCCTTTTTGGACATGGACAATTCATCAGTTTCTTGACCAATCAGAGGTGAAGAAAGAAGAAGAATTGAAAGGATGATGAGTAGATGTTTCACTTTGATTTTAAAAAATTAATTTAGGAGAACCCAATATATAACATCAATCGGTTTGTTTTACAAGAATTGAGGAAGGCTTGTGGGGCAGGATTCTTAATTATGATTAACTATATATATAATCATATGGTGTATTTTACAAGAATGAGGGAATTTGCTTGGAGTGTGTCTGACTGTGAAGAATTAGTGGGGCTTTATAATACCTTTATCTTTCCCAGTTTGTACAATGAAATTGGGAAAGAATTAAAAAACAGTGGCACATTTATGTGATGAAAATACGAGGGGTTAGGAACTCAAGCAATTCTCATACATTAAATAAAATTAGGGCTTGACATTTTTCTAGTTCATAATATAATTTAACCGTTCGGTTGGTTAATTAAATAAAATTTAACATTTCACTCCATTTTCAACTATGGAATCACAGCCCCACAGTTCGGATTTATCTGGAAACTCTTCTGAGGACGAAGCACAGCGAGAAAAACGTTTTGAAGAACGTATTCATTTTGGAGAGCGTATCGAACCGAAGGACTGGATGCCGGAGCGCTATCGCAGTCAACTCATCCGCATGATTTCTCAGCACGCGCACTCCGAGGTAATTGGGATGTATCCTGAGGGGAACTGGATCACCCGTGCTCCCACGCTGCGCAGAAAGCTTGGGTTGCTGGCGAAAGTGCAGGACGAGTGCGGCCATGGACTTTATCTATACTGTGCTGCGGAAACGCTTGGGGTTGACAGGAATGACCTTACTGAGAAGTTGTTATCCGGAAAAGCTAAGTATGCAAGCATCTTCAATTACCCCACATTGAGCTGGGCTGATATCGGGGTAATCGGCTGGTTGGTGGACGGTGCGGCAATTATCAACCAGACTCCGTTGGCGAAATGCTCTTACGGTCCTTACTCCCGTGCGATGATACACATCTGTAAGGAGGAGAGCTTTCATCTCAAACAGGGTTTTGAGATCGTAACGACACTTGCGAAAGGCACTTCGGCGCAGAAAAAAATGGTGCAGGAATCGGTCAATCGCTGGTGGTGGCCGGTACTGATGATGTTCGGTCCGTCTGATAAAGAATCCCCCAACTCTGAGGAACTTATGCGCTGGCAGGTGAAGCTGCACAGTAACGACTCCCTGCGCCAACGCTTCGTCAACGGTTCAGTAGCGCAAGCAAAAGCGGTGGAACTGACACTGCCTGATCCGGAATTGCGCTACAATGAAGAAACAGGAAACTGGGATTTTGGCTCCATCGATTGGGACGAATTCTGGCAGGTTGTCAAGGGACATGGGCCGTGCAACCGTGATCGCATGGGCATGTTCCGCAGGAAACATAAAGAGGGACGCTGGGTAAGGGAAGCCGCCCATGCATACGCCTCCAGACATCCAGTAAACTGAAAACAAAAATGGAAAAAATCACTTCTACTGAAACCGAAACGCATATGCCTCTTTGGGAAGTTTTTTCGCAGGAAAAAACTGGAAAACCGCATACACATGTCGGCAGTCTCCACGCTCCGGATGCCACAATGGCACTGCAAAACGCGCGTGATTCCTACGCAAGGCGCGGATCGACAAACCTCTGGGTGGTTCCCGCCGAGGCGATTGTCGCCAGCACTCCGGAGGACAGCCCGATGTTCTTCGATTCAGCGGCGGATAAGGTGTATCGACATCCGCAGTTTTACACGATTCCCCGCAGTGTGAAGCTTTGATGGAACTGACTGAAAAATTGAGTGAACAAGTTTTCGACTACTTGTTGCGGCATGCCGATGACAGGCTGGTTTTGGGACACCGGCTATCGGAATGGTGCGGACACGCTCCGATGATGGAGGAAGATTTGGCATTGGCCAACATCGCGCTCGACCTCATCGGACAAGCCACGCTGCTCTATAAACTTGCCGCAGAAACTGAAAATTGCGGACGCACCGAAGACGACCTTGCTTTTCTGCGTGACCCTTCGGAATTCCGTAATCTGCAACTCGTTGAGCAGCCCAAAGGCGATTTTGCGTACACGATTGCCAGGCAGTTTCTTTTTGATGCCTATGACGTGCTTTTTCTGGATCAACTGAGTTTGTCGACGCATCCGGAACTTGCCGGAATTGCAGCCAAAGCGCTCAAAGAAGCACAGTACCATCTGCGGCACACTCAGCAGTGGATGCTGCGTTTGGGGGATGGAACGGAGGAAAGTCACCGCCGCCTTCAGGACGCCGTGGAAGACATTTGGCGCTTTTCCGGAGAACTTTTCGTTCCGGACAATTTGGACCAGACCCTTGTTGCGGAAAGGATCGGTGTTGACTTGGAGGCACTACGACCGTCGTGGCAGGAAACCGTTTCGGAAACCTTTCGTGAAGCGACCCTCGATCTTCCCGGGGATGAGCAGTATTTTGCATCTGGAAGTCGGGGTGGATACCACACGGAACATTTGGGATTCCTGCTGGCAGAAATGCAGGTTTTGCAGCGAACTCATCCCGGAGCAACATGGTGAGTGCCTGGGATTATTTACGCTCTGTTCCGGATCCGGAAATACCGGTGGTGGATGTGGTTTCTATGGGAATTGTGCGCGAAATAGAGGAATCTCCGGAATGCGTTACGGTTACGATTACTCCGACTTATTCCGGATGTCCGGCGATGGCGGAAATCGAAACTAGTATCCGCGAAGCCTTATACGAAGCGGGATATCCACAGGTAGAGATGAAAACCAAAATTGCTCCGGTATGGACGACAGATTGGATCACGGATGAAGCACGAGAGCAATTGAGAACCTACGGCATTGCACCTCCGGAACGCCGCTGTGCTTCCGGAAATGCAAAAAATTCGGTAAACTGTACCTTTTGCGGTTCGGATGAAACACGCCTGAAAAGCGAGTTCGGCAGTACACCCTGTAAAGCGTTGCGTGTTTGCCAAAATTGTCTTCAGCCTTTCGAACATTTCAAGTGCATTTGATGTTGACACACCATATTTTGAAACACTGATGGCAAGGACTCGCGCCAAGAATTATGATGAAAAACGCGCTTTCATTCTGAAACAGGCAGTGCAGCTTTTTGCGGAACAGGGTTTTGCAAATTCCTCGATCTCGCAGTTGGCCGAGCGTTGCGGCGCATCGAAAGCATGGTTCTACCACTACTTTAACAGCAAGGATGCAGTTCTCTTCGAGATTTTTAATGAATACACACAGCGTCTTGTGAATGTAGTCCGTGATGTGCGCAAATTGGAACTGGAACCGGAAGCGCAGTTTATGGAGTTTCTGCAGCGCTTTATGCGGATATACGAATCGGCACAGACGACTCACTTCGTGCTGCTCTATGACCTCAACCGACTTGGACGGGAACAATACGAAATCATCGCTTCACGGGAACGCACAGTGGTCAACGAACTTGCCGCCATACTCGATGCGCTGAGTCCGGATTTGCTGAAGCATAAACCGGAATTACGCAAACCGCTTGCAATGACACTTATGGGCATGATCAACTGGACGTTCACCTGGCTTCGCAAGGATGGTCAGGTGAGTTACGAAAAATTCGCAGAACTTACTGCACAGGTGTTTCTGCATGGAATCACAGGACTTAATAAAACTTCAGGGAAATAATTTTCCGGAAGTATTTTGTCCAGATCAAAAAGAATCAAACGAATTGTGAAATTATAGTGAAATGACCTTTGAAACAATTGAATACCGTGAGGACGCAGGGTACGTTGAAATAACTCTAAACCGCCCGGATTCCCTCAATTCTTTTACCCCAAACATGCACGAAGAACTGCGTGAAGCGATGACACGGATTGAGCAGAATCCTGAAATCAGGGCTGTGATTTTCACTGGTGCGGGACGTGCTTTCTGCACCGGAGAAGACTTGGGTGCATACAGCAACATCAGCATTGTTCCGGAATTGGGTGAAACTGTTGACAAGAATTATAACGCACTCATCAGACGGATACGTGCTCTTTCAATACCGGTAATCATGGCTATCAACGGTGTTGCGGCAGGAGCTGGGGCAAATCTTGCTTTTTCCGGAGATCTGCTGCTCGCTGCAAGATCCGCGAAATTCATTCAAGCTTTTTGCAAAATCGGTCTCATTCCGGACAGCGGTGGAACTTATTTTCTGCCGCGCCTGATCGGGGAAGCGAAAGCAAAAGCGCTGGCCATCACCGGCGAATCGATTGACGCCGAAACTGCAGAACGCTGGGGGCTAATCTGGAAAGTTGTGGAGGATACAGACCTGCTTTTGGAAGCCCGCAAATACGCCGCGCATTTAGCAACCCAACCAACTAAGGCACTTGGTGCTGTCAAGCAGATGCTGCAAAATTCTTTTGCCAACAGTCTTGACACTCAACTCGATTTGGAGCGTGACACTCAAAACGAATTAGGGCATTCTGAAGATTTTCGGGAAGGCGTGTCTGCATTTTTTGAAAAGCGCAATCCGGTGTTCAAGGGGCGGTGATGAAAGATTTTGAGGACACACAAGCTCTTGCTGATGCGACGGCAAAGTCGATGTACGATCTGGACAGTACCGCAAAGCACATGGGAATGGATATAAAATCGATGCGACCGGGCGGCTGTGTCCTGACCCTGCGGGTAGAGGACTGGATGATCAACGGTCACGGCATTTGCCACGGCGGGATCATTTTCACTTTGGCGGATACCGCATTTGCCTATGCCTGTAATTCCCACAACCAACGGGTGGTTGCGCTGCACTGCAGTATCACTTTTCTTGCTCCGGGAAAAAGCGGAGAAACACTAAAAGCGACCGCCAAAGAAACTGCGAGAAACGGACGCAACGGCATTTATGACATAGAGGTTCAGAACGAAGTAGGAGACACCATTGCTCACTTCCGTGGTAATTCACGGACCATTTCCGGAACCGTACTTGAAAACTCGGGCTCTCCAAAATAAACCGAAAGAGATTCAAAATGAACCACAATTCGATAAACCTGCATCCCATTGAAACCGCGAGTAAGGACGAGTTGCAGTCTCTGCAGCTGGAGCGGATGCAGTGGACGCTTAGATGTGCTTACGAAAATGTTCCACATTACCGGAAGGCCTTTGATGATGCCGGAGTGCATCCGGACGATTGTTTGTCGCTGGCGGATTTGGCAAAGTTTCCGTTCACGACCAAGCAGGACCTGCGGGCGAACTATCCTTTCGGTATGTTCGCTGTGCCAAGAGAAGAAGTGCTGCGTATTCACGCCTCCAGCGGAACGACCGGCAAGCCGACTGTAGTCGGTTACACGCAAAAAGACGTGGACACCTGGGCTGAGGTTTGTGCCCGTTCGATTTGGGCCTCCGGAGGACGACCGGGGGATGTGGTTCACGTGGCCTACGGTTACGGCCTTTTCACTGGAGGACTTGGGGCGCATTACGGTGCGGAAAAGCTGGGCTGTACAGTTATTCCCGTTTCCGGTGGTATGACCGAACGGCAGGTGCAGTTGATTCAGGATTTTGAACCAAAAGTAATTATGGTTACACCATCTTATCTGCTGGTGCTGGCCGATGAATTTGTCAAACAGGGACTTTGCCCACGTAAATCGAGCCTGAAAGTGGGAATCTTCGGGGCAGAACCATGGACTAATAAAATGCGCAGTGAGATCGAACAGCTTTTCGACATGGATGCAGTGGACATCTACGGGCTTTCCGAGATAATCGGTCCCGGAGTCGCCAACGAGTGTGTCCGTGAGAAAGACGGACTTTATGTTTGGGAGGATCACTTTTACCCGGAGGTAATTGATCCTGAAACCGGAGATGTTCTGCCGGACGGTGAAAAGGGTGAACTGGTGTTCACTTCACTGACAAAGGAGGCGTTTCCGGTGATTCGCTATCGTACTCGCGACCTCACACGGCTGCAGCCCGGCGGAAACCGCATCATGCGCCGCATGGAAAAGGTCACGGGCCGCTCTGATGATATGATGATTATTCGTGGCGTGAACGTTTTTCCGACGCAGATTGAGGAAATTTTATTGGAAGATTCGGTACTCTCTCCAAATTACCAGATCGAACTCACACGTGAAGATCGTCTGGATTTGATGACGCTGCTGATCGAACCCAAAGAATCAGGATTGAGCGATTCTGTGCTTCAGGAAAGCTCCGGACGTCTCAGCCAACAGGTTAAGAACCGTATCGGCGTCAGTGTGAAGGTACAAATGATGGCGGTGGGCGGAGTGGAACGTTCGATGGGCAAGGCCCGACGGATTGTGGACAAACGAACAAAAGATTAAATCATGACACAAAAATTCAAAAGCTACGCCTTAGAAAAATGGGTGGAAGGCGAAGGAACGGGACAAGTTGTGAAGCACTCCGTCACCGGAGAGTTGCTCGGGGAGGTCACAAGCCTGGGACTGGATTTTCAGGCGATGCTAAACCATGCCCGCACCATCGGCGGACCCGCCCTCCGGAAGACGACTTTTCATGAGCGGGCACTGCTGCTCAAAGACATGGCGAAGTACCTGATAAGCCGCAAGGAAGAATTCTACACACTTTCCACTGCAACCGGAGCAACCAAAGCAGATTCGTGGGTTGACATTGAGGGCGGCATTGCTACCTTTTTCGCCTACTCCGGAATCGGCCGTCGTGAATTTCCAAATGAAACCTTCCATCTGGAAACCGATGTATCACCGCTTTCCAAGTCCGGAAGTTTTATCGGACGACACATCTGCACTCCGCTTGAGGGTGCAGCGGTTCATATCAATGCCTTCAATTTTCCATGCTGGGGAATGCTGGAAAAACTTGCAACGACTTTCCTTGCCGGAATGCCGGCAATCGTCAAGCCCGCCAGTCAAACCTGTTATCTCACTGAAAAAATGGTTGCAGTGATGATCGAATCTGGTTTGCTTCCAGAAGGTGCATTGCAGCTGATTTGCGGGTCAGTCGGCGATTTGTTTGACAATTTGGAAAGTCAGGATGTGGTTACGTTCACGGGATCAGCGGGCACTGGGCGAAAGCTCAAGAGCCACCCAAAAATAATCGAAAAGGCGATCCGTTTCAACATGGAGGCCGATTCACTCAACTGCATCATCCTCGGTCCGGACGTGACTTCGGAGATGGATGAATTCACGATCTTCATCAAAGAGGTTGTACGTGAAATGACAGCCAAGGCCGGACAAAAATGTACTGCGATCCGTCGCACGATTGTTCCGGAGGGCATGACTCAGTCCGTGATTGACGCACTCAAGCAGCGTCTGTCAACTGTAAGGATTGGGCATCCGGATGGCGAGGGTGTGCACATGGGTAGTCTGGCGGGGCTGGATCAGGTACGTGAAGTCCAGGAGCGCGTGGCCGAACTGCGTCAAAGCACCAAACTTGTTTTCGGTGGGAGTGAGGAGTTTAAAGTCGTGGACTCTGACTGCACGAAAGGCGCGTTTTACGAACCGACCCTGCTTTACTGCGCGGAGCCGTTAAACACCGATTCTGTTCACGGGATTGAGGCTTTTGGACCGGTCAACACGGTGATGCCATACGCCGATTTGGACGAGGCAATTCGACTCGCAGTCAGAGGCGGTGGCAGTTTGGTCGGCTCGGTGGTAACGTCGGATGACACGATTGCCCGTAAGCTTGTTCTGGGTATCGCCCCGTACCACGGGCGTGTGCTTGTTCTAAACCGAGAAAGTTCTCCGGAATCCACCGGACACGGATCGCCGATGCCGACCCTCGTTCACGGCGGTCCCGGACGTGCCGGAGGTGGCGAGGAAATGGGAGGCGCACGGGGGGTGCTGCACTATATGCAGCGTACCGCTCTTCAGGGCTCACCAACGACTTTGACTAATATTACGGGAGAGTGGACCAAAGGTGCCGCTCAGCCGCAGGACCAAGTGCATCCTTTCCGGAAGCACTTTGATGAACTGGAAATCGGTGAAACTCTAGTAACACACCGTCGTACTGTCACGGAAGCGGATGTAGTAAATTTTGCGGCACTGAG
>ERZ651768.2024-NODE-2024-length-14455-cov-5.253651_pt1 | contig 14455 bp, 8 predicted proteins | sample MGYA00514754_ERZ651768 | MGnify/ENA metagenome assembly ERZ651768 | reverse complement strand
TGATAAATTCCCCGTAGTACAGGTAACATTCCCGTGGTACCATCCACAGTTCCCTTGATCTTATTCAATTCGTCTAACGTAAGGGGACATTCATTCAATTGACCATCATCAATGCGTCCCTTAATAATCTTATCGATCATAGCTTCGATCTTGAAAATATCCGGTTTCTTGATAGACCGAACGGCTGCTTCTACTGCTTCGCAGATCATGAGAATGCCTGTCTCTTTTGTGTTTGGTTTTGGGCCAGGATATCGGAAGGCACTTTCATCAACTTTGGCACCTGAGTCTTCAGCTTCTTTCAATGCCATTCGATAAAAATATTCTACGCGGGTTGTTCCATGGTGCATGGGAATAAAATTAGAAACAACTTTTGGGAGAGCATATTCCTGTGCAAGATTTAATCCTTCTTTCACATGTGCTCGGATAATACGTGCACTCATGGTATGTGTAAGTGAATCGTGTTTATTTTCCCCGCCGTATTGGTTTTCAATAAAATATTCTGACTTCGCCATTTTTCCAATATCATGATAATAAGCACCCACGCGACAAAGCAATGCATGCGCTCCAATCGCATTTGCACATGATTCTGCAAGATTACCAACCACGATGCTATGATTAAAGGTCCCATTTGTTTCTTGTTGAGCCCGTTTTAATAGTGGATGATCATAATCTAATAATTCAATCAAAGTTAAATTGGTGGTTACTTCAAACAAGATCTCAAATAGACCAATCAATCCATAAGTCACAATTGGTGCTAGAATACTGTTGATGGTTAATAATTGAATATCACTTAACATGGTAATCCAATTATGTTCTTTAAAAAGCCCCAACCCAATAATGACAAAAATACTAGCAGCAATGAGAGCAAACATTGTGGTGAATAATTGGCTCCTTTTTCTCAATTGCCTGATATTATAAACAGCAATTGTTGCTGTAAAAAGTGAGACAATGACAAGATCAATGTTTTGTCCCATCATGAGCCCCATGAGAATTGCCATAGAAGTTGTGGCCATAAATCCGATTCGTGCATCAAATAAAATAGTAAGGGTCATGGCACCAACAGTTACCGGAATTAAATATTCCGACCATTCCAACCTAATCACGAATATATGAGCCAATCCCAATTGCAGTAAAAAAACGATTGAGATTAATAAAACCAATTTCCAATCTTGGAAAATGGTAATTCGGTACACTACTAAAAATGCAAAGAACAGGGAGACCACTACCGAGAGCATCATGATTCTCCCAAGAAAGCTCAAGGCAATTTTCGCCCAGCCAGAATTGGTTTCCTGTTTTGTGATTGCCACAGATAATGAGTTCAATTTTTGGAGAACATCATCAGTAATCCGAATATTGGCATCCACAATCATTTCATTCTCTAAAACTACACCTTGACTACGGGGAACTTTATTTAAACTCTCAACTTGATGGCGCTCGGTGAGTTGTCGATCAAATAACAGATTTGGTTGCATAAACTCAACAATGAGATCATACCCCAGATCACGGAACATATCACCTTCAGAAAAAATAGAAAGCAATTCTTTTCTTGCTTTTGTCCATGCAGACTGAAGATCATTAAAACTCTCTGGTGTTGCTAGATCCGGAACATCGCTTTGATTGATCATAACTTGGTGACTAGCAATATCACTGACTACAATATCATAAATACCTTCTGTCCATCTATTTTTGCAAATCTGAATAACATGATCTCTATTCCGGTCCAAATCCTTCATATTTTTCGGATCTTGGTCCGCTGTCACATAGGTAATCCATTCGGGCTTTTCTACAGTGAATGAATAGATCCGGTGGAATTCATTTGTCAGAATGGATAGATTAGCACTGTCAGATACAAATTCGGAGTGAGCTTTTTCATATTGCTTGTTATAACGACGTTCATAGACCAATCTCTTGGATTCTTCAAGTCGCCAAATGGCATGCCGTAACTCGTTTGTCATAGCAAAGAATTCACCCAAAGCATCTATCTGTTTTGCTACAATTTCATCATTTCTGTTAAAAATATAAGGTACGGACTTTTTCTGTTCATCCAAATCACTCTGTAGTCGTCCTTCAGTTTTTAAAATGGAAAAAGTAAAGGGGGCAATAATGGGTTCCCTAGTGATGTCATTGACTTGATAGGAATATTTTAACGCTTTTCCATGGGGGAAAAGAATAGAGATCAGCATTATTAAACCGAAAATGATCAGGTATTGTCTCCAATATTTATCAAATAAAAAATATAGGAAAAGTGGATTGGGCTTTTGTTTTTCAGTCATTAGATCTGAATTTCCTTTAGGATTTCTCTTGAAATGATAAGTCGCTGGATCTCGCTGGTCCCCTCACCAATCTCTAGTATCTTAGCATCCCTGAAAAAGCGTTCTACATCATACTCCTTTACATAGCCGTATCCTCCATGAATTTGGATAGCTTCGGTGGTCACTTCCATTGCTGTTTCACTGGCAAAAAGTTTTGCCATGGCTGCTTCTTTAGTAATGTCCAATCCTTGATCTTTCATCCACGCCGCATGGAAAACTAGCAATTTTGATGCTTCTATCTTGGTTGCCATATCTGCCAATTTGAATCCAACAGATTGAAAATTATTGATTGGTTTTCCAAATGCAATTCGTTCAGTGGAATAGGCTAATGCACGCTCATATGCACCTAAAGCCGTCCCTATAGATAATGCACCGATGGAGACTCGACCAGATGTCAATGTTTTCAAAAATGTTTTAAAACCATTTGTGGGGGTTCCTAGCATGGATGACGCTTGAATCCGCATATCCTTGAAAAATAGTTGCCGTGTGTCACTGGCATGCCATCCCATTTTTTTTTCTTTAGGACCAATTTCCAAACCCGGTGTATTTGTGGAAATTGAAAATGCAGCAATACCCAGATTTTTTCCATTCTCAATCACTTGAGATGTGAAAGATAACACACCTGCTTTTCCAGCATTTGTAATAAAAATCTTTCCGCCATTTACCACATATTCATCACCATCCCGAACTGCTTTTGTTTTTGTGGCACCTGCATCACTACCGGCATCCGGCTCTGTGAGGCCAAATGCACCCAACATTTCGCCAGTTGCCAGTTTGGGAAGATAGGTATTTTTCTGCTCATCCGATCCAAACATCAGGATGGGAAGTGAACCCAATGATGTATGTGCTGCCATAGTAATAGCCACTGATGCATCAGCCCGTGCCAATTCAATAATAGCTGTGGCAAAGGCAACCATATCCAACCCTGAGCCACCGTATTCTTCCGGAATCAAGATGCCCATGAGACCCAATTCACCCATTTTATTCACGAGAGCCGTGGGAAATTCCCCTTGTTCATCCAGGTCCCGGGCAACCGGCGTGATTTCGGTATCAGCGAATTCACGAACCATATCACGAATCATGATATGTTCGTCAGTAAAAAATAAATTATCCATTGAAAAGGTGTTCTATTTTAAAAGGGTTAAGTTTGAATTTACAACAAGAGTTATTCAGTCGAAGACAATCGAATATCTCTAGCATTTAATTGAATTGATTCTTTCCCTCTCCATACATTTGTCTCTACAATGCATGCGATATCTATAGGAACTCCCAAAATGAGATCCTGATAATGATGAGCTAGTCCGAATCCCACCACATCAATGACGGATTGTTTCTGTTTCACTTGGAATCTAATATGATCCCCATTTCCGATCACCTTTGGGTTTCCAATTACATTTGCGTTTGTAACAAAAAATTTTGGACGCATGTTTCCAGGTCCATAGGGACCCAGTTTTTTTATGAACTCCATAAACCGACGATTCAAATCAAATAATCTAATTTCCGCATCCAAATATAATTGAGGCTCAAGGTCATTAACATTTAATGCTGAATCAGCATAAGCTAAAAAAGCATTCCGAAAATCATTTAGTTTTGATTCATGAATTGCCAACCCTGCCGCCATGGCATGGCCGCCGTAATTCTCTAAATGCTCACTAGCTGCTGTTAAAGCATTGTAAAGATCCAACCCTTTTATACTTCGAGCAGAGCCTTTTCCATTTCCTTCTTCATCAAAAGAAATGATAATGGATGGTCGGTTGAATTCTTCTTTTATCTTGGATGCAGCAATACCAACCACCCCTTGATGCCACCCTCTAGATCCTAACACAATGGCTTTATCTTTTTCCAAATCCACTTCTGAATTCACTAAAAATAACGCATCGTCCACAACACCTTGCTGGATTACTCTTCTTGATAAATTCTCCTGATCTAATTCTTGAGCCAGTTGATTAGCTATGTCAGTATCCGTTGTGGTTAATAATTCTACAGATCTATTTGCATCTCCCAATCGACCTGCTGCATTTATTCTTGGTGCTACATGAAACACAATTTGTGTAACAGATAAATCCCTATCTAAATCCACTTTTGCTACTTTCAATAATGAGCGAAGTCCGGGTCGCCTCGTTGTTCTCAAGGTTTTTAGTCCAATATGAACAAACACCCGATTTTCGTCTTTCATGGGAACAAGATCAGCTGATGTCCCTAATGCTGCCAAATCCATGAGGTCGGTTATCAAATCAAATGAAAACCCCATCTTTTTCACTAGTCCTGATAAAAGCTTTAATGCAACGCCGCCACCACATAATCCCTTAAATGGATAATCGCAATCCACTTGTTTGGGATTTAAAATGGAATATGCATTTGGCAATATTTCTCCAGGAATATGATGATCAGTGATAATCACATCAATACCTTTCTCATTAGCATAATTAACACGGTTGATGGCATTAATACCACAATCGCAGGTGATAAACAGGTCTGCACTAAATTTTCCTGCTTTATCAATTCCCATTTCTGAAACGCCATAGCCTTCCTTTTCACGATTCGGAATATAGGTTTTCACCTTTGCACCCAAATTGGAGAGCCCTGTATAAAGAATTGATGCACCTGTGGTTCCATCCACATCATAATCTCCAAAAATAAAAATGGGTGTTTCAGATTCTATATTTCTGATGATCCGGTTCACTGCTTTTTCCATCCCCTTCATTAAAAAGGGATTATGAAGTTGGGAAATACTCGGTGAGAAAAATTCTTTAGTTTGATCGAAATCAGTCAATTTTCGAGAAACCATCACTTTCGCAATTGATTCTGGAACTTTGTAATGTTCCATGGTTGTTCTGACTTGATCAGATTGAAGATTTGGGAATATCCAACGCATAATATATAGAAAAATCGAGTCGGTCTATAAGCCGAGTTCTGTCCTTTAGCCTGAAGATTCAAAACCAAAGGGATGGTCATTCATCTAGCCATAATGTTACCATCATGGTCGAGCAACCTACCCGCTTCTTCTACGATGCGAACAACATCTTGAAGCCTATTCGATCTTGCACCGGATGGGGTTTACAAGCATCCTGAATTTATTCACGACCTGGTGGTCTCTTACACCACCCTTTCACCCTTACCCCACAAATAACGGGGCGGTTTACTTTCTGCTGCACTTTCCATAATTCGCAAATGCGAACCTCCCCCTATTAGAGGGCATCCTGTTCTGCGGTGCCCGGACTTTCCTCCCTTAGACCGCTCACGCGGGCCAAGAGTAACCATCCGACCGACTCAATTTTTAAATAACGATCTAATTTACAGAATTATTTTCACTATAAAGGAATCTTCCACAAACATCACATCTATGAATAGCAGAATTAGCACGAACTTCTGTCACTTTTTGCATAGGGACATGTGCACCACACCCTCCACAACCGTTCCCGGAGAGATTCACAACGGCCAATCCATCTCGCGCTTGAAATACGCGATTGTAAATTGACACAGTATTAAGATCAAGACTTTCCACTTTATTTGAGCGCTTTTGTTCTAAAGATGATTTTTCTTCAGCAGAATCTGAAATAACTGATTCTAGTTTTTCACGACGAACAGTTATTTCATTCGATAAAGATCCTAGATCTGATTCCATAGTTTCAACAGATTCCTTTAAGGTTTCTATCTCTTCTAAAAAAGATAACGTTTCTGTTTCGATAGTGGACCGTTCTTCTTTCATATGATCCATTTCATGCATCAATGCATCATATTGTTTATTATTTGTCACTAGGAAGAGTTGGTCTTTTAATTTACTAACCTTGTCATTGATTTCAGCAATACGAACCTCCCCTTTATGAGATTCGACAGCAAGTTCTTTCAATCTTTTTTTCTTTTCTATAAGTGAATTTTTAATAAATGCTTCCTGCTGATTTAATTCGTTAACCTTAAATGGTAAATCACCTAGAAGATCATTCAGATCTCTTAATTTTGTATCAATTCCTTGTAATTCGATTAGTTTTTCCATAGACATAATTACCTCAATGTAAAAAAAATGCACCGTACGGTGCATTGTAAAAATTGTTTTTAGGTCCCAGTTTCCTGCGTCAACCTTGGTTTTACCCCCACAAGAATAATCATTGTGGTTCTTGTTTGAATTATTTTATTCATACCTAGCTAGGGAGTTTACCAATTTAATCCATCATTATGAATGGTTTAATGATGGATCCTCTATCTCAAGTCCTTTCAGGAACAAGAGTTTTAACTTCCTTGACTGTCTTTTGCATGGTGTGACTTTCACCTCCAATACCCTCTCGGTAAAGAATAACTATATTATCATTTACTTCAGCCACTTTCCATTCAACGTCATCAATAAAAACCCGTTCTCCTACCTTAATCAGAACTTCTTTTTTAACTTGGAATTCTGTGGTTTTTCTCATAATCGTAAATTGCCTAATAATAACCCATAAAAACAAGGAACACTGATGAAAATCTAAATAGGCTAAAAGATGGAATTTCTTTAATCTTACTCCATTATTTTAACCATATTTTTCCCATTTGATCTATGTTCAATTCTTTTGTTAAACGACACCTTGGCTCCAGTGATGCCCATATCCAGGCAATGCTTTCTGAACTGGGGCTCACATCTTTAGATGAGCTTTCTACAACTGTGGTTCCTGAAAATATTCTTACCAAAAGATCTTCGAATTTTCTACCTAAAAAATCCGAGCCAGAAACCATTAATCGACTACAAGAATTTGCTAGAATGAATTCTGTATTTCGGTCTTACATAGGGATGGGATATTATGGGACAATCGTTCCTGCCGTTATTAAACGAAATATATTAGAGAATCCCGGCTGGTACACTTCATATACGCCTTATCAAGCGGAGATTAGTCAAGGACGCTTGGAAGCATTGTTAAATTTCCAAACTATGGTTTCTGATCTCACCGGGCTTCCGTTAGCAAATTCATCCTTGCTTGATGAAGGTACCGCAGCAGCAGAAGCTATGCTCATGTTTTTTAACGCTACCCGAGATCCAAATAAGAAGACTTTTTTGGTGTCGTCTAAATCCCATCCACAAACTATTGATATTTTAAAAACTCGATCTGAACCATTAGGTATTGAATTAAAAATATCAGATCACAATCGGTTCGAATTTAATGAGTCTGTCTTTGGTGTCCTGATTCAATATCCAGATACGGAAGGCTATATTCAAGACTATTCTGATCTGTGTGATTCCGCTCATGAAAATCAATCTTACGTATGCGTGGCTACGGATCTTTTGGCGCTGACGCTTCTCAAATCACCAGGAGAAATGGGTGCCGATGTAGCAGTAGGAAATGCACAACGGTTTGGGGTACCCATGGGTTACGGTGGACCCCATGCGGCATTTTTTTCCACAACAGCAGAATTCAAACGAAAAATCCCTGGACGTATTATTGGTGTTTCACAAGATGCTCAAGGAAACCCAGCATTTCGAATGGCACTTCAAACCAGGGAACAACATATACGCCGGGAGAAAGCAACTTCTAACATCTGTACCGCACAGGTTTTGTTGGCAATCATGTCTGGGATGTATGCGGTTTATCATGGCCCCGAAGGATTGAAAAAGATTGCAGAACGAGTAAACTATTTATCAGCAAAATTAGCGAAATCACTAGAAAAAGCAGGATATGAAGTTGTCCACGAATATTTCTTTGATACAATTCGATTCAAGGCAGATGGATGGAATGATAAAGCCAAAAACCTTGAACTAAATCTTCGAGATCATGGAGATGGAACTGTTGGAATTTCTTTAGATGAAACAACCACAGAAGACCATCTTGATCAATTGCTTTCTGTTTTTAAAGCACGAAAAATTGATGAAACAAGAAATACCATTCCATCTGATTTAGACAGAAAATCTTCATATTTAGATCATCTTGTGTTTCATTCATACCATTCGGAGACAGAAATGCTCCGCTATCTCCATCGATTAGAGACAAAAGATTTATCTCTGAATACGAGCATGATTCCTTTAGGGTCCTGCACCATGAAACTCAATGCAACTACGGAAATGGAAGCAATCACCTGGAATGAATTCAGCAATATCCATCCATTTGCTCCTAATAATCAAACGGAAGGCTACCATAAATTAATTGGTGAATTAGGCAATTGGCTTACTGAAACAACTGGTTTCGATGAAATTTCCATGCAACCCAATTCTGGTGCTCAAGGTGAATATACCGGGCTTATGGTCATACGTGCATTCCATAAAGAGAATGGCAATGATCATCGGAATATATGTTTAATTCCAGCATCCGCACATGGGACCAACCCGGCATCGGCTGTCATTGCAGGATTGAAAGTTGTAATTGTTGAATGTGATAAACATGGAAATATCTCTAAAGATGATTTAGCAGAAAAAGCCAAAATCCATTCTGAAAATCTGGCAGCAATCATGGTCACTTATCCTTCGACTCATGGTGTTTTTGAGCACTCTATCAAAGAGATTTGCCAGATCGTTCATGACTATGGTGGTCAAGTCTATTTAGATGGCGCCAATCTCAATGCCATGCTGGGATTATGTAAACCGGGAGTATTTGGAGGGGATGTAATGCATATCAATCTCCATAAAACTTTTTGCATTCCCCATGGTGGCGGTGGTCCCGGAATGGGCCCCATCGTTTGTAAAGATCATTTGGCGGCCTTTCTACCCGGACATTCACAAATTAAAACAGGTGGAGAAAAGGCTATTCATGCTGTGTCTTCTGCTCCCTTTGGAAGTAGCAGCATATTGCTCATTCCCTGGGCTTATATAGCGATGATGGGTGGCGATGGCCTTAGAAAAGCAACTCAAGTCGCTATACTGAATGCCAATTACATGGCGAAAAAATTAGAGAATCATTTCCTAATTCTTTATAGGGGAATTGGTGGATATAATGCCCACGAGTTTATTATTGATTTAAGAAAGTTGAAAAACCAATCTGGAATATCTGATGAGGATGTTGCCAAACGACTCATGGACTATGGCTTCCATGCGCCAACTATGTCATTTCCGGTTCCTGGAACTCTCATGATTGAACCCACAGAAAGTGAGTCAAAGAGAGAAATGGATCGTTTCTGTAATGCCATGATTTCTATTCGACAAGAAATCCAAGACGTCATTGATGGTACGATGGATACTAATGATAATCCGTTAAAAAATGCGCCGCACACTGCTTCTGTCGTTACTGTTAATGAATGGAAGCATTCCTATTCTCGGCAAATAGCAGCTTACCCGGCACCGTGGCTTAAAGAACATAAATATTGGCCAACAGTTGGCAGAATTGATAATGCATTTGGGGATAGAAACTTAGTGTGTACATGCCCGCCGATTGATAGTTATGAAAACTGAAATATTATTGCTATGTTTTGATAGATACTCTGGCAACCCCATATATTAGATTATAAATAAAATTATAATAACACTATGCTATATGGCATTTAACTTTTTTGAATAATATGAAAACATCAATTTTAATACTATCAATTGCGTTATTGATCTTTTGGTCCTGTGAAGAGAAAAAAGATGATGAAAGTGTAGATACAAATCCTCCTAGCGTCTTAATTACATCTCCAAATAATAATTCAATAGTGAATGACACGGTCGTTGTTGCCTGTGAATCAATTGATAATGATGAAGTAGTAAAAGTTGAACTCTGGATCAATAGTGATTCAACTGGGATTGCCGACAGCACTGCTCCCTACACTCTTACATGGATAACAAATAATTATGAGAATGGCGAGCACACATTATTTGTCCGTTCTTATGATAAATCTGGCAATACCGCAGATAGTGAAACAATAATTTTATCAGTATATAACTTTTTAGTTTTTAATGCTACTTTTGGATTGGATTATGTAGATGACGCAGGATATTCTATTTTACAGACAGCAGACAGTAGCTATGTCATCTTAGGCAGTACTGGAGATGATATCTCGCTGATCAAGACAGATTATAAAGGCACTGAACAATGGAATCATAATTATGGTGGTAGCGAAATTGATGATGCCCGGCATATCTTACAAACATCCGATGGGGGATATATTATTTCCGGTACAACAGAATCCTACGGTTTTGGTGGCAGTGATATTTGGCTGATTAAGACAGGTCCTACAGGTTTAATGGAATGGGATACCTATTTTGGTGGTTCTAATACAGATCAAGGCGGGGCGATACAACAAATGACAGATGGCGGTTATATTATTATAGGGAATAGTGACTTTTCAGGTGATGGAGATCAGGATATATGGTTAATTAGAACAAATTCTCTGGGAGATTCACTTTGGACAAAAACATTTGGTGGGGCAGGTTTGGATCTTGGGGCTGATGTTCAGATACTTGAAGATGGTGGGTTCATTCTTCTAGGAAGTACAGAATCTTTCGGAAATGGTAGTTCTGATATCTGGTTAATCAAGACAGATTCACAAGGAGAAACAACGTGGGCCAAGACTTTTGGTGATAATAGTAGTGACTATGGAAAATCCATACTTAAAACACCTGATGACGGTTACATTATAAGGGGTGTTACGGAATCGTTTGGATATGGGAATACAGCTCTGGTCTTGATTAAAATAGATTCAACTGGTAACAAAATATGGGATAACGCATTCGGTGGTAGTAATGGTGAAGGCGGCAATGCTCTGCGGGAAACTAATGATGGTGGCCATATTTTGATTTGCCATTCTTATGTTCATGAAAATAGTGCTTATGATATCCGGTTAATTAAAATTGATGGCAATGGTAGTGTCGACTGGGATAAAACCTTTGGAGGCATAACCCACAATTATGGATTTTCAGTTTTGCAGACATTTGATGGAGGGTTCGCCCTAACCGGTAGCATTGGTATCATAGGGGACGGAGATGAAAATCATAGTGACATCTGGCTCATCAAAACTGACCCAGAAGGGAATACCATATCCTTATCAGAATAAATCAACTGGCCATTTATATTAGAGTCTTATAGTATTTAATCGGGGAAATGTTATTTCAACATTAACATTTTTTTGGTCTGGCTAAAGTTCTTAGTTGTCAATCTTGCAAAATAAACCCCTGAAGCCACCTGTTTACCAATTCGATCAGTTCCGTTCCAAGTAATTGTGTGGTATCCATAATCTTGTTCTTTATTAAAAAGAGTTGTTACTTCTTGACCCAGCACATTGTAGACGGAAATAATTACTCTTGATCGTTTAGGAAGTGCATAGTTCATCTTAGTGATCGGATTAAATGGATTGGGATAGTTCTGACTTAAAGAATATACTGAAGGAATATTATTTAATATTTCTTCAGTCATTGTAGCCACGTATTCTATATCACCAGCCACAAGCTTTAGATCATAGTCAAGATTTGGATCCTTTTTAATTGCTAACCCCTGGTTTAAAATCTCATGCGATACTTTACGTTCCTGAATATCAACAATAGCTATACGAAGACCTTCTGGGATAGAACCCTTTAATACGCCTGAAAGTACCATTGATCTTTCGTCACTATTCCCATCTAAGCGCAGATTCCAAACACCATTAAACTCGTCTAAATCACGAATATCTTTTGTATAGCGAAACGATGAATTCCCGTTAAGATCCATGAGCAAGGAGATAGTTTCATTAATGTCCGGTAACTGAGGAGTATCATAGAGACCTTGTCCATTAGAAGCATTCTCGTGGCGACCGATTTGTGCAGCATGATGAAAAAAGTTTGGACTTTCTGCTTTTAAATTCAGATACCAACCATCAATATTGGCAACCCTTTGCGCAGAAGAGTCTTGTTCCTGAAACGGAATTAGAACCAAGTCCGATTCTGCTGAAGCATAGACCGCATAACCATTCCAAGGTTGTAATTCAGTTTGTGGGTCACTCCAACCATCTTTATCAGAATTCCCATATGTGAATAAATCTATATCTATATTACTATCTTTTACATATTGAACTGGGAATGAGAATGGGTTACCCACCATATTCCAGCCTTGTTCAAGTTTGATGGTATAGTTCTCCAAAGGCATTGCAGTACTAGAATCCTCCGAAAAGACTAAAGAATTTTCATATTTATGCCTAAACCAATAGGAACGACCAAGCTCAATTATATCGGCTATGATATATTTATTTTTCTCAATATCCCAAGAATAAAAAACATGGCCATCTTTTAGCTCAGAAGGTGCTAGGCTGGTATCAAACGGCTTTCCGGGCCATGACATTAATCTCCAGTGTCCAGCTGGGATACCATCAGGATACTGGCTGTTATCATTATCCATGGATAATTCACCATTGCTGAATTGGATCTCTGCTGTTTTATATTCTGACGAGACAACATAACCCATATTATCTGTCCCAACTATCCGTGCACGAAAATTCTGCACTCCAATTAAAGAATCATGGATCAGTACCTCATAATCTCTATCTTCACTATTAGACATGGGTAATATTATTTCATCTGTACTTCCACCTATTTGTAAATTTAAATCTACATGGTTGATACCATTCAAATCGTACAGAGTAGCCAAAATAGTAGTTGAAGAAGCAGACTTCACTATAATATCAGGAAAAGTAAAATTGGAAATAACCGGAGGTTCTGAAAAAATGCTCTGGGTGGTTTTTAAGAACCCAGTCCCGACAGTAAAAGAATCTGAACTAACATCTCGTAAAAGAACACCGCCAATACTATTCATCACACCTATTGAATCATTCTGCCCCATCCCTTGCCCTGTTGGAATATGAGCAAATTGGATCTTGTACTCCTGGCTAAACAGAAGGCTAAATATAAATAGCATAAAAAATGTATGACCCATTTTTTTTATTATTATCGACATATTTATTTAATTCTCAGCTTTAGACTATCAAGAAGTAGCTGTTGTGATCGCTTCAGCTACTTTACACGCACCTGAAAAATACCAGCTTGTACCGTCGCTCACCACTCGAACCCAATCACCTACTACTGCTGAACCACCGACAAAACGAATAACATCTGCATTATCATCGGTTGCACCTAAATCATCTGCTGTCGCACAGGTTACAAGACCAATCAAAATATCTGCGTCACCGTTAGTTTTTATTTCATAACTGGCGCCTGAAGGTGCTGCTTTAACTATAAAAGTGTATTCCAAGCCCGCTGCAGGAGCAGGAAGAGTGGATTCAAATTCAGTTCCTGAATTAAGAAAAAAAGTTTTTCCTGTTTCAGCAGCAGTTATTGAATTAGTAGAAGTAACATTCTCTACTCGGGTATCAGTATCAGCAGCTGCGTTTAATTCAGCTACGGTTGCTGTTAAGCTAGTTGTCCCATCATTTAATGTTCCGTAAGTAACAGTTCCAGTTGTAGTAATAGCAGAACTACCATTATCAATTGCACCAAATCCTGCGGCTATAGACCCACTACCTAAAGCACCTACAGTTGTTAAAGATGAAGTAACTACATTTGTTCCTAATGTTGTAGCATTTAATACACTTGTGTCATCAATATAATATGCATCACCAGATGCTATATTCAATCCAGTCCCACTAAAGGTAGCACCGAGTGTTCCAGTATATTTAATTTCAAGTGTAGCATCTTGAGGATCTAAAATAATACCTCCAGCAGTAGTTTCAACCACTAAATCTCCAGTATTATTATGAACTATAAAAGAGTTAGCACTATCATGATAAATATTCAAATCGTTACTTGCTCCTAAATTAAGTGTTCCAGAAGCACCTGCAAGTCCTGCTCCTGTTCCAGTAGCATCAACATCTACTGTCCATATACCCCCAGATGTAATATTACTTGTTCCATTATCAATATTTCCAAATCCAGATGTTATTGAACCAGAATTCAATGCACCTACTGTCACCATATTTCCACCACCAACACTTTCAGCGGCCATATATGTTGAAACAGTTTGAACAGTAGTCATTCTCATTGTACCACCGTCATTAATTAATATTCCGTCTCCGTCTGCTACGGCTATTGTACCTCTTGAAGTGCCACCGTCTATTAAATTAATTTCTGCTGCTGTAGAGGCTACTGGTGTAGAACCCAAAGTCAGCTTGCCATCTGGTACAATCAGACCTGCTGCACCGCCAAGAATGAGATCGTCTACATCTTCATCCCAGAGCGCGTAAGCTCCAGATGTTGCACCGAAAAGCTTAACATCGTAACCTGTACCATCAACACCAACTGTTAATGTATT
>ERZ651768.2023-NODE-2023-length-14465-cov-3.926397_pt1 | contig 14465 bp, 10 predicted proteins | sample MGYA00514754_ERZ651768 | MGnify/ENA metagenome assembly ERZ651768 | reverse complement strand
TGTGGGGTTTTTTCGTTTTGCATGTCAAGCTAGAAAACCACAAATTCTAGCGCGGTAGTCCAAATAACTTGATATAGTTTTGAAGGTAGATCTGAGAAAATACTCTCCTCGATGGAGATTAGGAATTTTGCAAGCTCTTGGAGTCATGCTCCTGCTTACAGCGCCGGCGTGCGACTTTGATATCCCTGAGAAGTTTGAGATGCCGACCTGGTTTCTAGATATAAAAATCCCGTTGGTTCAAAAACGATATGAATTGGGTGATCTTTCTAACCCGGATTATAATATATATCCTACCCCAGATTCTATGGGGTTTCAGATTGTGTATGAGGCTGAGTTTCCTTTTACCTCTTTAGACCCTGAAAATTTAAAAATTGATTTTGAAGGTGGATATATGGAAACTGTTATTCCTGCTACAGAGTTACCTGGAATACCTTTAGCCGGAATTCCAAGTGTTGATCCAATTGTTATTGAACCAGTTGAAACAGGCTTTTTTATTACTGAAGGTGAGAGGATAAATTTAGTTGATCATACTGGTACAGCAATATATATAGATACTACGAGTATAATTAATCCTTTAACTGGAGAGCTCAATTGTATAACCTATCCTTCAGGAGTCGAATATTGTGGTACACCATTTACTTTTCCAATAACAGAAAAAAAAGTAATTAGTGCCGAGTTTTATAATGATTTTATAGCAGGAAATACCAACATTTTTCTTGAAGAATTTTTTAATTTATTAAACAGTGCCACCATTCCTCTGCCTCTTGAATTGATTGCTGAAAGTACACCTCTTATTAGTAGTGTTGACACTCTAAATATAGCTGAAGGAGAAGAAAGTAAATATACAACCTGGATTAAAAATAGAGGGATACCTACAGACCTTATTGGGGTCTACTCGCGTTTAGTCACTGGTACAGAGGAGCTTGATGATACATTAGCAAATCATACTTCTGCAGCCATAGCTAATGGAGAGGAACTGAATGAGATTAAAGATTTATATGGCGAAGGTTTAGCACAGCTTATACAAATAACTAGTATGATTGAGGTTGCTTATCAAACACCTGGCACGTTTATTACGTTATACCCAATGGGAAATGCTGAGGGTGAGGTGCCGAGTGATTCAATGTATCTTGATTTTAAAATAGGATTTGGGATAGCTGGTTTCGAAGGAATTGATATTTCAATTGATTCTGTTGCGTTGGAAATTCCTAAGCCAGAGATTCCGTTTGGTGCATCAGAAAATGATGACGGTACAACAACCAGTCTTGAACTCTACAGGACCGTTCTTAGCTCAGTGGGGGTGCCATATAATACAAATCGATTACAAGTTCTTAATCTTACTAATACAATGCCTTTTAAACTCAAATTTTTGATGGATTATAAAAACTTTTTTGTACCAGAAGGTAGTGATAATCCGCTAGTAAAGATTGACCAGATATTGGTTCCTGGTGAGAGTTATGACTTTAACATAAGTTTAAAAGGAGATACAATGAGGGCTGCTCATCCAGATTCAGCGATTAAAGATCTTGATCTTGATCTAGCGGTGAGTATTCCAACACAAAAAGTGACACTGGCTTTAGATGGTTCAACCCTTGGCGGTTTAGGACTAACCATTCGTTTTGGTTCTTTACAGTTTAAAGAGCTAGAGGCAAACATTATCCAAGGATTTCCATCGGTACCACAGGACCAGGAAATGCCTCAGGGTTTTAAGGGGGCTACAATCGCAGACGTAAGATTGGCACTTATAATGAAAAGTCAGATAAAGCTTCCAGTAAGGATGAATATGGATTTTGCTGGGATTGATGTTTTTGGAGATACAACGAGAATGACCTTTGCTATTGACACTATAGGATATCCACTGGTTGACGGAGATACTTCCATGACGGTTATTGAATTAAATCGCTGGGGAACACGTGTTCAAATATATGACAGGACCACTGACAGTATTGCTACTTATGATACTTTAGTGGCTCCAGCAGAGGGTCAGGGAACCATTATTGACCTAATGGCCTCAAACCCTGCACGACTTATTATTGATGCCTCTGCCAGGATTGATGGAAGAGGAACTATTGTTGCTGGCGCTGGTTTAGGAGGCGGGTTTAGGCTGGTAGCACCGTTTTCTCTTATACTTGATGAAATGGTTTTTCTCTCTCAGCCTACGGTTCTTGAAGAAATGAAAAATGAGACACGAAGTAAAATAAGAAACTCACTTATTAGTGCTGAGATGGTTTTCGATGTGACGAATGCAATGCCTATTGGTGCGGAACTTTCTATGCTACTCTCAAATAGTGAATTTTTTCCAACTAGTAGGACTCCTGAAATGCTTTTAGCATTCAGAGACACAATGGCACTAAATCAGGGCTGGTCGCCTACGGATAATGTTTATATTGTAAATCAGTGTTCAGACCTTTCACCTAAAACAAGTAATATCTACATCTATGATGTGATGACAGATTTCAGCGAGTGTATCGAGGGGATTCCCTATATAGTCAGGTCAGATGGTAGTGGCATTGATACCGTCATAAGTTATGTAGACACCCTCTTTAAGTTTATTCTTCCAAGTCCAAATAGGTTATACACAGCAGAGGATACTCTTGGTTTTCCTGAGGGGATGGTGGCTGAACCAGGAAACTCTTCTTATGCAACAGGTTTAGACACAAACAGGGTAAGGCTAATCACTGACTATGGAAATCACTATGTGATGCCAAGGTTTCAGATAAACAGTACTGACTCACAAATGATATTTATATCAATAAATGATTATCTAGAGGTAGGGTCATTTATCACATTCAGGGTTAGTAGTAGTGGCGCGTTTGCATCTGCAAACTCTGAGCTTGTTATAGTAAAACCAAATGGTGGACAGACATTATACACCGACCAGTCCTATGATATACAGTGGCGTACATATGGAGAGGGAATCTCTGCGGTTAGTATACATTATTCTACATCATCAGACTCTAATATAAGTGCTACACTTGGAGGGTATTGGACTGGAGCAAAAGGTGGTATTATTGCGGAAGATGTTCCTAGCGTTGCGGGTTTAAATACTTATGAGTGGGACCTTAACGGGCTTTCTGAGCAAGACTCGGTACGCATTCGCATTGTCAGTAAAGAGAAGGTTGTCCTTGATCAAAAGACTGATAAATATGTGGAAGCAAGAGATATGAATGGCTGGTACCTAAAGATTAAAAATCCAGGACGTACGAGCTCAATTTCATCTATAGATCCAAGTTTCGTTGGTCCTCATAATTCTAGATCATATAGGAATCGATAATGAAGAGATTATTATTAGTTTCTATATTATTGATTACCACACAGCTACAAGGTCAAACAAAAAGAGATCCTCGAGTAGTTGGATTATCTGGTGCCTACACAACAATAGCTGAAGGCATTTTTTGTGTTGGTTTCAATCCTGCCTTAATTACCAGAGCCCATGATAAACCATTTATGTTACAACTTTATCAGTCTGACAGAGGTTTTTTAGGAAATTTTTTCTCTATTGAAAATGTTGCTCAGTTTAGTGGTGACACGCTTAATACAAAAGAAAAGGATGAACTATTCGAAAATTTTGAGGACGGCGGTGGATTGTCCTTTTTTCAGGATAGACATTTACCTATCCCACTACTGAATTATTCAAAAGGGAATATGGCCCTAACGAGTAATATGGTCATCCTAAATAATTTTAAGATCCCAATTGGTTTACTTGAGCTTATTTTCTATGGAAATGGAGGAAAGCCTGATCTTGACATGACTCTCAATCTAGAGGTTCTAGGCATAAACGAGTTTGGTTTCACGTTTGGATTACCAATGCAGTCAGTCTCGCTTGGTGTAACCCTAAAATATTTACAGGGACTTTTTTACATGGGCATAGATCCTGACTCTAGCCAGGCAAACATAATTACCTCAGATGTTGGTCTTTACGGTGGCGGAAAATATCTAATACGCCAGGGAATAGGCGGTAAAGGTTTTGGTTTAGACTTAGGTATTATAACCAAAGAAATAAACGGATGGTCATTGGGTGCATCAATGATTAATGTATTTGGTACTATTGAGTGGAACAGGCCTTCAGGAATGAAGGACTTTTTATCAAGCAATCCGAAACTTTTTAGCGGGTTTTATCCATTTAAATGGGGAGGTGAAACCGTTGGCGATGATGAATCTATTCTGTATACATATAATATTGATACACTAAGAGCGGATAACCTTAATCAGGATTCATTGTTTACAAATAACACAGTGTTTATTAAAGACACATTGGAAAATGGGAACCCACGAATGTTTGAGACAAGGTATCCAGCATTGTTTAGATTTGGATTTTCAAAGAAAATGCCTACCTATATCATTGCATCTGACCTTGTCGCTGGTTTCCAGGATAAATACTATGCCAGAGCTAAATGGAGATGGTCTGTAGGCCTTGAGTGGACAAAAATGGAATCCTTGCCACTACGCATTGGATACTCATGGGCGGGTGCTGATCTTAAAGAATTATCTATGGGAATTGGTTATAGAAAAGGTCCACTCATATGGGATCTCGGGTTTGCTTTTAGAAATGGTACCTGGTTGCACACTATGAAAGGGTTTAATCTTTCTACTGGATTTACATTGACCTCTTTTGGAGGCTGGAAATCTGATGCTGAAAAACAAAGCTCCGAAAAAGGATTAAGAGGTCTCTTTAACCGACTAAAGAAAAATAGATCAAAAAAGAAAGATAGTTCTTCTGAGGCTACTTCCTCGCCCGAATAAGCAGAACAACTCCCCCAATAAAAAAAACTATATTCCCTAGCCAGGCAGATAATATTGGTGTCAGCTGTCCTTTAAAACCCATCGACTGGCCAAACTTTATAAAAGCATAGTAACCGAATATCACAAACACGCTCATGCCTATTCCAAAGGAAAGGCTATTTTTTTCTTTAAAGACAACGAGTGGGATTCCACACAATACTACGATAAAGTTTGTTAAAGCGAAAGATACCTTAAGATATCTTGTAACCTCCCAACGGACTGTTTTTACTCCATTATTTTTTAACTTAGATATACGTGATGTCAGCTCATAATAGTCTAGCTCATCGGGGGAACGTGCCTGGCTGTTTATATCCTCTGGTATAAAACTCAGGTCAATCAGTGTATCTTTATCTGATAAAAAGACATTAGTTTCGATACCATTTTCAAAATTTCGGATTGAATAGTTTGAAATTTTCCATTTTAAAGAATCATCAAGATACATTATTTTTTTTGCATCGATTCTTTGTTTGATAATATCTGAACCTAGATCAACCCATGTCAGCACGTTTCCAGACATATCCTTGATATTATATTTTTCCATCCCAATATGAATGGTTTTATTTTTTTGAATAAAAATATTTTTTAATGTTTTCTTTAACTTATGTCGGTATTTTTTTTTCACATAATCACGATCAATTGTATATCTTTTTTCATTGCCCCATGAGACTAGTTGATTATCCAGGATGAATGAAAGCATGCTTATCATTAGACCTGTTAATAGTAATGGCGTGGAAAGTCTGTAGAGACTTATCCCTGATGATTTCATTGCGGTCCATTCGTTCCGTTTTACCAGCATACCTACTCCAAAAACAGTGGATATTAACATCGACATTGGTAGCGCTACACTGATAAACCAAGGAACAGTGTACACATAATAGTTAATAATAATTCCACCAGGAACGCCATTATCAATAAAACGATCTAAATTTTCTATAAGATCTACGATTAGGAATATTGTAACAAACCCAAGGATCGAAAGACCAAGTATTGAAAAAAATTGCCTAAGTAAGTATCTGTCTAACTTGTATAACATTAAATTGCTTGGAATAATAATCTAATTTGATAATAATGAAGCAATAAAAAAATAGGTTCGAATATGAATTTATATGACACAATAGATGGGTTCATGGCTTCTATGGCTAATTTTTTATGGGGGACGCCCTTGGTTATCCTATTATTAGGCGGAGGCTTTTATTTTTCAATAGTCTCTAGGTTAGTCCCTTTTGCTTATCTTAGACATGCGATTGATATCCTTCTTGGAAAATATGATTCAGAGGATGATCCAGGACAGATAACACATTTTGAAGCACTATCTAGTGCACTATCGAGTACAGTAGGAATGGGTAATATTGCGGGTGTAGCCTTGGCAATTCACACGGGTGGACCAGGTGCAATCTTTTGGATGTGGTGCACTGCAATCTTAGGAATGAGTACAAAATTTTTTACATGTACACTGGCCCTAATGTATCGTGGTAAGGATGACTTGGGTGAGATCCAGGGAGGAGTGATGTATTATATTGAAGAAGGTCTAGGAGAAAAATTTAAACCTCTGGCAATTATGTTCAGCGTTTCAGGATTATTTGGTTGCACTATTTTTTTTCAGGCTAATCAGCTATCTCAGATTATCCGAGAGAATCTATATAAACCATTAGGAATTTTTCAGGTAGATATTGTTACTGGTGATCTTATTACTGGCTGCGTTGTTGCTACATTAGTAGGCATTGTGATATTTGGAGGTATAAAAAGAATTGCTAAAGTTGCGTCCAAGATGGTTCCAGCAATGGTGGGGATATATTTGATAGCAGCCATTATTATTATTGGAAAAAATATTGAAACCGTGCCAAATATTTTTTCATTGATTATTAAAGATGCGTTTAGCGGAAATGCTGTAGCCGGAGGAGCGATAGGTTCCATGATTAGTATTGGTGTCAGGCGTGGACTTTTCTCAAATGAGGCTGGAACGGGTACAGAGACAATGGCACATGGTGCGGCGAAGACAAAAGAACCTGTTAGAGAAGGACTGGTGGCTATGTTAGGACCTTTTATTGACACGATTATTGTTTGCTCCATTACTGCGATAGTGATCCTGCTAAGTGGAGTTTATACTGAAGACCTTAATGGTGTTTCAATGACAGTATCTGCGTTCGAGCATGAACTAGGCTTTTTAGGCAAAGTATTAATAATGGTTGCTGTGTTAACCTTTTCATTATCAACTATGTTTGGGTACTCATACTATGGTAGGAAGTGTACTTCGTACTTGTTTGGTACAAAGTGGAAAATTGTTTATAACTGGTTTTATGTTATTATGATAGTTTTAGCATCAGCAATATCTATAGACATTGCTATTAATTTTATGGATAGTGCCTTTGCACTTATGGTTATTCCAACAATCATCTCAACGATAATATTAGCACCAAAAGTGTTGAGTGAAAGTAAAAAGTATTTCAACAAGGTATAGCTCACTAATTATTTTCTCCAAATAGGAGTAACCAACCTTCTTGTTCGGTAATTATGTTAAGACTGATCTCTGGTGAGAAGGCGCTGATTATTTCTTTAGCCTGGTCGTTTAATATTCCAGTTATCAATAACTTTCCATTAGCATTCAGGCTAGACAGTAGTTTTTCTTTTAAACTGATAATTGTTTTTAATAATATATTTGCAATGATGATATCAAACTTGAAAATGTTTTTGTAATTACTTGTATGTAAAAGCTCAATGTCTACTGAGTTTAAATCTTTATTACGCTCAGCATTTCTGAGAGCCTGATAATCGTTATCGATACCTAAACTTGTTTTGGCACCCATCATCTTAGCAGCAATAGATAGAATGCCCGATCCACAGCCGTAGTCTAAAACGCTAGTCCCTGAAGATAAATGTGTTTCCATCCACTTAATACAAAGCTGAGTCGTTGGGTGCGAACCGGTTCCAAAACCAGATCCCGGTTCAATGATTATTGTTTTTCCTGAGAAACCTGCACCAGCTATCCAAGGTGGTATGATTCGTAAATGATCAGAAATATTAATCTCGCTAAACTGATTTTTTGAGTGTTTGATCCAATCTCGGTCTTCAAATATTTCTTCAGAAATAATATCAACTGAATTATCATTGATAAGTTTACTAATATCTTTCACCAAATCTTTTGATTCGGTTGTGGCTGATACGAGGAGCTGGATTAAATGAGTTTTTCCGGTCAGGCTTTGCTGTTTGTCTGGTTGATCAAACCAATCTGATTTTTCTTCAGGAAGGCGGTCAATTATTGTTGCAGATAGTATCCTTTTAATAAATAAAATCTTGTCAGAAATTATTCTAAGGTCTTTCCCTGGTAAGCTAAGGGTAATATTTTTCCAGGCAGGCATATATCGTAAATTATATTACTATGATAAAGCGTGAAACACTAAACACAGAAAAACAGAACGATAAAACAGTTGCTATTGATCAAATTTCAACTTCTGAAGCGCTCAAAACAATTAATGATGAAGATCAAAAAGTATCAATAGCGGTTAGAAAAGCATTACCTGAAATTGAAAAAGTTGTGAACCTTGCCAAAACAGCTTTGGTTGATGGTGGCCGTGTTTTTTATATAGGTGCGGGCACCAGTGGACGACTAGGTGTTCTAGATGCATCCGAGTGCCCGCCAACTTACTCTGCGCCATCAGATTGGTTTATCGGAATTATTGCTGGTGGGGATAAAGCTCTTAGGAATTCTATTGAAGGAGCAGAGGATAAATCAGATTCTGCTAGAGAAGATCTAAAAAAGTTTGATATAACGATAAACGATTTAGTTATTGGGATAAGCTGTAGTGGCGCTGCTAAGTATGTTATCTCTGCCTTGGAGTATGCAAAAGAAAACGGCTCAAAAACGGCGTATCTTATTACAAACCCAGTACCTTTTTTAACTACTAACGTTGATGTAGTTATTAGTATTGATACAGGACCTGAGATTATAACGGGTTCTACTAGAATGAAAGCTGGCAGTGCAACAAAGATGGCGCTAAATATGATTTCAACAGCGACCATGATATCTATGGGCAAGGTATATGGCAATCTTATGGTTGATCTAATGGCGGTAAACGAAAAACTTGTTGATCGAGGAGCCAGAATTGTTCAGCAGATTACAGGGTTAGACTATAAAAGTTCAAAGGATGCTTTATTTAGGGCAAATAAATCTGTAAAGACTGCTATCGTGATGGTCAAAAAAAAATGTGACCTAGATGATGCTGAAAAAAAACTCGCTAGCGCTAATGGTTTTCTTTCTCATGTGATTGACTAAGAAAGCAATTTTAGATTATTGTTAATTATTTAGAAAGAAGAAGGTAAACAAGGATAATGGAAAACTTATATTATTTAATTATTGTTTCAGCAATAATTATAGAATACTTATTAACCAGTATAAGCTCTGTTCTAGATATAAAAAATATTACACCAATCATACCTTTGGATTTTAAGAAAGCCTATGATGGAGAAAAGTATGTTAGATCACAGGAATATTTAAAAGCTCGTACACGATTTGGTCTTTTTTCAAGTACTTTTAGTCTAGGCCTTATTCTGATTGTGATCCACTCTGATGTATTTGGTTATTTAGATCAGTATGTTAGACTTCAGACAGAGAACTATATTTTACAGGGTCTTTTATTTATTGGAATAATATATTTTTTTCAAGATATCATTAGCCTACCGTTTTCGCTTTATAATACTTTTGTAATAGAACAGAAATTTGGTTTTAACAAAATCAAACCGGGCCTATTTTTTATTGATAAAATTAAAGGATATGGCATTTTCATTGTTTTAGGCAGTACTGTTTTTACACCACTTTTGTATTTTTTTCATGTATATAGTGAAATTGGATGGTTAATTGCTTGGTCTGTCCTAACCGTATTTATGATTGCAATTCAGCCTCTTTTCGTACATGTTATTGCACCAATGTTTAACAAGTTTACACCTCTAGAAGAAGGAGACTTACGTAAAGAGATTGAAAAATATACGAGTAAGGTTGATTTTCCTCTCGTGCGTATTGATATTATGGATGGTAGTAAGCGCAGCGCTCACTCAAACGCTTACTTTACTGGTTTTGGAAAGTCGCGTAGGATAGCAATTTTTGATACACTAGTTGAAAAACACTCAACGAAAGAGATTGTATCTGTTGTCGCCCATGAGGTTGGGCACTATAAGCTAAAACATATTCTTCAGGGTACAATTATAGGTATTATTGAAACAGGGATAATGCTTTTTGCTTTTAATCTAATTATGAATGATATATCTCTGTTTAATGTATTTGGAGTTAATCAATTATCGGTTCACGCTGGTATAGTATTCTTCTCAATGCTCTATGCTCCTGTGAGCATGCTTACATCAATCGTTACTACGGCTATTTCAAGAAAAAATGAGTTTGAGGCCGATAAGTTTTCTTTAGACACAACAAGCGATGGTCAGGCTTTGATTAGTATGCTAATAGGTCTGTCTGCGAATAACCTATCACATTTAACTCCGCACCCAATGAAAGTATTCCTATCCTATAGCCATCCTCCTGTTATTGATAGGATCAAGGCTGTAGATCAGTATTTATAGACCATGCTTTAATCTGTAGGAGAGATAGTATTGATCTAAATCTTCTGGATAGGTATTACCTTTCCAAACATACTTAAGTGAATCTCTAGAGTGTGATTGTCTGATTTCATCATATGGTTTTTGTATGTGTAAAAAAAATTGTTTACCAATACGGACCATCTGTTTATCATCCAGCTTATGTCCCATAACTTTTTTCATGAGCTCATAATGAGTACTCTTTAAGTGAGACACGAGCATATTTTCAAGCTGTGATTCAAGTCCAGGCACCCAGCTTGCATTTAGAGCGGCTGAAATAATTTTTGATAATCTCGGATTGTTTTTACCTTCCAACGCTATTCTGGTTGATATCATATTCTCATAGTCTATGTCTGCCATAAATAGGTTAGGAGATCTATCAGGGATTGTAAAGTCCATTGATGAGCGGATAGAGGATTTTATAGTTGTCCATAACTCGTTTGAGGTAATCGTTCCCTCACTAAACTGAATAAGAATTTTATTATTTAGAGTGCATGATAAAATTGTTTTATCTCTGCCAACAGGAGTTTCACACTCGATAGTTACAATAGAAGGTATATAAGTGGAAGTTTTTAGTCTGACGGCATGATTTAACTGTCTTTTAAAATATCTACCGATACAGCCAAGACTCATGATTAGCACTTGCTCATAATTATTTCTTCTGGATGAGACCCTTACTGTTAAAACTGAGTTGTTGTTGGTCTGAGATGCTTTTGTGAATCGAGTGTCGCATTTAATTCTGAAATATCCTAATTCGTTGCGAATACTATTAATAATATGGTCTGAAGATATTTGTAATTTGATCGTGTTTGCATTAATAAAACAGACTGCTATTACTAAATAAAGTATAAGTGCATGTAAAATTCTCACCAGCTTATAATAAGCATATGTTTCATCATAAAGAATATAAATACACCCTATTTTATCTGGTTATTGTTACAAAATGAACTAATGATGATTTAGAAAATTGTTAGAGATTATTAATTTTATGAGGTCTAGAAGTGAGTAAATTTGCACAGCAAAATATTATATGACTTACTTATGATGATGTTAAAATAATGAGGGGATACAGCTTGGATTAATAGTATTCGTTTTTTTAGATGATCCCTATCATTTAATTCATTTTCTATCAACAAATAAATACTAATCGCACACTTTTATCTTATGAAAATTAGACAAGGTCTCATTACTGTTATTCTTTTTATCTCAAGCATCATTGCACAAAGCACTTATTTAGAGAAATTTAACCCAGACTCGCTGAGGTTTAAGACCTCCTACGCAACACGATGTATAGATCCTCCATATATTGATGGTAGGTTAGATGATGATTCTTGGGTGCAAGCTACCCCAGTTAATGAATTTTTTCAAATTGAGCCTATTGAATTGTCTGCTCCTTCTGAGCAGACAATTGTAAGAGTCGTCTATGATGATAATGCAATCTATATTGCTTTTGAATGTAAAGACTCAAACCCTGAGAAAATTAGGAAACCATTAACTCGGCGCGATAATTATATGGATGGTTTTGCATCCTCATCTGATTTTGTTGGTTTTGCAATCGATTCAAGGAATGATGATTATAATGGAAACTGGTTTGGTGTTAATGCGGCAGGCGTAAAAATAGATGTCAGTGTATCTGGGCATGAGGAGTATGATCCTAGCTGGGACGCAGTATGGGATGCAGCAGTTAATATAAATAATAGTGGTTACAGTGTAGAGTTTATGATCCCTTTTTCTGTATTTCAGTTTGAGAATAAAGAAAATCAGGTATGGGGAATTGAGTTTGATAGGCATATTCATAAAACTCAAGAAATGGTACGTTGGCCTGGTCATCAAAAATCACACGTTGGTACTGTGTCAGCCTTTGGCGTGCTTCTAGGGATAAAGAATATACCAGAACCCAAAAAAGTAGAGTTAGTTCCATATGCATTATCCAGCTTTAGCCAGGGAGAAAATCAATATAACCTGGGTGTAGATGCCCGTTATGGGATTAGCTCTAGTGCAATAATAAATACGACAATAAATCCAGATTTTGGACAGGTAGAGGCCGATCCTTCGGTATTGAATCTTACTGCATACGAAACTTTTTATGAAGAGAGAAGGCCATTTTTCTCTGAAGGAGCAAACTTTTTTCAGCACAGGCTTCAGCTTTTTCATTCAAGAAGAATTGGAAACGCTCCGGGATATTTTTATCCAGACAGTGGAGAAGTAGAAAATATTCCTGGAAACACGACAATACTTGGTGCAGTGAAATTATTGGGCACTACTAATTCTGGAATTAACTATGGACTAATAAATGCAAATACAGCAGAAGAATCAGGAACCTTAATAAATCCTGATGGACAAAAAGAAGATTTTGTTGTAGAGCCACAGACTAACTACGCTGTTGGGCGCATTGAAAAACCGATTATAAATAATTTTTCTCGCTTAGGAATTATGGCTACAGATGTAAGAAGAAAAAATGCTGCTTCAGCAAGTGTTGTTGGACTAGACTGGAAAATTGGTCTATTGAATAATAGATTATTTTCCAATGGTCAGCTAGTTCGTTCCAATACGGATCAAAAGGGGAATGCATTCAGATTTAATGTTGGCTACACTGACCCGGTGTGGTGGGGCACAAGGTTCTGGTATGGTACCTATGATAACAAGTTTGAAATTAATGACCTGGGATACCTGCGTAGAAATGATTTGAGCTGGGTAGGAGCCAGGTTTAATATTCGAAAGCAGGAGCCGTGGGGATATTTTTTGAATAATGATATTGAACTAAAGTATAGAAAAGAATGGCGCGGTGATGGTCTTATTCTGGAAGATGAAATTGAACTAGAGTCATATAGTTTAATGAAGAATTATTGGAGAATTGGATTTTCTAGCGAGTTAAGTCTTCCTGCTTATAATGATGATGATATTTTCAGGGATGATAGAGCGTGGACATACAGCACAGAAAAACTCTGGTTCAATAGAATAGAGTTTAAGTCAGACAGGAGAAAAAAATTAATACTTAGTCTTTTTGCAGGTGTTGGAAATGGAAAACTAGGAGGAAAAGGTCATTTTACAAAGGTTGAGATTGATTATAAGCCTATCGACCCATTAAATATAAGTATTGTTGCTAGCCAAGATCTTTCGCCTAATTATATGCAATATGTTGATATTGTTGATGACCAAAGTAGCACTTCTAGGATATATGCGAACTCAAAACAACTTACAAAACAGGTTGAGTTTCGTATGGACTGGACATTTTCGCCAGAGCTAACCTTACAGTGCTATCTACAACCATTTTATGCTGATATGAATTACCTGAGTTATTATAAATTAATTTCCCCAGAGACTATGGATCTTCAGTCTTATGACTATCTAGGCCTATATGATAATCCTGATTTTAAATTGAAAAATACAGTGGGTACGTTTGTTTTAAGGTGGGAATACAACCCTGGGAGTACATTATTTTTGGTATACAGTCTGAATGAGTATAACTATTTTTCTGCTAGTGATGGGCTTTGGTCAAGTGGCTCTTCTAATACGATTGTTGTCAAACTAAATTATTGGATGAAAATATAACTATTGATAATACAGTCAGCTAATTTTGAATAACTTAGTTCAAAGGAATTAAAAATGGACGATAAAGAAACTACAATAATGGAACTAAAAAACTTTGTTGAAGATTTTGTTCAGGAAAGAGAGTGGTCACAGTTTCACAATGCAAAAAATTTATCAATGGCTCTTACAATTGAGGCTGGAGAGCTAATGGATATTTTTAAGTGGAATACTCCTGATGAGTGTGAGGCCAAGATGTCTGAAAAAATTACTAGACAAGAGGCGACTGATGAGCTGGCAGATATTATGATTTATGCGATTGCGTTTGCTAATCGGAATAATATTAATATTTCAAATGCAATAGATCAAAAAATGGTGAAAAATAGAATTAAATATCCTACTGATGAATTTAAAGGTCACTTTTAATATAGGAAGATTATCTTCTTATGGATAATAAAACAGCAATTGTTACCGCCGCCAGTCAGGGTATTGGAGAAGCGTGTGCTAGAAAATTATCCAAAAAGAATTATAATCTTGTTATAATGTCTAGCTCTGAAAAAATTCACACACTAGCT
>ERZ651768.2022-NODE-2022-length-14468-cov-2.862067_pt1 | contig 14468 bp, 16 predicted proteins | sample MGYA00514754_ERZ651768 | MGnify/ENA metagenome assembly ERZ651768 | reverse complement strand
GAGATCGCTTCCCGCTATTGACAATGCTTGCCCGGAACGAACCAATACGACTTCATGTTCGAGATTCCACTGCTCAACCACAAGTCGACGACGGCGTTCGAGTGCTACTTGACGGTCGTTATTGCCCATAGAGCGAATCTACTAGGGCGACAGTGGCTGACTCACCGTGTCATTGTGTTCCTATGAGCACTTTGATTACTGGTGGCACTGGCTTTATTGGAGCTGAAATCGCTCGAATGCTTGTTGCGAACGGTGCGGACGTGCACGTTGCGCATAGGTCGGGGCATCTTGGCCGACTTGAAGGCATAGCCGACCGTGTCCAACTTCATCAATTCGACCTGTCAGTTCCGGGAAGCGCGTCATCGCTCTTGTCCGAAGTTGCTCCTGACCGACTTTTTCACTTTGGCGCCATTCTGACTGCTCCTGGTGAAAAAGACCCCCAAGCGTTACTGCAAGCTAACGCTGCGGGGTTTATCGAAATCATTGAGGCCGCGCGGTTGGCGGGAACGACACAGGTGATCTTTGCGAGCTCCATCGGAACTTATGGCCGTGACACTGGTGAGGCGGTCATTAATGACTTAACTCTTCAGCGTCCCAGAAGCGTCTACGGGGTAACGAAAGTTTTGGGTGAGAACCTCGGCGCTTACTATCGACAAAAATATGGGTTGGATTTCCGAGGTTTGCGATACCCCTCCATCGTTGGACCTGGTGTCACTACCTGGAGTGTGGCCCAATACACCAGTTGGATGATTGAGAAACCAGCTTTAGGCGAACCGTTCGATGTGTGGGTACCACCCGAAGCGGTCGTGGCGGTTCTGTATTACCAGGATGCCGCTCGAGCAGCTATCGAGCTGTCCGATGCCCCAACTGACGCCATTAAATCGATTAATTACCTTGTTGACGGCGTTCAACCCACCCCGACCGCAGGTGAATTAGCTGATGTGGTTCGCTCGCGAATCCCTGACGCCGAGATCAATTTCTCTGCGCCGGCCGACGCTGTTGCTGGATCAGTCCGAATAGACGACAGCGCAGCGCGCGAAGAGTGGGGTTGGCGGCCGAACTTCGACACAGCGGGCATGGTTGATGCCGTTATTGCTGAGGTAACTAGGACTTAGCTGCGTGGTAGCTCTGACCAGGGAAGCTCTCGCTGTTCTTTCTCACCGGGTTCGCGCGGGAGCCCGTGGACCCTTTCACCCATGATGTTCCGCTGCACTTCGTCACTTCCCCCAGCAATGGATACAGCGGGCGTAAACATCGAGTACGCGTGGAAAAGGCCGCCGCCGGGTGCGTCTTCTCCGTAAAGCATGCCGTGAGGTCCCATCGCGTTTAGTCCTAAGTCGCGGATTTGTCGCCCCATTTCAGATCCAAGAAGCTTCAGAGTGGACACTTCGGGGCCTGGCTGACCACCAGATTTCACACTTGCAGCGGTGCGCCCACTAGACCACTTGGAGTTGCGACGCATTTCAATGATCTTGGCCATTCGTTGTCGCACAATTGGGTCGTCTAAAGCATCGAACTGGCGCGTGACGTCTTCAAGTACTTTGGTGACCCCTCCGCTTAAGGCAAGTGAGAAGCCATCGACTTTTGTCGCAAGGGCAGATCTGTGATCGTTCACGGTCATATCGAGATCAACCAATCCGAAAGCAGCGGTTTCTCCCAGTCCTGCGTTGTCGGGGTCTCGTTCGTGTGCCAGCGTCGTCATTGCAACCCGCCATCCGTCGCCAAGATCTCCCAAGCGATCGCTTTCAGCCACCCGAGCTTCGTTGAGAAACACCTCATTGAATGCGGCGTCGCCTGTCATCTCTCGCAGGGGACGAACGTCCACGCCTTCTTGCCCCATATCGATAAGGAAGTAAGTAATTCCACGATGTTTGGGCTGTTGTGGGTCGGTTCTCGCGATAAGGATGCCGTATTTGGCCCACTGGGCGCCTGAGTTCCAAACTTTTTGTCCGCTAACGACCCACTCATCGCCGTCGCGAATTGCTTTCGTAGCTAATCCAGCCATGTCCGACCCCGCACCGGGTTCCGAGAAAAGTTGGCACCAAAGATCTTGACCGTTCACTATTCGGGGCAGGTATTTTTCCTGTTGCGTTTGGGTTCCGTAATGCATGATCGTTGGAGCGGCCAAGAACGTAGCCACACCATTTGGTGGACCAAACGCTCCTGCGTCACGGCGTGCTTGTATCACTGCTTTGGTCGCGCTAGCTGACAGCCCTCTTCCACCAAATCCTTCCGGCCATGGCGGGAACGCCAAACCTGCATCCGCAAGAAGCTGCCACCATCGACCCAGCGGAAGTTCTGGATCCCAATGCTGTTCAAACCATTCCGCCGCGTCGGTTCCAACAGCCTCAGGAGTTGTTGATTGCATGACAACATCATCGCGCTAATGCGGTCCGCAGATGAGGCCAGTTAGCTGGGGGTCATTTTTTATGAGGACATCAAAATTTCGGCCCATAGGGTCAAGGTTGTGTCATCCAGTAATTACACCCTGCTGTCTTTGAGGTGGTGGTTCGAAGATAGAACCACTGGGAAGACTGTGATCGCTCAGCGACCCAATTTGCTGTTTTGGGCCTGCATCGCCGGTTTTGTGGCAACGATGTTATTCGGTGGTAACTCCGGGGTTTTACTGGTCAGTAAAGGCTTGTGGCTGCTGTGGTCTGGCGACGAATTGTTCCGTGGGGTCAACCCTTGGCGCAGATCCCTCGGTTTGTTGGTCGGTACGGCGACAATTTTCGGTTAATGGCCGCCTGAACGCGGCTTCAGCGGTTCCTGGGTTATTTCGCTCTCCGGGCAGTTCCTTTTGAGTGCCGGGAGACCGTCCACAACGCCACAGGTTGGAGTCCAACTAGGGTCCATTAGTAGATCATCGGGATTGCTTTTGAAGGGATGTCATGGGTGTAGAGCGCTCTGCCGAAGTCATGAGGACATATTTGGAAGAGGTCCTTGGAAATCGAAGATTTGAATTGATTCCAGATTTTGTCGATCAAGAAATGCTGGACCACGCGACTGGCATGCGCGGTCCAGACGCGCTTCATACCCACGCGACCGGATTTTGCGACAATATTCCGGACGTAGAAATTGAAATGGAAGACATTTTCGCTACCGAAGATGCCGCATTCGGTATATGGAGTTGGAAGGGCGAGCCGATTCAGTCGATGGGTACTTCGTCTAATGGAAATCCTGTGTTTCCGCGCCGTGTTCTCAGCGTGTTTCGGCTTCGCGATGGAATGCTGATGGAATATGAGGCGTTCGTAGACGCAGGCCAAGTGAGAGCTCAGATTGGCGCTCCCTAGCAATGGTTGGAATCACTGATTGTTGAGCGGCACCTGTTGTGGGTCCAGATCAGATAACACTGTTTCGGTACCGAGTTTCTGGGCGAGTATTTCTTATGTAACTCTCATGAGGCTCTCAGGTTGAGTTCAGGTTCATTGGAGAAGGTTTCGGGTGACGGAAAAGCCACACCTAGGAGATCAAATATGATGCGAAATTCGACCATGAAATGGGTCGCCCCGATTGTTCTCGCTGGAGTTGTGATCGCAGGCGGTTCTGCTGCGATTGCGGCCGCGCCTTGGAGTAACAGCGGCACCGCCGACGTGAAGCCCTATGTTGAAGCCCGTAAAGCTGAGATGCAACAGCGTTTAGAGCGCAGAGTCGAGTCCGGTGAGATCACTCAAGCCGAGGCAGACGACATTCGCGCCAAGATGGCAGAACGCAAAGCCACAGGCCGACTTGGGTTTAAGCGATAAAAGCCAACGACTCAGCCGATTAATGCAACAACACGACTGCCGAGAACCGGGACGCCGGTCTCGGTTGTGTTTTTCATGGCTGCTAGGTTGCGTTGACTAGATCCGTAGCAGCTAACGAGAGCTTGGATCTTCTTCAGCCACGATGACCCAACCCCCTGATGGAATCATGTCGAACGACGACAGGTAAAGGGTTGCTGGCCGTTGAGGGGTACCAACTTCCATACGAAAAACTAGACGGCGGGCCAACCGCGCCAACCATCCTTCTTTGGCGGCTGAATTTCGCCGACCGGCTGCTCGCGGATCTGTTGAGGAGGTCGAAACAGGCGGTATTTCCAACATGATTCTAACTTAGCAAACGCTTAGTAGGTGTCGGTGCCACCGGGTCACATCGGCAGTGTGTGGACTACCGGCGCTCTTCGAACGGGGAACCGCAGACAAACAGGGAGTGAGGCGCCGTGCCTGATGCAGAGCTAGTTCATACGTGCACAATTAGCGCCCAAGTATGCCCATTGGTCGAAGCAGGAAGCGGACCTAAGCGGACACGGGTGGTCGCCAACGTTCGGAGCCTGTCTGTAACTAGTGAGCAGTTGAATGCGCGATTTGCAACCAATGACGCAGCCGACTGGCTCACCATCGCGAACGGCTGGGCGGGCCAGCTTGACGGTGAAACGGGCCAATTGGTGTATGAGGTGTACGAGGTCAAGGTCACAGCGTGACCTCAGTGCGACTCAAAGCCCTTCATTTTCGAGCATCCAACCGATGTTTGAGCCCTACCATCACAACATGGACGAGGATCGAGCGGCCGCCGCCCATGTAGCGGGCCACGGCGTGATTGGCGAAATCATGGGCTTTGAGTGTCTCGGTCTTACCATCCGTTGGACCGACCAGCATCTGGGCGCCTGCCGATGGCCAGCTATGCCCGAGATCGTTTTCGAACAACTGCAGTTTCAAAGCTACGTCCCCGCTGATCCTGAGTTTGAACAAATAAAGGACTGGGTCGTGCGCAGAATCAAGTCATATTTAGCAGGTGCACTTGCCGAAACTATGGTCACAGGCGAATACAACCTCGCCTGGGCGACTACCGATTTGAACATGATCAGCGTCATCACCCGCAACGTATTTGGCGCACATGGTCCAGATTTTGATGAACGTCTAACTAGCGAGATCTATTACGACGTTGACCTCGGCATGGAAATCGAAGATCTGACACGCGTAGTCCTCCGTGCGCGCGAGCGGTGGGACCAGGAGGTGCAAGCAAAACTCGCCGAAAATTCAGGGTGGGTTCGGGCAGTCACTCAACTTGTCTTAGAACACAAAAGCATCAACGGGAACCAGATGCGATCAGTCCGACATCGCGACTGATCAAAAACTGTCGCGCGAAATTGCGCTTAGGATCTTGCGATGACTAGTGCCACAGACCCGTTAATGCTTGAGTTGCCAGACGTCGAGACCTGGGGTCTTGCCGGAAAAGTTGTCTTAATCACAGGTGGTGCCTCAGGCATAGGTGCAGCGACTGCACGTTTAGCATCGGCCGACGGTGCCAAGGTCGTTGTGTGTGACCTTGCTGGAAGCAATGGGGAAGAAATAGCTGAGGAAACAGGCGGAAGTTTCATTCCTTTAGATGTGACCTCGTCCGCGGAGTGGGCTTCGGCCGCCGACGGTCTGGATCAACTCGATGTGGCAATCCTTAATGCCGGAGTTGAGTTTCGAGATCCAACTGACTTTGCAAGAACACCAGATGACCCGGGTGAATGGAATCTCGAACGCTATAGGAAAACGCGAGGCGTCAATGTTGACGGAGTTGCCTTTGGTTTACACGCTCTCGTGCCGGTATTTGACCGCTTGGGCAGTGGGGCGATTACCGTAACGGCCAGCCTCGCTGGGCTCATTCCTTGGTCTCCGGACCCGGTTTACAGCATGACCAAATGGGCGGCGGTTGGCTTGGTTCGTGCCGCCGCAACTTCCCTACGGAGAAAGAACATCACCATTAATGCCGTCTGCCCAGGAGGCGTCGCAACCCCGATGGCCAGAGTGTTCGACGGGTCTGTTCCCGAAGGAATGGCTGACCCGCGACACATTGCCACTGCGCATTTAGGTATCGCAACGTCAGGGCAGTCAGGTCGCGTAATTAAAGCCGTGGCGGGTTACCCCCACACAGCCCACCAGTTTGCTGAGGTAACCAACACCTTTTAGCCGCCATAGCTATTCAACAATTGAGGACTCGGTTCGGTTTCGCTGCTTGAGCATGACGGGCGGCACTCCAAAAGAATGCGTGATGACCAACAAGTACGCTGAGGCCCGGTGACCTTAGAAGTTCAACGCCCCTCAGACTCGCCTGGAGTACTTCGGCTGATTTTGTCTAATCCGCCAGCCAACGCGACCTCCATCGAAGATCTCAGTTCGATCGCCGATACCCTCGAAAATCTCTCTCCAGAAGACCATGTCGTTGTGGTTTCCGCTCGTGGGAAGGGCTTCAGTGCGGGCGGAGACTTAAAAGAAATGAGTCGGCTTGAGGGTCACGAAGGGATATTGCTGCAATGCCTAGAGTCGGCACGCGCCTGCACAGCCATGTCTCGCTGCCCGGTACCCGTCATCGTGGTCGTCCACGATTACTGTCTCGGGGTGGGAATAGAACTTGTGGGCAGCGCCGATATCGCTCTCGCAAATGAAGAAGCGCTGTTTCAATGGACGGAAATCGACAACGGAACTGTCGGCGGAGCCGCACAAGGCTTTCGGATGCTCCCCTCGCAGGTGTTGCGCCACCTCATGTTCACGGCTGAGCCGATAACGGCCCGGGATTTGTGGATCAGAGGGGCGCTCACCGAGGTGTTACCGATTTCAGACCTAGAGGCACGCTCTCAAGACATCGCGCGAACTATCGCAGGTAAGCCACCCGACTTGGTTCGCCATCTCAAAGCGTCGATGGACAGCATCGAAGGGCTCGATGTTGAAAGCGCTATGCGTTTCGAGCAGGGGTTCATTTTTCAGTTGAATATGGAAGGGAGTGGTTCTGCCGCTCGAGATGCCTTTCTGGACGGCGACCGCAAAGGAATCAAACGAAGCTCCGCCCTACCAGATACCTAATTTCCAACGAACCCTGATAAGGAAAACCTTTGGAACGCCAAGATTTCTTCGAACATTCCGACCACCCCAGTGCCGGGCCTCTTCAGGGACTTGTTGTTGTGGAGGCCACTACGACTTGGTCCGGTCCCATGGCTGGTTGCGTACTTGGGGATCTGGGTGCGGACGTCATCAAGGTTGAACTGCCGTCGGGGGACGTCACTCGGTTCGCGCCGCCTCTTCTCCCCGACACACAACTCTCGTTCGCTCACCAAACCGTTAATCGGAACAAGCGATCGCTTGCTCTGGACCTGCGAACAACTGACGGAGCAGACATTTTTTTGAAGCTCGCCGCCCGAGCGGATGTCGTTATCGAAAATTTTCTGCCGGGCACCTTGGATTCGTGGGGGCTTGGCTTCCGCGATATTGAGACCGTTCGCCCGGATTGCATTTATCTTTCAATTTCAGGGTGGGGTCAGTATGGCGAGTTGTCGGATCGGCCGGGGTACGACCCAGCTACCCAAGCGGTAAGTGGATGGATGTCGTTGAACGGAGAGCCCGATGGGGTGGCCGTTAAGGCTCCAACATTTCTGGCCGATGATTTGGCGGGTCTCCATGGTGCCGTCGCGGTTCTTGCTGCGCTTCGGCATCGCGAAGCGACCGGTGAGGGTCAACATATTGACGTTGCGTTGCTGGATTCACTTCTCTTCCAGTCGAACGGTTTCCTGACACTGGGGGCGATGGGCGCGCCTCTGCCTCGAATGGGTTCTGAGGTACCTGTTGCCGCACCATGTAACACCTACCGATGCGTCAACGGTGATGTCTTTATCGCCTTGATTTTGGATAGTCATTGGACTGCACTGGCGGACCTTATGGGCCGTCAAGATCTCGTTGACGACCCGGAACTATCCTCAAACAAAGGTCGTGTCGTTCGAAGGGATGACATCAATCAGGCTGTTTCTGCTTGGTTCGCGGAACACACCGTCGAGGAGTCTGTACGTCTAGCTGCGGAGTATGGTGTCGCTGTTTCTCCGGTCAATACGTTCGGGGATGCTGCTCAAATGCCGCACGTCATTGAGAGAGAGATGCTGCAGGAAATCGAGCTAGAGGACGGGAGTGTGGCTCCGATAGTGGGGCCCGCTGCCAAGTTCTCTCGAACCCAAACAAAGGTTCGAAGCGCTGCGGCCAAATTGGGTGCCCACACCAACGAGATTCTCTCTGAGCTTGGTTACAGCCCACAAGAAATTGAAAGCTTTCAACAGCAAAAGGTCATCTGAGAAGGCCCTCTCCAACACGCTGATTCTTAGCCCGAGATGAGAGAATGGGGCCGACAGGTTTACCTGTCGGCCCCATTTCCCGTCTTTATTGGATTGGGATATTTGTCAGCTAGTGGCTAACGGCACCCACCGTTGGCTTTGTCCCATGCGCAGTTGGGTGTTCCGCCATTGGCGTCGACGAGGTCTCCTACCTGGTTCCAGGTTTGCGCAGTGGCGTCGAACTGGCTGAAGTCCGATCCCTCAACAAAGTAGGCGTCCGTGGCACCAATCATCTCATTGGTGATGCCTGCCATTGTCTGGGGGTGGTAGATGCGGAAGTTGCGCAGAGCCAACATGAAGTTGGTCCTTGTGAGCCCTCCGGGGAGTTCGTTAGCGACTCGAAGAGCCTCAACGTATGGGTAGCCGAACATGTAACCGGTACCAAGAAGCGAGATTGCTGGATCAAGTCCCGCGGCAGCGAGATTGTCGTTGATGAAACTGATGAAGGGCTCGTCGATGTACTTGGGATCGCTCGTGTCCTTCAATCCGCCTCCAACGACCCACCACTTGTCAGCTCCCATTCCAGCTGGCGCCATGTAAGCAGCAATCCCTTTACAGACCGACGGAGTGAATGCCGCAGACATTGTCTCCAACAGACCTGCAGCTTCGACTTCTTGGATCGCCAGCAAGCATGGATTTCCCGCGGTCATCGATATGAACACGTCAGGATCGAAGGCAGCAATAGTCGTGACCTCATTGGTCAACGTAGGCGCTGCCGGGTCATGACGAACCGGAAGGTATTCGCTAACCACATCCGGATTGGCCTCGGCGTAGTTCTCGAAACCAATCTCGTAGGCAAGACCGAAGTCGTTATCCATGACTAGTCCCGCAACTTTGACCGGAAGCTGATCTGCCAAGTTGCTCTTGATCCAGGTTCCCCACAGCATGGCCTCAGTCGAGTACGACATCTGCATCGAGGTCGTCCAAGGATGATTCACCGGGTCACCCCACGCGGGGTGACCTGAAATGTAGAACGGGTGAGGAATGCACTCATCGTTGATCTTGTCGTACACCGCGAGGCCGTTTGGTGACCCGCCGTTCTGGATGGCGAAGACGTTTTCGGATTCGATCAACTCGTCCACATACTCGATTGTCTGAGCCGCGACATAGCCGTCGTCGAACACGATCATGTTGATCGCGCGTCCGCCAATGCCTCCGTTGTCATTGACCCAATCGAAGTAGTTGATCATTCCATGGGTGATGTTGCCGTAGGCAGCCAAGTTGCCGGACTGCACGAGAGTGTGTCCGAGCCTTAACTCGCTGTCTGAGACGCCTTGAGTGTTGCTCCAGTCTCCTGGACAGCCATTCAGGTCGATCTCGTAGCCTGTTGGGCCGCGCAGAACGTTGTCGTCGCCGACACCCCACTCTCCTGCATTCACCTTCTCGGTGATCTCATCGATCATCAGTTGGCGGTTGTAGGCAGCTTCTTCCCATATGCCATCAAGGGTTGAACGATCGAAAGTCGGTGCGTCAGCATCGGCTTCTTCTTCTTCATCGTCGCCTGATACGGCTTGCTCCGCTGCTTCTTGAGAAATACCGCCACCTTCGTCTTCTTCCGCGGCCTCTTCCTCAGCGCTATCTGCAGCGTCATCAGATGACGATGCTTCGGCTGCTTCGGTTCCGGACGACGAATCGTCGTCGCTTCCACCGCACGCTGCGGCAATCACAAACAGCGCTATAAGCGCGATCAGGAGGCGGTAAGTACCGCCTCTTTGCTTCTTCATCAGGCCCCCTGAATAGGTTCGATTTATTTCGCGTCAGTCATTCCGAATGAATCGCCGACTCTACAAATCTAGCCCGACGGCTTCAACCAAGGCGGACTGGGGTCCATTCGGGAGCCACAACCTCAAACTCGTTGCTTTTCCGGGTACAAGGCTTTCCCTGAACTCGCTGTTCAGTCTCAAGTCAGCGGTGTCAAAAGAGTGTCCCTGAAGGCGGCTTGATTCCCAACATCATCTGGCCCTGTAGTTCTGCAGCCCGGTCGTAGTCAAAGAGAATGTGACCTGACAGTGTCAACACGTCGCGCCGAAATCGTTGAAGAGGTGAGTCCAAGAAATGGCTACTAGCGCCGGCTCCATCGTTGATGAGGACGAGCACCTGTTTCACCAAATCCACTACGTGGGCGCAGTCCATTCGTATTCGCACTCGTTTTGCCGGTGAAGGGTACGGTTCGTCGCGAAGCGGAGCGCACAAATCTTGCACGGCAGCGTCAAACATCAGTCTCGCTGTACGCATGACGGACGCGGCTCTAGCAAGACGCACCTGGGCAGTGCTTGAGTCCTTTTGCTGACCGCCGAACATCAGCTTTCTTTCATATAGGCGCTCGGTAAAAAGTTCCAGTGAGCGTTCCCCCGCTCCAACTGAAGTCGCGGTCGCGTCGAGCGATAACAAAGCAAGCATGTCCAATCTGTATAGGGGGTTTGGGGAAGCGATCTGGCCTGGAGCCTCGCGCTTTGATATTTGCTGATAAGTGATCGCTCTCCGGTCGGGCACGAACGCTTCTTCAATGATCATGTCGTTGCTGCCCGTCGCTCGCATTCCTTCGGTGTGCCAAACGTCGACTACTTCGACGTCTTCCATCGGGAGCAGCATCAGAGCCACTTCGTCTTTTTCCTCGAAAGCGGCAATAGCAGTAACCAAGGCCCATTGGGAATGCATCACCCCTGTCCCCCATTGCCACCGGCCACTCAACTTCCAGCCGCCGTCAACACGTTCGGCTCGACCTGTCGGGGCAAGGGTCGCAGGTGCTAGCGCATAGTTGCGGTCGGCCCAGAGTTCCTCTTGAGTTTCGAGCGGATACAGAGCGAACTGCCAGTTGTGATGGATAAGAAATGCGGTGACCCAAGCACTTGACGTATCGCCCTTGGCGAGTTCTCGAATCAGTTGAGGGATGATATGAAAATCAACCTCGGAACCTCCAAATCGTTCAGGGACGAGAGTCGAAAACAGACCAGAGTCCTTGACTGCCGCAAGGGCCGTGTCAGTAAGTTGACGCGCTTTTTCACCTTCCCAAGCCTCGTCGCGAAATACCGCCGCGACGTCTCTCGCAGCTAGGAGGAGCGGTTCATCAACCATTTTCTTCACTGGCCTCCGAGATTGGGTCGAACCAGAGGTACGCGAAATTCTTTTCGATGGATTCGACGCGAATATTCACAGGGAGGCCGATCGTTAAGTCATTTTGTGGTCCCGAGAACGTACCAACGAATCGGACACCTTCCAGGCTTTCAACTACCACGGTCGCATATGGCAGCGAGTCGGTCCACGCCGAATCGATGGTGAAATGTGAGAGCGACCATGAGTAAACAGTTCCAGTACCTCGAGACATGCACCGTAGGGGGCGTAGTAGTTGCGCATCAGTTCTGCAAGGGTCGCTGTGGTAAGCGACTTGCTCGCTGTGGTCTGTGAGTCGCTGTAGGTCGTGAGGTGTACCCATCCCAGCCGAGCGCAACCAGCACAGTGTCGGCCACTCCTGTTGCTATGGCCATAGCTGCGGACTGAAGCGCCGCTACTGAGCTGGCTCCGCCCATGTGAATGGTGGCTGAGTATCTCAGGCCGTCGATCCCTAGTTGGGCCGCTATTTCCTCGCTGCTGATGTAACCCTCGGGTGGCAAGATCCCGTTGACGTCTTTGGGGCTGAGCCCCGCGTCGTCAAGAGCGGCAACACTCGCTTCGAGGATTAGCTGAGCTGCGTCAACAGGATCGCTTCGGTAATGGGGAGTTTCACCGACCCCAACCGCTGCACAGGACGCCGAGAGATTTGCGTGATTCGAGATCATGGAGCCCCCCGATTGCCGAGGACGAGGCTAACGGCTAAGTCTGCATCGAGCTCTGACGGTCGCGTTGACTTGACGGCTCTCACCAATGACGTTCACCCGAGGAAAGATAACAGCGAAGCAGCTATTGGAGGCCATCGGGTGTTTCAAGGAATAGCCTTTCGCTATGTCCAATCCTGAACGCATGAGCGACGCTGAGGCACACGCAGCTATTACCAACACCATCCTTAATTACGCCGAATACGTAGACGGTGGAGAGATTGAGCTCTGGGCTGAGTTGTTCTGCCGGGATGCCGTTTTCGATGAAGGTAGAGCGGTAACGGGCCGTCCAGCTATTGAGGCGCTCCTCCCAAAACTACTGCGGCTGTTCACTGCCACTGCACACAACATCAGCAATATCCGAATACAACGAACCGCGTCAGATCGTGCCAACGCGACGTCGTACGTGCACGCATGGCATCGAAAGCTTGATGGGACCGATTTCGAATTTTGGGGTCGTTACATCGACGCGTTCGCGTTCGAAGACGATGAATGGCGTTTTTCTTCGCGAAAAGTAGAGCAATTTGGTGCACGTGGACTTGAGATCGAAATCGATCAAGTGCCTCGTCGCGAACCGAAAGTTTCATAGAACTCCGCATCGCTGACGTGGGTTCTTCGGCTGAACGAGCACTTACCGGTGGGGACCCATCCTTTCGATATAAGACATTTCGCCCACCCAATTGTGGTCACCCATCGACCTGAAGGTTCTTTTGTTGATCAACCAACCGTCATCCGTGCGCGAAAACTCGTCGCTGTATCTACCGAAGATCCAAGCATCTGGTTGATGGTCGTGAAATTCGTGCCACGCATTGACGTAGGAGATGGCCAACGCTTCGTCTTCACTTGGGAAGGCAACTTCAACATTTGAAACGAAATGCGCTGATCTGGCGTAAAGGCGGTCGGTTCCAATTGAGAAAAATTTCGTGGCCGCCGCCCGGCCCTCCACAATCGGGAGCGCCCCGCCGTAATCCAGATAGCAGTCTTCGGTGAAAAGACTGACGACGTCTTCCGGTCGATTGTCATCAATCGCACGACAGTAAGCGGACAGCAAGTCGACTATTTCTTGTCGGTCTGATAATTCGCTAAGTGAATAAGTCATAGCTACCTCGTTTTTTCAATTAAGACGGGAAGCCTGTCTATGTTTCCCGATGGTCGGTTGTTGATCCTGGGATGGATTCTCGAGGCAGACCAAGCGCCCGTTCACCGATGATGTTTCGTTGTATTTCGTCGGTACCCCCAGCTATCGACATCCCGGCCGCGAAAAGCGCTGACTTAAGAAAATGTCCTTCGTCGATGGCGTCATCATCTGCGAGCTGTGATGCGGGCCCAGAGACAAAGCCGAGATCGCGAAGCTCTCGACACAAAGCCGCATTGAGTAATTTGCCCACTGAGGGATGCAGTTCGCGGCGGGCGTTAAGGTCTAAGACTCTTCGGTGAATTTTTGCTTTGATAACTGACTCTCTCAGGACAGGGTCTTCGCCGGACGCAAGTTGGTTGATAAGACTGAAGGTGACGTCGTCTTTCACTGAACCGGTCGCGTAGAAGAAACCAGAGGTGGCTCCTCCCTTCTCCTGGTCGCGCTGCACCTGACCTACAGGAGCGTTGAGATCAACCTGGTTGATTACATCACCTCCACCGTCATGGCCCACAGCATCAGCGTCTCTTTCATGCTGAAGCATGGTCATCGCAACCCGCCAACCCTCACCTAATCCGCCGATGATGTCTTGGTGGTCTACTTCCGCATTGGTTAAAGACACTTGGTTGAATTCTTCGTCTCCTGTCATGTCTTTGAGAGGAGACACAGAAACTCCCGGTTGCTTCATGTCGATGATGAAAAAGGAAATGCCGGCATGACGATCCGCGTTCGGATCAGTTCGGGCCATGAGAACAGCTCTCCTAGAAGCATGAGCACCTGTGGTCCAAACCTTGGACCCGTTGATGATCCAGCGGTCCCCGTCGCGTTTAGCCAAAGTCCTCAATCCAGCTAGATCCGAACCCGCGTCAGGTTCGCTGAATAGCTGACACCACATCTCTTGACCGGTCGCGATGGATTCGAGGTAACGGTTGATGAGTACCTCGTTGCCGTGTTCCATCAGTGTTGGAGCGACCAGTGTCACGCTCACGTCGTTAGGGACTCCGAAAGCTCCAACGGTGGTGCGGGCACGTTCAACCTCTGTGTGCTCTAGGTGGCTCAGACTCTTCCCGAAACGTCCGAGGGGCCAATGGGGATACCCCCAACCCGATTCGGCAAGCAGTCGCCACCAGGCAGCCACCGACATCGACGGATCCCAGTTGTCGACGAACCAGCGCCGTGCTTCTTCATAGACCAACTTGCTCCACCCCAATCTGCGGGCTGACACACCACGATTCCCACAGAACAACAGCCGAACCTAGGCTATGGCCGATGGTCGGCGCACTGAAACCCTTCGCTCAACTGAAGGTGGTGGAGTTGGCCGGCTCGATCGGTGGGGCTTACTGCGCAAAACTTTTCGCGGACAACGGAGCTCAAGTAGTGACTGTTGGCGAGTCTCGAT
>ERZ651768.2020-NODE-2020-length-14470-cov-11.051483_pt1 | contig 14470 bp, 10 predicted proteins | sample MGYA00514754_ERZ651768 | MGnify/ENA metagenome assembly ERZ651768 | reverse complement strand
ACTTCATTCGTCCTCCCGCTTGGCGCGACCATCAACATGGACGGCACGGCCCTTTACCAAGCGGTCGCGGCGGTGTTCATCGCCCAGGCCTCCGGCATGTCATTGGACATGAACGCCCAACTCACCATCGTCATCACCGCCGTGCTGGCTTCCATCGGCACCGCCGCTGTACCTGGAGCCGGGATCATCATGCTGGTCATCATCCTTGAGGCCGTGGGTATTCCCGGGGAAGGCATTGCGCTCATCCTCGGCGTGGATCGCATCCTCGACATGCTGCGAACCACGACCAACGTCACGGGCGACGCCGCCGTCTGCGCCATCATCGCCCATTCCGAGAAACAACTCCATCCCCCCAGCGAATAAGCCAAGCGCTGCGGGTCAGCGAAAAGGGATTTCGGCTACGGTGGCCTGGCCTTGGGCAGGCTCCCGTGCGGTCAAGACTTGGCCGGGGGTTTCACTGCCGCGCTTGGCCAAGCCAAGGGCGATCGGGCCAAACCGCGGTGAGTCGATCACGCTGGTCAGCGTGCCAACCGTCTTGCCGGAGTCGTCGGTGAGTTGAGTTCCGGAGGCCAAGTCGGCTTCCAATCGGTAACCAACGAGGGTTCGGTTGACGCGACCGTAGGTGCGGATTCGTGCGATAATTTCCTGCCCGATGTAGCAGCCCTTGGTGTAGCTGATGGCTCGGGTCTCGAGGTTGGCCTCGGGCGGCAGCGTGTTGTTGCCCATGTCGATGCCGAACCGCGGGATGCCGGCCTCGACCCGGGCAACCTCGGTGGCCTGCCAACCGGCCAAGGGGCCTCCCTGCTCTGCAACGGCCTTGGCCAAGCGCTCGGCGGCCTCGCCCAAGTGCCCAGTGGGAATGTACAGGTCGCAACCGGTAGTGCCGTATCTGCCGTTGTTCATCACGTAAACTTCGCCCAAGCCGTCGAGCGGCGACTTGGCGTGCGCGAACGGTTCCCCGGGCAAGGCCAAGCCAAACGACGCCAGCGCATCGGCCGTCTTTGGCCCCTGCAAACTGAGCAAACCGAAGTGTGGCGAGGCATCGATGAGTTCGACTTGATCGGCAATGATGTGGCTCTCGAGTCGCTCCGTGACGGCTTCGAGCAGGCCCGGCTCGAAGTCGAGGATCAACTCGTCGTCGAGCCGGTACACGTGCAAGTCGGCCTGCATTTTGGCCTTGGCGTTGACGAGCGCGGCGTAGCAGCCCTGGCCCGGCTTTAGCCCGGCGACCTCGTTGGTGACCTGACCGTTGATGAACTTCACCCTGTCGTCGCCCAGCACGGCGAGGCAACCGCGAAAGGAAAGATCAACGAGAGCGACGGACTCGATCAGCGCCCGGTGTTCGGCGTTCGTGTCGCCGTAGTTTTGGACGACCTGTTCGCCGGCGACGTCGCCAAACTGCGCGCCTTGTTGGCTGAGATAGTCGTGAAGTGAATCGGCTGGCATCGGTTCAGAGTTGGTCGAAACGGGTTCGGGCCGCCTCAATAGCTTCGGACGGTTTCGGCTCGAATATCTTGGTGTCGAATGAGTTGCGGACGATCTGCCGCGCCTCGGTGAGATCCTTGACAGCCCCGGCGGCGATGGCCTGCACGAGGACGTTGCCGGAGGCGGTGGCCTCGGCCGGGCCAGCCACAACCCGGATGTTCGCGGCGTCAGCGGTCAACTGGTTGAGCAATTCGTTGCGGCTGCCTCCGCCGACGATGTGCACCGTGTTGGCCCGCCAGCCGACGAGTTTCTCCGACTCACGGAGGGTACGCGCGTAAAGCAGCGAGAGGCTTTCCAGCGCACAACGGACTACGGCACCGGGCGTCCCGGGGATCGGTTGGCCGGTTTCGCGGCAAGTGTCGGCGATGCGTTGCGGCATGTCATCCGGCGCGAGGAACCGGGGGTCGGACGGGTTGAGCACGGAGACATACGGCTCGGCGGCGGCGGCTTGCTCAGCCAAATCGGCGTAGCTGTACTCGTTACCCTGCGCGGCCCAGGCGCGGCGACATTCCTGCACAAGCCAAAGTCCGATGATATTTTTAAGCAACCGGATGGAGCCGCCGTAGCCGACTTCGTTCGTAAAGTTGAGTTCGCGGCAGGTGTCGGAGACGATCGGCCCGGGGAGTTCGAGGCCCATGAGAGACCAAGTGCCAGAACTGATGTAGGCCCACCGATCGCCCTCGGCCGGGCAAGCAGCAACAGCGCAGGCGGTGTCGTGGGACAGCGACGATACGACGTTAAGATTGGCCAAGCCGGTTTCGGCGGCCAAGCCGGATTTAAGCGGGCCAAGGGTGGTTGCCGGAGCGGCAACCTCGGGGAATATCGACCTGGGAAAACCAAGCGCATCTATAAGGCGGTCGCTCCAAACATTTGTGCGCGGATTGTATAGTTGGGTGGTGCTGGCCATTGATACCTCGATTTTAGCGACGCCGCAGAGGAGGTAGTTGATCGCGTCGGCAATGGTGAGTAACAGGCCAGCCTTGGCCAAGCGCCCGGGTTTTTCGGCGCCCAACTGGATACTGGTGTTAAGCAGCATGTACTGAACACCTGTCTCCTCGAACAGCGTAGGCCAGTCCACTCTTGTCAGGACATTCTTCTCGCCTTCGGCGGTACGGGGATCGCGGTAGTGATAGACCGGTTCCATGATTTCGCCGGCTTCGTCGAATAGCACATAGTCCACACCCCAAGCGTCGGCGCTGACGCTGGTGATCGTCTGGCCAAGCGCACCGGCCTTGGCCAAACCAGCACGGATCCCGTCGAGCAGCGCCGGTATGTTCCAGTACATCCGATCGCCATCGCGAATCGGCGTGTTGCTGAAGCGGGAAAGTTCCTCGAGAACAATGCGGCCATCCTCGAGCGTGCCGAGCATCACTCGACCACTCTCAGCGCCGAGATCAATGGCTAGATAGCGTGAAGTCATCCTTGGTGAATCATGGCACGGACAGCAACCAGAGGAATTGAACCGGAATTACAAGGGGCAGCCAAGCTGCTTTTGCGGCGGCCCTGTCGCCAAAAAAAAGAAGGTCGGCCGACCGCCAGTCGAAAATTGTGTTGCGAGCCTACTGCTCGTCGGGGAACTGCTGCTTCAATTCATCAGCCGTCCACGCCGTGGATCGGGTGGTAATAGCGTCGTTATCGCGAACGGCCTTAACTTGTTCCGGAGTCACCAGCGGCAGGTTGTGAGCGTCCCCCCAGTCGGTGTTTCGGCGAATGTAGCTTAGCACGTTGGCGATATCTTCATTGTTCAATGCGACACCCTGAGCCGGCATGGCCACCTTATTGTAGGTCTGCCCTGCCACTTCCACGGGACCCTGTAACCCGTTTGAAACAATCGCAATGATGCGATCCGGTGAAGCATTAAGTACCCACTCAGAATTCACCAGCGGAGGGAATCCCGCGTTGGAATTGCCCAAACCATTCGGCTGGTGGCAGGCAGCACAAATACCGCGAAAAATCCGGGCGCCGCTCTCGAGTACCTGTTCCTCCGGTGTTTTTTGCACCTTTAGGCTCGCGACCACGGTGACGTCCTTGTGGGGCGCATACACCTTTGCATTGAAGCCGCCACCGTGACCGTCCAGATAATTGATGGCCCAGTATAGGGTCAGCACCATCAGGACAAACACCCACGGCTTCGGGCCATCCACACCGGCGTCGGTTGCTTCTATTTCTTCGTTATTTTGTTTGGCCGCCATCTTTGCTCGTAAAATGCTGGGTTACTTTCCAGCCTCGTCGGGCTTTACTGTGTCTGCAGTTTCAGCAGGGGTCTGGACAGGCTTTGGCAGAGAGGACGTGAACGGCTGGTAGACCGGTGCCTCGGGCAACGGGTAGTTCGCGCTCTTGAGGCTCAACAAATAATCGACCAATGTCTCGGCGTCTTGGGTGGGCTTGTAGGTTTTTTCGCCGTCGTGAATGATGTGCTGTCCCTGCTCGTCCTTGTCGGCCTCTTTAAACAGGAAACGATGCTGCGGCATTTTGCTGTCTTTCCTGACGATTCCCGGGTTCAGAAGAATTTGCATCAGCGCTTCACGGGAGTGTCGGGCACCGACGTTGGCCAAGTCCGGCCCGATACGAACAGAGCCTAGCATCGGCGGCTCGGCAAATAGGTAGTCCTGAGCAACTGAACGGCGCCTGCCCCAGTTGCGGCCTTCGGGATTCTGGAGGTCGTTATGCATCAAATCTTCCCCATGAAAACGCACCTGCACATCCACCGAGGCACCCGCCGCCGTCAGGAAATTGCGGGCCTTTGATGCATCGGCAGCATTGGCGCCGGTTACGATCGTCTCCCATTCACCGGCCGGCAAACCAAGTGCAGCACCACCGGACGCCTTGCGGCCGGTCAACTTGTAAAAGCGACTTGCCGCCTCCTGAACCGCAGCAAGGTTTTTCTCACTAGCCATGGCCTTGACATCCAATGCAACACCCTCGTGGGTCACCTGCTGGGTATGGCAGGCAGCACAGCCGCTAGCCTTATAGATTTTCTCGCCGTAGCGCGCTTGGCCAAGCAGGGGCACGGGATAGCGGAACTCGGTTCCATCCACATCCTGGGTATCGGCGTACTGCAAGCCACTTAATTGGTCGTTGGCCCGAAGCACCATCCCGGAAAGCGACACGCAGAAAACCAAAAGCATCCCGCCCAGTAGGGTGAATGTGCTGTCCATCTTCACGTCAAGTAGACCAAAGGCGAGCCAGGCAAATAACCCCAACAGCACGGCGACCGGCCACCACAGGCCGAGCATGAAGTAGGAAACCGAACTGGCCAACAGGCCTAAAAGAAAACTCAATCCAATCGTCATGCGTTGGCCTCCTTCTTCTCACCCCTGCAACAAATGCCGGCAAGGCATCCACAGTTTTTTATCGAGAACAAAATTGCCCCCAAAAAGTTCAGGAATAAAATTGCACTCCCCGCTAAAAGAAGCAGGTCGCCCAAGCTCGCGAAGTAAAAACCGGATCCCAGTACAGCGTCACCGGACATCAATCCTCCAAGTGCGCTCGGAAGTGTCGCCCCCAGAGCACCCAAGACAATAGCCGTAGTTTGAATCCGGGTCATTTTCGGGCTGAAGTCGATTCCGGCCAAGCTTGGGAAAATATGGTAGAGCGCAGCAACCAGTATCAGGCCAACGAAGCCCAAGTTGAAAAGCAGCTTCATCGCTGGACCATAGGTCGTGAACTCTGCCACGCTCCCCGGGCCGGGAAACGCAAAGAACACGTTTAGCACACCCATCGAAATAAAAACCAGGGCAGCCAAGCGCATCAAATTGTAGGCTAAACTGTCCGCTGTGTCTGCGGCGGAGGCACCGCTGATCGTTTGCTTAAGGCTCATCCAGACTGCAATTACGCCAAAGAAATAAAAGACGGCTGACACCGTGCTCAACGCCGGCAACCAGGCGGGTACCGGCGCGCCGGGCCCCACGCCACCGACCGAGCCAAACAACAGCATGATCCAGAAAGCAAATTGCGCGTACCCGCGCCCCACCAATTGCCGACCACTTAAGGCCGGCAGGAAGTGAAATAGGGTGCCCAGCCCGACGAACGTCAGATAGACCCTGGCGAAGTTGTGGATGAACCACCAGTCGACAATGTTGGCCACCACCCCCCTGGCGTTGAAGAAATGAATCAACAAATACGAACCGGCAAGCACCCACGGCAGCCAGAGCGTGGCCGCAAACAGGAACCACTGTGCCGGGCTCATTTCCTCGTCGGTGCGGCGGTTGTTCGTCTGCACCAGACTCAGACCCACGAGCACAAAGCCGAAGAACAGCAGCGGCAACACCCAACCCGGCATCTGCAATCCCTCAAGGCCGCTGGCGTTGCCGGCCAGAATGCCGAGGAAGCCAAGCGTGACGCCGGCGTTCCAGAGCATCCCGCCAAAAACCAGATAACCACCATCCACCAAGACCGTCTTGCCGCGATGACTTAGAATCCAGGCCGAGACGGCCAGGCCCAGTTGCACCAGGAAGCCAAACTGCAACGCCAGTTGCGAGGCGGGCTGGATGCGGCCGTAGGCCAGCCAGGCGCTGTCGGCCATCATGCCGGAGGCGTGGACCTTGACGCCGGCCAGCAGCGCGAAGAGGCTGTACACCAGCAGCCAGGCGACGGCGCTGAAAGCCAGAAACAACACCGGACCACGGCAGGAGCGATCCACCGCCTCGCGCGGGTCCATCTTTGTCTCGTCCTCTTTGGGTTCGCTACTCATCTATTTGCTAAGGGACTTCACGTAGGCCATCAGGGCCAGGATTTCCTCGTCGTTCACCAGGTTCGGGTCAAATGTCATTGGAACCAAGGCGCCCTTTGCGACCTTGGCCAAGGGCTGGCTTACCGACTCGATGAAATACTCCTCATTTAACACGACCTTCTGTATCGGCCCGAGGTAACCGATGTGCACCTCGCGTTCCTTGCCCCAAAAGTCGCCTATAAATTGCGGCGACTTCACGGCCAAGCCGGCCGGCGCCGGGATGGCGGGATCCGTTTGATGACAGGTGAAGCAGGTCTTGGTCATGAACAGGATCCTGCCCTTGGCGATCAGGGCCGGGTCAGCCAGGTCGACGCCCGAGACATCCACCGGCTTGGGAGCCACATACTTGCCGTCCTTGGCGATGCTGCGCTCGACCAGTGCGGCACGGGTTCCCTTACCCAGCTTGGCCACCTTGGCCAAGGCCGTGTCAATCGGCAGGCTCACAACTCCCTTCTCCTTACTGACGAGCGAGTACCCAGCAAGCTTGGCGCTCGCTCCGGCTTCAATTTTTTCGCGCTTGGCCAAGCGAGCCTTGGCGGCGGCAGCGCCAATATCCTGCCCCGGCTCATGCACACGGGCTACCACAAAGCCGCCCAGCATGAATACCAGCAGGAGAATCAGAGCAAAAAAACCGGATCCTTCCCCGTCGTGATTGAAGTATTCGTCGCTCATTATTTGCCTGACGCCTTGGCTTCCGAGTGAAGTGGGACATAGACACCCATTGTCTCCGCGATCCGCGGGTCTTTCTGCGGATACGGTGGGTGCTGTTTAAAGAAGTAAATGAATACCATGGATAAGGCGCCCCCCATCAGAGCAAAGCAACCAAGGTCGATCCAGATATTTTGCATCCAACCGCCAAAACGGTGGATCAACGGCATGATGTTGTAGCTCATGTCGCAGAAATGCAGGAACCACGCCAGTACCGCCACGGTGATCATCACCTCCGGCCGGGTCTTCACGTCAATTCGCAGAAGCATGAGGAACGGCACGAAGAAATGGCCAAAGATGATCAGCATGCCAACGTTCCACCAAGGACCGTCCTCTCGTTTCACATACCAGAACGTCTCCTCCGGTATGGCAGCGTTCCAGATCAGGAAATATTGCGAGAAATGGATGTAGGCGTAAAACACGGTGAAGGCAAAAAACAAGGTGGCATTGTCCTTGAGCGTCGATTCGCGGACGATATCCTTAAGTGGCCCGGTCTTCTTGAGGAACAACGTGATAATGTAAATCGTAATCAACGACGTCCAGACGCTTCCGGCGAAGTAGTACACGCCGTACATCGTCGAGAACCACTGGTGTTCAAGTCCTTTCATCCAGTCGATGGCGGCAATGGTCAGCGTCGCGGCAAAGACAAAAATACCGACCGCCGCAAGCACCCGGCATTTCCGGGTACAATCGGCTGAACCGGTCTTGTCCTGCTCCAGAGAATATTTTCGAAGCATCCAGGTGAAGAACCCCCAAATGGCAAAACATAAAATCCAGCGCACGGTCCAGAAGCCCTTGCTCAAGTAGCCTTTCTTGGCGTACCAGGCATGATCATGCGTTTTATCGGTTTTGTTGAACTCCTTCTCGGACTGCATCCATTGGTAAAAAGCATGTTCTCCAGCCTGACTATGGGCATCTTCAAGTGTGTCGTTCTTGGGCTTTGATGCCTCATTTCCGGTCACACTTGCCGCCTTTTCAGTAACCTCGTCAACTTTTTGTTCCTGTTTAGCCTGATGATGCACAGCATCCTTTTCAGGCTTCACAAACTCCATTCCAGACCAAATGGCAATGGGAACGAACAACACCACCATCAACGGCAGCAAACAGGCCAGATGCTCCGCCACCCGCCGAATAGAAACGATCCAGTAGGAGTCAAACAGGTAATGCAGCAGCACGACAAAAAAGGCGCCCAAACAAATGCTCAAATAGAACATGAACGAAACCAGCCAGGCGTGGGCAAAGTGGGAAAAATTGAGGCTGACACCGATCAAAGCCAAAACCGCACCCGCAATAAGCAGGATCAACGGAATCTTGCCCGCCCATTCTGGGAGCTTTAGTTCCGGTTCCGCTTTCTTGGCGCTGGTTTTCTTCTTTGCAGTCATTAAACGAATTAAAATCTCTTGCCGGTTATTTGCCCTCGATCGCTTTCTGCAACTCGGCCTTTTTACCGAGGTCCGTCACTTCCTCCAGTCTACCCAGCTGGCTGAATTGCAGTGCCCGGATATAGTTCACGATCGCCCAGCGATCCTCCGTCGAGATCTTGCCCTTGTAGGAGGGCATTCGGCGATAGGCAATCCCCACCGCATTGGTAGTGGCATTGAAGCCATTGGTGATGACGTCAAACAGGTAACCGTCCGGCGACTGAACCAAGCGGTTCTGGTGCAGATCTGCCGTGATGAGGCTGTACTGGGTCACGATGCCACTACCGTCGCCCGCCTGGCCATGGCAGGGGGAACAAAAGATGGTGTAGCGCTCACGACCCCGTTGCAGTGTATCGGTGCTGAGCTCGAGCGGGTTAAGTTCCACCCATTCCTCCGAGCCAGACTTGCGGCCGGTGTTTACCGGTTGGTCTCCAACTCCCGCGCCACGAGCCACCGAACCGGCTACCGGCAACCGGGAGCCGCGCCCGTCCCCTGCCCCCAACACCTTGTCAAACAGGCTGGGCGCCTGAGGGCGCACCTTGGCCTGCCGATCCATATCCGGAAACACCTCGATCGGCGTGTTGCGGGTATACGAACCCTGAAACCCCGCCGTGGAAATAACCAGGCAAACAATGGCAACAAATCCTATAATGAAATAGCGCATTATTCGTTCACCAGTTCAATGTGCTTGCTGCCGGTTTGTTTCAGCAGTTTGCGGGTTTCCGCTTCGTCGTATTTCGGGTCGTCCGCCTCGATAACAACATAAAACTTATCATGCGTCACCTCAGCAAACCGCAGATTCTTTAACAGCGGATGATGAAGGCGCGGCAGGCGGTTCAGGAACAGCATCCCACCCAGCGAGCCAAAGGCACCAAACAGGATGGTCATCTCGTAGGCAACAGGGAAGGATGCAAACGGGCTGAAGTTGGGCTTGCCACCCACCGGAAGCCCATAATCATACGAGTTCATGTACCAGATCATCAGCATGCCACCGAAGAAACCGCAAAGGCCACAAATGAATGTAAACCAGCCGACCTGGGAATTTTTCAGGCCCATGGCGTCATCCATCCCATGCACGGCGTATGGCGTGTGCACATCCCAACGCGTGTAGCCGGCATCACGCACCTTCTCGGCAGCGCGCAGCGCATCGGCCGGGGTGCCTAATTCAGCCATCAGGCCGTACGGAATCTGGTAGTCGTCCAAAGAGTCCATCACTTTTTAGCTCCTCCCATGGGGTGATGAGGATCGGCAAACGGGGTGACGCCCTTGACCTCGGAGATGGCTACGAGCGGTAAAAACCGACAAAATAGAAGGAACAGAGTCATGAAAAAACCAAGTGTTCCAATGTAAGTCATCACGTCCACCCAAGTCGGAGTGTAGTAACCCCAGTTGCCAGGCATGTAATCGTTATGAAGAGATGTCACCACGATGACGAACCGCTCCATCCACATGCCAATATTCACCAGGATACTGACCCCCCAAATAAACCAAGGTGTGGTTCGGCACCACTTGAACCAAAACAGATGAGGTGAAATAACATTGCAACTGACCATCAACCAGTAGGACCAGTAATAATCACCAAAGGCCCGGTTCTTGAAAGCGTACAACTCATAGGGGTTACCACCGTAGTAGGCGATAAAAAACTCCATGCCATAGGCATAACCGACAATCGAGCCAGTCGTCAGGGTCACCTTGCACATGAACTCAAGGTGCCGGGTGGTGACAATCTCATCCATTCCCCTGTAAAGCGACCGCAGGGGAATCATTAACGTCAGCACCATGCCAAAGCCGGAAAACACGGCACCGGCCACAAAGTACGGGGGGAAAATGGTGGTGTGCCACCCCGGCAACTGCGACACGGCGAAGTCGAACGAAACGATGGAATGTACCGACAACACTAGCGGCGTGGAAAGGCCGGCCAGAAGTAGGTAGGCCTTCTCGTAGTTGCGCCAGTGGCGGCTCGAACCGGTCCAGCCAAGCGAAAACAAGCCGTAAAACACCTGGGCGGCCTTGTTACGCAACCGGGCAGCGGGCACAACCACCTTACCGGCGACTTTACGGAAACGATCCCGCATGGTGGCCAGATCCGGGATCAGGCCCATGTACCAAAACAGCACCGACACAGTGAAGTAGGTCGAGACCGCGAACACATCCCACAACAACGGCGACCGGAACTGGGGCCAGATCGAGTTTGCGTTGGGGATCGGGAACAACCACCAGTCATACCAAATGCGGCCCACGTGAATGGCCGGGAAGATACCGGCGCACATCACCGCAAAGATCGTCATCGCCTCCGCTGCACGGTTGATCGACGTGCGCCATTTTTGCCGGAGCAAAAACAAGATGGCGGAAATGAGCGTGCCGGCGTGGCCAATACCGATCCACCAGACGAAGTTCACGATGGCCCAACCCCAGGCAACCGGATGGTTCAGGCCCCAGACACCCACTCCGGTGGAGATCAGGTATATCAGGCAGAGGGGAAGCCACAACGATGCCAGGAAACTGATGCCGGTGGCGATCCACCACCATTTCGGCGTCTTGTCTTCGATGACATTAGCGATGGTGTCAGAGAGCCATCCAACAGAACGCTGATTGGCCACCAAAGGCACGCGCTCCAGTTCCACCGGAGGCGGAGCGATCTTTACGGATGAAGGGGCCGAATGGTCAGCCATCAGTGTGAAGATTCCTTTCCTTGAAGCTCTTCTGCTTTTTTAGCATTCGCATTCACCCCGAATATCTCGCCGTGATTCTTGGTAATATACTCACTTGTTGAATTCGGAATATCATAGTAATCCGGCATATTCACATTCGGATTCCTGAGCTTGGCCAGGTAGGTCGTCCGTGGGCGCGTATCCAGAAAACCCAGCAAGGAGTAGTTTCGGTTTTGGCGATTAAGCCGATAAACTTCACTCTCCTTGTCGGAAATGTCTCCGAACGCAATAGCGTCTGCCGGGCAAACCTGCTCGCACGCAGTCTTGATTTTGCCATCCGGAACCTTGACGTTGTCCGTGTCCCTGGCTTCCACCTTTTGCTCGATCTTGCCCCGCTGGATTCTCTGCACGCAGTAGGTGCATTTTTCCATCACACCACGCATGCGAACCGATACATCCGGGTTCTTCGAGAGCTTGACCAAATCCCACTCCGGATCAAATTCGCCGTTTTCTTTTTTGCCATCGTCCAGCCCCGGCACGCTGCCCCGGGAGGGATCCTTGTACCAGCGCACCAATTCCCATTCACCGTTGGAGCTCTTGTTGCCGGGATGGAGCGGGCTGTTGTTCAATTCGTTGTCGTCGTTGAAAAAAGTTCCCGGCTTCCGCTTGCCATCCTCAACACCGAATGGTCGGCGGTTGTAGTCGTAGTAGTTGAAGCGACGAACCTTGTAGGGACAGTTATTCGAGCAGTATCGGGTACCGACGCAGCGGTTGTAGGCCATGAGATTCAACCCCTCCTCATCATGCACCGTAGCGTTCACCGGGCAGACACTCTCGCACGGTGCATCCTCGCAGTGCTGGCAGCCCACACCCTGATAGTTGACCTGCGGATTGTGCTCATCCCCCGAGAAATAGCGGTCGATCCGAATCCACGACATTTCCCGGCCAATGGCAACCTGATGCTTGCCGACAATCGGGATGTTGTTTTCGCTCTGGCAGGCCACGACACATGCGTCGCAGCCGACACAGGTGCCGAGGTCGATCACCATGCCCCACTGCTGGCGATCAGGATCCATCAGCTTGGGTCCGTTACTCTCACCCCCAAAGTTATGTTTATAAGGGGAAGAGGCGAGATCGGTTCGATCCTTCTCCCACTTGTAACGGGCACCCTTCTTCGGGATGTGCGTCGTGTGATGGATGCTGTCGAGGTCGAAGTGCTTGACGAAATCCTTGTGGCCGTTGAAGTCATTGGCGTTGCCCTCGCGAATCACCGGACGGCCATCCATGACGCCCTGCTCCTGAGTGCAGGCGACCTCGTATGTCGTGGACGGTTTTTCCGTCAGCTTGGCTCCACCGGCGAAGTGCGCCTCGCTAGAGATTCGCGCCCGATAGGCATTGAACCCAGCCGCACCACCGACCCGGCCATGCTCGCGCCCGTAGCCAAGCGCAACACCGACGACGTTGTCGGCCATGCCGGGCAGCAGCCAAATCGGGCCTTCCACGGTCTTGCCGCCCACCTCGAGCTTGTAAACTTTCTGGTAAAAACGGCCGGCATCGGAATGGAACCCAAAACGCCCCGGCAAACCGCCAGACTTTTTATCCAGTTTCTCAAAGTCCAACGCCTCCTTGGCCGCCTCTTCACCCAGCAACTCGCGGGCGGTCTGGTAGCTCACCACCAGCACGTTGTCCCAAGCGATGCGGGTGACTGGGTTCGGAGTCTCGAGCAGCCAGCCGTTGTTGCACCAGCGGCCATCGTCCATGCTGTGGTCGCGATAAAAGGTAACCTCGTAATCATTCTTGCCAGGCAACTTCACCGGCTTGGCCCCGGCGTCCCATGCCGCACTCGCGGCATCCCAGTCATATTCCCGGCTCTCAACACCACTCGCACTTCCGGCGAGAAATCCGTCGTGCAAAAATTTCTCCCATCGGGTGTCGCCCGAGCCAGCGATACCCTCAAATGTTTTCCGAACGACCTTGTACGGATCACTCTCGGTGCCGCCGACCCGCGCCAGCACTTCCAACTCGGTCATCCCACCGAACAGCGGAGCGATCAACGGTTGCACCGGCACCAGCGTGCCGTCACTCGTCCGGGCGTCGCCCCACGACTCAAGATAATGCGCCGCTGGAATGTAGGCATCAGCGCCTTTGGCAGTCTGGTCAATATAGTAGCCCTGCCGGATCACCCGGCCGGCTCGGCCAACCAGCTTGGCCCATTCGATATCCGCCGGTGCGTTGTAGGCGGGGTCACCTCCCAGCACCACGAGGGTGTCGCCATCGTTGAAGCGCAAGACCAAGTCAGCGATGGTTCCGTTGCCGCTTGGGTTGGCTTTCTGCAATAGAAGCGTCGAGCCCACATTGCCAAGCAGCGCGTTCATCGCCATGGCGGCCAAGTGCACTTCCCTTGGCTGACGGTAGCCAGCCACGACCAGCGTCTTGTCGCCGCGCTCCTTAAAGCGGATTAAGTCGGCAACGCACTGGCGCACCCACTTGGCTGTGTCGGCCTTGGCATCGCCTTCGACAGCGTGGCTGTTTGAAAAGTCTTTGTTGAGACCTGCAGCAAATGCCCTGAGTTGGCTGATCCCGTCCTCAGCACCGTCCAAACCAATCCCATCCAGCGCCTCTGCAAGGGCCAACGCGGCCACCCGAACCACACTCCCGGTCGGGATGCGCAACCGGTGATCGGCGTTTGTGCCGGTCAGCGTTAGCAGGCCCTCCACCGAGTAGAGGCGGTTCATCGAGTCGGCCGGGTTCTCCTTGTGATCGTCCTTCACGCGGCGCCCCTCGGCAAAGCCGCGAATGTGCTGGAACGCCGATTCCTCCGTGCCCAGGAAATCGCAGTCAAGCGACAGGATCGCCTTGGCCTCGTCGAGCTTGTAGTACGGCCTGACCCCGGGGCCAAACGCGATGTCAGCCGCCTCTTCGTGGACAGAGAAGTCGATCGGCTCGTACTCGTAGAAATTGACCCCTTTGGCCTTGAGACCGGCAACGAGGCGCGCACGCGAGGGCGAACTGCTCTGCTCCATCAACACATGCGTCTTGCCGTTGGCCAAGCCGTCGAGCTGCTCCAGCACCTTGGCCTTGGCGATGACTTTCAGGCTTTTTTCGCCCTTGTCATTCTTCTCGGCCAACTTGAAATTCAGTCCGCGATCCGGATCGTACAGGCTCAGGACTGACGCCTGCGCATACTGGTCGGTTCCCCCGTTGCTATCCGGGTACTCGGCGTTGCCCTCCACCTTGATGGGCCGGCCGTCGTACGACTTGACCACGAGCGGCACTGCCGCGCCGCGGGTCGGCATCGCGGTGGCATAATATTGGGGAGTGCCGTGCACGTAGTTCTCCGGCATCCTGGAGAACGGCAAAATCTTGTGCTCCGGACGGCGGCAACCGCTCACCCCAAGGCCCGCCAACGCGAACGAGGCGGACATGATCTTCATGAAGTTCCGGCGCGAAACCGGGTCGTCGATCAAATCCAC
>ERZ651768.2018-NODE-2018-length-14472-cov-65.630427_pt1 | contig 14472 bp, 13 predicted proteins | sample MGYA00514754_ERZ651768 | MGnify/ENA metagenome assembly ERZ651768 | reverse complement strand
AGCCTGTCCATGTCTCTCGGACCCCTCAGACAGCACGCGAGCCTTCAATTGAATGGGCTCGACATCATAGATGTCGAATTTAGACGCCGATTGCGAGCCGTCCGACATCTCTCAGTCCGGGCGCCATGCCGACAGTCAGGATGGCCATAGCGACGAGGAGTCGGAGGTGCTGCTGCCGGTGCTCGAAGTTGGCTATCGCGAAGAAGTACCAGATCAGACCGCCGAGAGCCAGTTTGACTACTGTGAACGCATACGCGGTGCCGAAGAGTTCGACAATCTCAGCCGATAACAGGTGCTTCTCGTGATACGGGAAGAGCTCTATCCCTATGCCCGTTGCGAGCCCGTCGAGCAGCTGTCCGGCGACCGCAAGAAAGACAACTGGAGAAGCCAACACCGCCTTCCTCCTCAGGCTCTCGATTAGTTCCTTGTCGGAAGACTCCAACTCATCGTACTGCTCCTCTGTCATTCCAGGGGGCAGGATGCCCGCAACGAAACCGTGCTCGGCCAGTTCGCTGGCTGCTGGAAGTCCGGTCTGGTGCATCTGGTAAGCGAGCACTGCCGGCGCGCCGATGACTACTGCCAACGGCCAGAGTGTGGCTAGCTCGGGGTTGCTAATCCCAAACGAAAGCAGGGGTCCGAGAAGCGCGATTGATCCTCCGAGACCGACTATGAAGACGCAGCGCTGGACCACCGTGAAGCCGAATAACGGTCTGTTGGTCATCAGAGTAGGTACAAGCAGGGCGGCGATGAGGCACACCAGCATAGCAGTGTTGTCGAAGTCTGCAGAAGACTTGGGGTGAGCCGTGCCATCGATAGAAGTGTAGTAGATAACAATCTGGGCCATGATGAGAATCGTCGCAGCGCTGTCGACCTTGGATATCCTCTCCTCCTCAGATATGGACTCGCTGTGGGCTATCCGGTATCCAAAAGCACCGGCGATAACGACCCAGGCGGCGGTCTGGAAGTGGATGCCGGGGCTGACGAAATAGGGCTGGAGAGATGAGTCTTTGAACATGTATGCATCCTCCACGACCTCACCGAGGGCTGCCCAGAGGACGTAGGGCAGCAGTGCCAGTATCATAGCATCGCTATGGTCTATCCCAAGGCGGCGGAGCCAAGCTGCGAGGGCAACGACGAACAGAAGGAGTACTATCGCGTAAGTCATGGTGTTGGCTAGGTTGTAGTCGGCGTCGTCGCCAGCGTCGCCCCCCACCGGATTGAGGTAGTAATCATAGAGAAAGTCGGTCAGGGGGTTATCCACACCCAGGACGTTCAGTGCGACGCCACAGAAGACCAGTCCAGCGACAAGAAGCAGGGCTTTGGTTGCCCATTCCTCATAGTCGTACATCTCCTCAAGAGGATTAGTCACGGCATTCCGTGAAGTGCGCCACGCTTATGCATGGCGGTATGGATCACTCCTCTTCGTAGATGATTCCCTCGTCTTCTGCGAGCTCGAGGGTTCGTGCGACCTCGGTCTCGTCATTAGGGTCCACTTGGGAATCCGTGTGACGGCGCTCTCGGCGACGGCGGGCCTGAGCCAGCCCCGGTACGAGGGTCTCGAAGACCGAGGGCTCGTCCGGGTCGCGCTCCTCGTAGCTCTCCAGGCTGCGCGAGCGCAGCCTCTGGCGCTTGCGGTCCTGCTCCAGTCCGTGGAGCACGGTGCTGTGCTCGGAGCCGCGTAGGATTCCTTCAATCGCAGGATTCGCGAGGGCGAGTCCGTCCTCATCGCCGATGACGAGCACGGTCGAGCCGTAAATCGCCATCTCGCAATTGGAAATCTCCTCGATGAGGGTGCGTATCCGTCCGTTTCTGCCGATCAGTCTGCTCCTCATCCTACGGGTCTGATTCGGCTGGCGTCCGACCCAATCACGGATGTCGTACATCTTGAGGAAGACCTCGTCCTCGATGAGTTGGACTGCCCTCTTGGGAGCGAGGCCGCGTCCTATGGCCACGATGACATCGGGCATCTTCATGCGAATCACCGGATCCACCTCGCTCTCACCCCAGTCCGCCATCACCTCGCCGGACTTCGAATCGATTTCGATCGTGGCCCCACTGGCCTCCTCGAGCATCCTCCGGGTCTCGCCGCCCTTGCCTATCAGCACGGCTATGCGGTCCTGTGGGATGCGTGCTAGTGGCTCCACGAATGCGGCCGACCCGCCACCCTGCTTTAATCTCCGCCCGAGAGCGGGGGCAGGGTCGGAACAGGGTCATCCAGCACTCTCGCTAGGCTCTCGGCCACGTCGATGCTGTGTCCCTGTCTGTTTATCCACTCGACCAGCCGGGTGACGTCCCTGACTAGGAACTCCTCGGCATTGGGATGTTGGTGCGTCACTCCTTGACCGACGTCGATGACCCACGGTTCGCCGTCGTACCAGAGGATGTTGTACTCACTGAAGTCAGCATGGACGAGTCTGCAGGTCTGCCAGTTGATGGCGATGAAGTCGAGAAGGTCCTCGAACACCTCGTACGGCTTGTCGATGGTGATGTCCTTGAGACGAGGGCTCGCGCCCTTGTCGTCTCCCAGATAGCTCATGACGAGGACGTTCTTCAGGCTGTCAAGTGGCTCGGGGACCTTGAGTCCGTGCTTGCGCATTCGCTTGAGGTTGCGGAACTCCTTACGCACCCAAATATTGACCAGTTCCCGGTGGCGTCGTGAGAGGCCGCTGAATCTGGGGTCTCCATCGATGTACTTCGCCAGACCCTTGAACACGGCGTTGGTTGTGTGGAATATCTTGACCGCCACTGGACCGTGGTTGGTCGTGGCGTGGAAGACGTGAGCCTCCTTTCCTCGGGCTATGGGATAGTCGATGGTTTCGATCTCCCCTTTCTGCATGAGCTTGTGGACGGCCAGCAGGGTCGAGCGGTCGAATACCTGGTCGAAGACTCTTCTGTCCACCCACTCGAACTTGCCCTTTCCGAGGACTCCTTGCAATGCGTCTTCGACCTCGGCGAACATCTTCTTGAAGCGCGGCTCGGACATCCACTCGTGCTTCTTCTCGCCCCTCATCAGAGCGTCGATGTCGGGTTGGTCGTCGAACTCGTCGGACATTCTCTCACCCGAAGAATGAGTCTATGTCGTCCTCAGGATCCTGAGCAGGTTCTGCAACTGGTTCAGGCTTGACGGAGTCGGTATCCGCAGCCTCCACTGTTTTAGGCTCCGAGGCGGCCTCGGGGATCTCTTGGTTGGCATCGTCCACGACCTCGAAGTCAGACATGCCAAACAGGTCGACTATCTCAGGCAGCACATTCTTCCTCGAGAGGTAGAGTGACTGTGTCTTGGTGTAGCGCATGCAGACGTTGGCCTTCTCATCCTGAAAGTCCCATGGCTGGATGACAATCAGATCGCCCTCGCGGACCCACTGCCGGCGGCGCATCTTGCCAGGGATGCGCGCGAGTCGGCTCTCGCCGTCCTCACACACAGCGCGCACCCTGCGTCCGCCGAGTATCTGATCGGCGATTGCGAACATCTCGTTCACCTTCCGGTTGGGAAGGGGGACGCGGATGCGGTCTCCACTTGATTCCAGCCTAGCCAGAAGCTCGGTGTCGACCTTCTCTTCCCTACGGGCCATGCGGCTCCGTCGAGCGTCCCCTATGTGAAGTTGAGCATGCAGAATCAGTTGCCCGTGAAAGAGTCGACTGCTACGCTAACCAAGTCGAGCAGTGACTCGCTCATCGGACCGAACCCGAAGAGCAGGGTGAGCAGCGCGCATCCCACTATGGCCATCCTGAGGGATCCTGCGCGCTTGAGCCTCTTCTCGCTCTCGGGGGCCTCGAAGAACATCACCAGTCCGATTCTGAGATAGTAGAACAAAGACAGGGCGCTGTTGAGGACTATGGCGACGGCCAGCCAGAAGACAGGATTGACGCCCTGAGCCCAAGATGCGATCGATGTAGACGACAGCGCTCCAGTGCCGGCGGAGACGTTGACTATACCGTTGATCATCAGGAGTTTCGACAGGAACCCGGAGAGCGGCGGGACACCCGCCAGCGAGAGCATGAAGATGAACATGGAGGCGGCTACAATCGGATCCCTTCGAGCCAGTCCGTGGAGGTCCTCGAGCCGATGGCTGCGTCCCTCGGTCTCGAGCATCGAGAGGACGAGGAAGGCGCCGAACTTGAACAGCAAGAGGACGACGAGGTGGAACAACACCGCGGTCATCAGCAGGGCCGTTGCATCGGTGTCAGCCAGCCCGCTGCCGATGGCGGTGAGTGCGGCCAGCATGTAGCCAGCGTGGGCTACGCTCGAGTACGCCAGAATGCGCTTCGGGTTGTCGCTGGTCAGCGCTGCCAGATTGCCCCACGTCATCGTCACCACGGCGATTATGGCAAGCACTGCGAACCAGAACGCCTCTCCAGTCGCTGGCATGGTTACGATGAGCAGGAGGCGCATCAGTGCGACGAAGCCCATCGCCTTGGAAGCCGTTGCCAGGACCCCAGCCACAGGGGATGATGCGCCTGCGTAGGCGTCGGGAACAGCGAGGTGGAATGGGGCTGCTCCGACCTTGAATGCGAAGGCGACCAGCATCAGGCCGACGCCGATAGCAGCGAATGGGTCCATCGTCTCCATTGCATCCCAAGAGGCCTCTAGGTCGGCCATGTCCAAGTTGCCGTTCCAGAGGTAAAGAAGGGACATTCCGTAGATTCCTACCGCTGAGACCACCGAGCCGACGATGAAGTACTTCGTCCCGGCCTCGCCGCCGACATCAATCTCCTTGTGGAAGGCGACCAAGATGTATGACGAGAGCGAAGCGAGCTCGAGGCAGACGAAGAGCATGAACAGGTTGGTGGCCATCGCCATCAGGCTCATCCCGAGGCCGGTCGTGACCAGAAGGATATGGAAGTCGACCTGCCTCCGATTGTCTATCAGCGCGTTGATTTTCGCATCGGCCCTAGCCAACGAGTCTGTCTCGATCGGCGCGGTCACCTTGGGCCGCGCCGGCAGCCTGTGAGTCGTAGCAATCGTAGCAAGCAACAGGGCCGCTGTGAAAATAATCGTGAACAGCCTGCTGAACTCGTCGACATGCAGGGCGTTGCCGACATCGCCCTCGTTGTGTATGAACAGGAAGGCTGAGACCAATGCGAGCCCAAAGGTCGTCGATGCGATCTGATTGGGGATCTTCGGGTTGTTCGTCGATGCGAACCTCGTCCCTCCGAACAGGATGGGGACGCGCGTCCTTGTGAGGGGGATTCTCATCGTAGCGTCTCCGAGATTGGGTATGAGGATCATCGCGAGCATGCCCGCCAGCATGATGAGCTCAGGCAGGATGAGTCCCATCGTCTCGGCGTCTATGTCGGTGAAAATCGAACTCATGGCCTCCACCCCTGTGAGTGCATCGCTTCCACCATCGTATCGAGTACGAAGCCGGAACTCCAGTCTGACATCATATCCCAGAAGATGAATGGCATGATGCCGAACAGCACGGTCATGCCAGCCAGCACGAACATCCCGATGTTCTCGTGCCAGGTTATGTCGCTCGGCTCCTCGCCGTGCAAGGAGTCAGGTAGGTCTCCCCGATGCGGGTCGTTCGACTCGAAGATGGTGCGCTGCATCGAATTCAGGTAATACGCGGCCGTGACTATGAGTGTGAGTGCGGGTAGCAGCACTAGCCAGCCGTAAGACATCCAGAACGCGATCAAGATTGTCACCTCTGCGACGAAGCCGGCGAGCAGTGGCAGGCCGAGGCTGGCCATCCAGCCGAACATCATGTGGCCAGCAAGCCACGGGCTGTGGTGCGCCATCCCCCTCATAGAGCCGATCTCGAGAGTGTGGTAGTGGTGCTTGAACGCCCCAGCCACGGCGAACAGAAGCGGGCTGATGATACCGTGGGCCAACATCATGAACAGCGCCCCAGCGATACCCAGAGGCTGCATAGTGGCGATACCGAGGAAGATCAGTCCCATATGCGAGACTGAGGAGTAGGCGACCATGCGCTTGAGGTTGGTCTGGCCCATGCAGACCCATGCTCCGTAGACCAAGCTCACCATCCCCAGAACTATCAGCAGCGGGATGAACACCACCGTTGACTCGGGGAAGATTGTGACCGAGATTCGCAGGAAGCCGTAGGCGCCCATCTTCAGCATCACGCCAGCAAGCAGCATCGAGCCGGCCGTGGGCGCCTGCACGTGTGCGTCCGGCAGCCAGGTGTGGACCGGTACGCTGGGCATCTTGGTGGCGAAGCCGATGAGCAGGAGGAACCAGACGAAGTGCCTGAGGCCCTCGCTGGGAATCAGATTTTCCTGGGCTGTCATGGCAACCAGGTCGAAGTGGTGTCCGGACAGGGCGCCGAGTCCGGATATCGGGTCGGTGTGGAAGTACATCACAAGGATGCCGACGAGCATGAAGACGCTCGCTGTGAATGTGTAGATGAAGAACTTCATCGCCGCGTAGCGGCGATCCTCTCCGCCCCACACAAGGATGAGCAGGAACATCGGAATCAGAGTAAGCTCCCAGAAGACGTAGAAGACGAACAGGTCGAGAGCGACGAAGACGCCGATGAGCGCGCTTTCCATAATCAGGAGAAGCGGGTGGAAGAGGTGCCCCCTCTTGGCGTCCCACTCGACCAGCATCGAGACTGGAATGAGGATCGCTGTGAGCCAAATCATCGGGAACGAGAGCGCGTCAGCACCTACCTTCCAGGACACCCCTATGGAGGGGATCAGGGAGACGGCCTCGTTCTCCAGGACGTATCCTCCCTGAGTGATGTTGGTCCAGTCTATGTTGCCTATCTCTCCCACGAACAGCATGGTCGTGATCGTGGCGATGGCTAGGGCCACGCCCATGCTGATGTTGCGCGATACCCGCCTGAGGCCGTCAGCCGAGTCTCCCGGGAGGATCTGAGGCAGTACCAGCAGAATCAGACCTGCCGCCAGAGGGAGGAGGGTGATCACTGACAAGGGGTCGTCAATCACGCGCTCACCCCCCATATCAGTGCGAAGATGGAGAGCATTCCGACCGCTGCCATCAGGATGTAGTCGCGGGCGCTGCCCGTGGTCACTCTGCGGATCTGCACCGAGCCGAAAGCTGATTTCGACTCGATCTGTTTGATGACTCCGTCGATGACGTTCTGGTCGAACCAGGCGGAGAAGGACGCGAGCGGGATAGCGGTCTTTGCCAGCACCATCTCGTAGAGGTCATCGAAGTACAACCTCCTCTGCAGAGCCTCAGCGAGTTGCGAGTTAGCCAACTCGTCGACATTCTGCGAGCCGAAGCGGCTGGAGAGGTTGACCAGCCAAGCGACGAGGGGACTGGACTCGACCCCGTCGATGAGCCGCCCGCCGTGGATGCGCGAGGCCATCACAGGCCCCAGAACCATAGCGATGAGGATTGTAGTCCAGCCGACCAGTCTCAGATTGGCGTCATCAGGCAGGAAGGCGTGTTCGAGCTCGTTCAGTATCGCTGAGAGGAGGTCGTCGCCGTGAATCGCCAAGTGGTCCGACTCGCCACCGAGGAAGTTGGCTGCTCCCAGTAATGCGAGAGCGAATCCGCCGATGGCCGTGATTAGTGTGAGTATGATCAACGGCTCCTTGATCCAAGGGGTGGCTTCGTGGACGTGCCCGACCACCTCGCTCTTGGGTGGCCCGGCGAAGGTCATCAGCCACATCCTCGTCATGTAGAAGCCCGTCATGCCCGCGGTCGCGAGGACGAGAAGGGCGGGTACGAACATCATCGGCTCTTCGTGCAGGCAGGTGGCCCAGGTCTCGGCGATGATGCCTTCTTTGGACCAGAAGCCGCCGATGAGGGGTATGCCGATGATGGACATCGATCCGAACATCATCGCTGTGGCAGTGACCGGCATCTTGGCTGCCAATCCTCCCATGATCCGCATGTCCTGCGGGTCGAAGGCCGAGGGGTCCTCTCCCTCATGGCTGCTGTACTTGAGGCTCAGCTCACGTACATGGTCGTGGGCGTGATGCACCTCGTGTATGACCGAGCCGCTCGCCATGAACAGCATCCCCTTGGCCATGGCGTGATTGAACAGATGGAACATCGAAGCACCGAGGACGAAGTACCCAGCATGGTTCTCCCCGATATTGAGGAGGAGGAGGGCTGCACCCAATCCGGTGAAGATGTAGGCTAGTTGGCTCATCGTAGAGTAGGCGAGGACCTTCTTGATGTCATTCTGAACGAGGGCGATGGCGGCGGCCATGAACGCTGTTATGCCACCTATCCAGGCGATGATGAGTCCGATGTCCTCGAGTCCTGCGACGCCGCCGTGGCCGATGTCCACGAAAGGCACCATCCTAGCGACGAGGTAGAGGCCGGCGTTCACCATCGTCGCGGCGTGTATGAGTGCGGATACTGGCGTCGGGCCCTCCATCGCGTCCGGCAGCCAGACATGGAGCGGGAACTGAGCCGACTTGCCCACGGCCCCGATGAAGAGCATCATCAACGCCCAGAACAGCTCTCCGGAGTCGACGAGCGCCCCGCCGACGCCAGTCGAGGGGTCGTCGAATATCACAGCGAACTCCAGCGATCCGTAGATGTTGTACAGAATCAGCAAGCCGACCATCAGGAAAACATCACCCACGCGAGTAGTCAGGAAGGCTTTCTTGGCAGCCGCAGCGGCACTCTCCTTCCAGAAGTAGAAGCCGATGAGGAGATAGGAGCAGAGTCCCATTATCTCCCAGAAGATGAACAGCCACAGGAAGTTGTCAGCGAGCACCATTCCGAACATGCCGATGCCAAAGAGCACGAACTCCCCGTAGAAGCGGTGGTTTCGGTCCTCGTTGATCGAGTCCGTGTTCATGTAGCCGAGGCTGAACCAGCAGATCAGGAAGCACAGGAAGGTCGCGACGAAAAGCAGCATCAGGCTGATCGAGTCTATCCAGACGCCGACTCCGATGTCGGCGAAGCCGGTGCTGAGCTCCCACTGCGAGCCGTTATGCTGTAGGACGTCGAAGGTTAGCCACGAGAACGGGTCGACCACCGAGGCGGCCTCGAAGTGCGCTGATCCGGAAATATAGTCGTAGATTATCCAGACAGCTATGCTGAGGGACAGTGCGAGGGCGCCGAGGGCGAAGACACCTCCTTCCTTGTAGCGCTGCTTCCAGGTCTCGTTGCCGTTGTACATCTGTCCCAGAATCAAGATCAGCGGGAAAGTCAGCAGCGGGACTACGACGATTAGGTAAGCGGCCTCGACGGACTCCCAGCCAGTCGAATATAGGTACGGTGCGACCGCTAGGAACGGCAGTACCGGTAACAGGAGGTGCCACTCGTTGTTCGACTCGCTCATGCTCTCGCCTCAATTCTTCAGTATGTTCGCCTCGTCGAGGTATATCGTCTCCTGCGTGCTGTACAGGGACAACAGGATAGCGAGCCCGATTGCTACCTCGGCTGCTGAGATTGCGATTGCGATGGCAGTGAACACCCAGCCGTTGACGTCGCCGTAGTGCGCAGCACCGGCGACGAAATTGAGGTTGGCCGCGTTCAGCATCACCTCGATGCACATCAGGACCACGATGGCGTTCTTGCGGCTGAAGGCGCCGAGAAGGCCTATTCCGAACAGTATGACGCCGAGTCCGGCTATCCAACTGGCCTCTATCACTGGTCATCACCTTCCATATCCCAGATTAGATTGACTAAGCGCTCGTCACGGACTAGATAGGAGGCGCCGATCATAGCCATCGCCAGCAACGCGCCGAGAACCACAGTGGCCATCGACCACTCGCCGAACAGAGCCACCGCGAAGTCGAGTGTGGAAGGTGCTGCCTCTGTCGAGCCCCACATCGAGTGTGACATGACCTCGGAGAGCAGTATCAGGATGAATGCGAATATACCCAGTCGGGCCAGTGCGGACAGTGCCCTCATCCTACAAGCCCTCCTGTATCTGCCTGCGGGTGAGCATTACTGCGAACATGGCTACGAGCATCACGGAGCCAAGGTACACGAGAATCTGAATCGCTGCCAGCATCTCCGCACTGGCCATCACGAAGACGCCTGCGACCGCGAAGAACATCATCATGAGGGAAAGCAGCGAGTGGGCGACCTTGCGGGCGTAGACACACCCCAACGCGCCGCCGATGGCGGTCGCTGCCAGAATGACGAACACCAGTGCCTCAAAGTCGATTTGCATTGTCTCACGTCTCTGCTCGGGCAGCCTTGCGAGCGCGCTTCTGCTTCTCCTTCTCAGCACGCTTGGCGAGTTCCATGTCGACTCGCTCCTGATGGACTGCAGGCAGGACGCGGGTTCTGCTGGCGTCCATCCGCAGCTCCTCTCGGGAGAAACCAGACATCCCGTCATACTCGTTGGTCATGAAGAAGGACTCGAATGGGCACGCCTCGGCGCACAGCCCGCAGAACATGCACCTGCCAAGGTCTATCTGACCCGACACGATGTCCTGCTCTGCCGGCTTAAGGGACGTAGAGTCGACGGTCTCGATTCCCGAACCGTCGGACCACCGCACAGTCGCCTTGTCGCCAGAGATCTCGATGACCTCGGCGAAGTCGTACTGCTGAGGTGCGTCGGCGTGCGCGTTGACCAGATCGAAGTCTGCGGCAATGTCGTCGTATTCCTCCTTCTCCCTAGCTGCGTAGCCGCCCTCCTCGAGTTCGCCCCCGTAGCCGTGCCACTCGTCGCCCTCCTCGGAGAGCTCGAGCACGTTCACTCGGACCTCGGTGGTCATGTGGAGACAGTCGTTCGGACAGGCGTGGATACACAACTTGCAAGCTGTGCAGGTTTCCCATACTATTCCGATACGGCCGAAGTAATTCCCGGGCACGAAGAGCCATGGCTCGAGATCCTCAAGGCGTTCGTAGGGGTACATCACCGTGACCGGTCGCTCGACGAACGGCATGACCTGGCTAGTCTCCCTGTCAGGAGCGAACCTCTGGCCGACGCTCGGGTGCTCTGGACCGACCCTGTCCATCGTGGTCTGGTCCACCATGACTGCGGGTTGGCCGTGATAGTTGTTCTTCAGAAGTCTCAATTTGCCGACGAAGGGGACTGTTCTTAGTGCGGTTTTGAGAGTCATCCACATCGGACGGATAACGAGGTTGCGGAAGTTCGGAGTCGCATGAGGATGTCCGGTATTCGCCTTGTAACTCATCATCCCACCTCCTAGTCCCTGTGACTCCCTGGCGATGCCTTGACCACGGCCTGAGTGCTGTAGGGACGGCGTTGGACCTCCAGCGCCTCCTCGTCCTCGTCAATAGCGAGGATCACGAACAGTGCCAGCGCGGCAAGCGTGAGGGTGACCGGGACCCACAGGTCCCATGGCTCTCCTGTCCAGACCTCCAATCGCAGTATGGTCGCTACAACGAGGTTGACCACCGAGAGTGGCAGGAGGTAGCGCCAGCCGAACTCCAGTATCTGATCCGTGCGAACCCTGTGGAGAGAGGCGCGGATCCAGACGAACACAGCGAACAACAGCCAGGCCTTGATCAGGACCCAGACGAGACCTGGGACGGCGGTGAAGACAGTCTCGAAGGTGCCCCCCACGGTTGACAAGCCCGAGAGCGTGTGCTGGAACGGCGCCTCCCAACCGCCGAGGAAGAATAGGGCGAACAGTATGCATGCGGCGTACGAGCGCATGTACTCGGCGGCGAACATCAGACCCCACCGGATACCTCCGTACTCGGTCCACCAGCCCTCGACGAGCTCGGCCTCGGCCTCGGGCATGTCGAACGGTATGCGCTCGACCTCAGCGATCATGGTGATGAGGAACAGAGCCGCGCCCAGCGGCAGCAGGAAGATGTTCCAGACGTTGCCCTCGTTCTGGCCCATCTGGAAGTCGACGATCTCGATGATGTTGAACGAGCCGCTGAGCACCGCGACGCCGAGAACCGTGATGAGCAGAGGTATCTCGTATGCGGTGAGTTGGGCTGCCGAGCGCATCCCGCCGATCAGGGTGTACTTGTTGTTGGAGGCCCATCCGGCGAAGAAGACCCCGAGCGGAGCGACTCCGAAGATTGCCATCATGAAGAGGAGGGAAAGCTCTGGATTGGCAGCATAGATATGCGGGCCGAACGGTACGAAGGCGAACACCATGATGGTGGTCGCGAGGATAATGACAGGGGCGATCTCGAAGACCACCTTGTCGGCGTTCTTCGGTACGATGTGCTCCTTGGTAGCGAATTTCATGAAGTCGGCGAACGCCTGGAAGAATCCGGGAAGAAGGAACCAGTAGCCGTGATAACTACGGTTGTTGACTCTGGATACAGTCTCAAGTTCGTGACTGTTTCCCCAGTACGAGTTCAGCAGGTTGACGACCCATCCGATAGGGATACCCATGCCGAAGGGCAACTGCTTCCACCACTCCCCCGCTGTCACTCCGCTCTCGCCGACCCACAGGCTCCTCAGGGTGGTGGTGGCACCGAGTCTGTCCATCAGCCGTCCGATGAACTTCCTCTCGATGTACGGGATGGCCAGCATAGTGAGCATCATGACGGTGAAGACGACCGTGCACATGATGGTGGCATGCATGAACAACTCGAGAGCGGGTTGAATGCTAGCGAAGCCCTGCTGCAGATTGAAGATTGGGCCGAAGGTTATCGGTTCCGGCCAGGCCCAAGTACTCGGTATGGTGACCTGCATGTCGATGTCGTTGGAGGGCATGACGTCGTGCACGTTGTCCATCGACCAACTGGTGAAAGACTCGGACCAACCGACGATATCCAACCAGTCACCGCTAGCCATGTGAATCACCTGTCAGTCTCTCCTATGCATGGGTCGAAGGAGCCCATGATGGCCGGTATGTCGGCGACCTTGTAACCGATCATGCACTTGGCCGCGAACGGGATTGTGATGAAAATAGGAGAGCGTATCGAGACCCTGTACGGCTGCTTTCCTCGACCCTCACCGCCGCCGGCGATGTAGAACATCGACTCACCCCTGCTGTCCTCGAAGTGGTGTGCGCCAGTGGTTCCCTCAGGGGCCCGGGTGGGCGCCTTGGCGAGAATCATCGGGTCCCCTGGCTCGTGGTAGGTGTCGGCGCCTCCGGGCATCTTGTCAAGAGCCTGCAGCGCCAACGACGCGCTCACGCGCATCTCCTCGACCCTGACTCTGTAGCGGTCGTAGCAGTCGGCGCCCTTGATCGAGGAGCGTTCCACCGGGGGCTCCCAGTCGAGTTCGCTGTACACCGAGTAAGGGTGAGCCCAGCGGATGTCGTAGTTGACACCGCCAGCGCGCAGATTGGGGCCGGTGACGCCGTGGTTCACCATCTCCTCCGGCTTTGCGTAGCCCACACCCTGGCTGCGCACTAGGAACACCGTGCTCTCGTCGAACAGCGCCTCGTACTCTTGGATCCTGTTGAGGAACAACTTGAGTTTGGCGCGGGCTCGCTGGGCGAAGCCATGCGGTAGGTCGCGTTTGACGCCGCCGACACGGGGGAAGTTGTAGTGCATGCGTGAGCCGCCTAGCTCTTGGAGAAGATCCATCATCATCTCGCGCTCGCGCAGGCACCAGACCATCACGGACAGGTTGCCGATGTCTGGCCCATATGCGCCCAGCCACATCAGGTGGCTAGCAATGCGCTGGATCTCGATTGCCACCAAGCGGATGTACTCGGCTCGCTCAGGGACCTCGACCTCGAGGAGGTCCTCGGCCGCGTAGATGTAGGAGTGGGACCAGGTGTTGGCGCTGGCATAGCAGAGGCGGTCGCAGTAAGTCGTGATCTGAGTGAAGTCCCGAGCCTCGCAGATCTTCTCTACTCCACGGTGTATGTAACCCAAATCAGGCTCGGTGTCGACGACGGTCTCGCCGTCGACTTTGACTTTGAGAGTCCACAGACCGTGGGTCATCGGGTGCTGGGGGCCCATCGAAATCCACATCTCTGCCATCTTCTCACCTCACTTGATCTTGCCAACGTCAGCAGGCTTGCGCATGAATCCCTGGGAATCGTCGTACATATCTTGGAAACTGTGGTAGCGGAGGCGATGCTGCTTCTGCAGAGGGTGGAATCCCTTGGGGGTCTCGTGGGGCTGCAGCACCCTCCTCATTCCCTGATGCCCGTCGAAGTCTATCCCAACGAGGTCCCAGGTCTCCTTCTCGTTCCAATCAGCACCGACCCAGATATCCTGGACCGAGTCTACCGAGGGGGTCCTCGTGTCCGGCAGGTGGACATGTAACTCCAACTCCAGTGGAGTGTCGGAGCCCTCGACCGTAGAGGGGTCGACGATGACCGGCTGAACCAGGCCATCCTCAATAGGTGGGTTTCTGATGCCGGTTCTCATCAAGTGATAGACGACTTCCCACTTCTTGTCCTCATCACCCTCTGGCCAGTGGACGCCGGTTACCATCGAGCAGTAGTCAACGCCGTGCTCGGAGTGGAGTGTCTCAGCGAGTGCCCTCCAACTCTCTGGAGAGCTGTTTCCGAGCACGACGGGGCGGGGGTTGGTGCCACACGCTCGCTCGGACACCTCGGCTTTGACTCCGTCGATCTCCGAGATGGCAGCAGCGAGTTTCTCGGCCTCGGCCCTCTGTGTCTTGATTGGTACTATCTTTCCCATCGAAACCCCCCCTACTCATCTCC
>ERZ651768.2017-NODE-2017-length-14475-cov-2.660925_pt1 | contig 14475 bp, 15 predicted proteins | sample MGYA00514754_ERZ651768 | MGnify/ENA metagenome assembly ERZ651768 | reverse complement strand
AGCCATTTGGCGGTGGCGGCGGCGGTTAAGGCAGGCTCGGCCGATACCGGATTAGGCATCCTAAGCGCAGCCCGGGCCTTGGAACTAGACTTCGCTCCACTGATGGATGAACGCTATGACCTGGTCATCCCCCGGATCCACTACCAAAGTGACCTGCTGCAACCCCTGTGGGCGCTGCTCAACGACACAACCTTCAAGCAAGAAGTTCAGGCCATGGGCGGCTACCACACCGAAGACATGGGCAAGATTGTTGCGGAGATGGGCTAGGTGGGAGATCGGACCGGATAACCCCTGATAGCTGATAGCTGAACGCCGACAGCTATCATTCCTGCTGCTTGTAGCGGTTCACTATCGGCAGCCGTCGGTCCTTGCCGAATGCTCTGTGGGTAATCTTTACCCCAGGTGGGGCCTGGCGTCGTTTGTATTCGTTGCGGTCCACGAAGGCAATGACCTGGCTCACGACTGCGGAATCGAACCCCATCGCCACCATGTCCTGGTAGCTATAGTCGTCCTCCACGTAGGCTTTAATCACCGGATCCAGAACTTCGTAGGCCGGCAGCGTGTCCTGGTCCAACTGGTCCTCTCTCAACTCGGCGCTGGGTGGCTTGTTAATGACGGCCTGAGGTATAACCGATGACGGTTCGCCGTTCTGATTGCGCCATTCGCAGAGTTGGTAGACCAGGGTCTTGGGCACGTCTTTGATGACGGCGAAGCCTCCTGCCATGTCCCCATAGAGCGTGGCGTAACCCATGGCCATCTCGCTCTTGTTGCCGGTGGTCAAGACCATCCAACCGAACTTGTTGGAGATGGTCATCAGGATGTTGCCCCGTATCCTGGCCTGAACGTTTTCTTCCGCGACATTGGGCTGGGTGCCCTGGAAGTGGGACTCCAGCATGTCGGCGAAAGCCGTGTGGGCCGGTTCTATGGGAACTTCCCACAGTTCCATACCAAGATTATCAGCCAACTCCTGGGAATCGCTGATGCTGCCCTCCGATGAAAACCGCGAGGGCATCGCCACACCCACCACGTTCTCCGGACCCAGGGCATCCACGGCGACGGTTGCTGTCAGGGCCGAATCGATCCCCCCTGACAGCCCGATCAAAGCCTTGGAGAAACCTGTTTTGACCAGATAATCTCTGGTGCCCATAACAAGCGCCCGATACACTTCCTCCACCGGGTCCAAGCTCCCATCCGAACGGACATGTTCAAGAGGCTTGCGGTCTTGCGGAAGATAATCGGAAACGTGAACCGTTTTGGACTCCCCGATCTCTTGGAGGTTAGTTGGCGTTTCCACCACGGGGCTGGGCTCACCCGAACGAGACCGAAGCAGTTCATCAATGTCCAGATCCACGGTCATCAGCGACTCTTCGAAGGCCGGTCCCCGCGCCACCATCTTCCTGCCAGCGTCGGACACCATGCTGTCGCCGTCAAAAACCAACTCGTCTTGTCCGCCGATACAGTTCAGGTAAGCGACAATCAACCCGTTATCCGCAGCCCGGGTGGAGATTAACTCCGCTCGTTCCGCCCCCTTGCCTGCATGGAAGGGCGAAGCGTTGATATTGACAATCAATTCAGCGCCCGCTTTCTTCTGGACAGTGATGGGTCCCACCGGCGCCCAGATATCCTCACAGATTCCCAGTCCTACCGAAACACCGTTCACGACATACACCGGGCAAACGGTTCCAGAACGGAAATACCGGTCCTCGTCAAACACTCCATAGTTGGGCAGGTACATCTTCTCGTAAACATCGATCAGCTTGCCGTCATAGCCCAGAGCGGCGGCGTTGGAGATGTCAGTTCCCATCTTGACGTAGCCCACCACGACAGCGATACCCTTCGACGCAGCCACGACATGCTCCATGGCGGCCACATTGTCCTTCAAAAAGGAGGTCTTGAACAGGAGGTCTTCCGGGGGGTATCCTGTGATTGCCAACTCCGGAAAGGCAACCATGTCCGCTTCCAGTTCCCGTGCTTGTTCCAGGTACTGGATAATCTTGGCGGTATTGCCCTTTATGTCCCCTACAGTGGGGTTCATCTGGGCCATGGATAACCGGAAGATGCGTGTCATGATTTCCGCGATAGTCCTTGGACGGGCATTCTTAAACCAGTAAGGGAAATCATTCTGCGCCGCCAGTCTTGTTGCTGACTACCGCGAAAAGCGGGTCGGATGGGGGACTCTCCTCCGAGTTGGCCAGCCCGCCACGGATGTTGTCGAAGTTGCCCGCAGACTCCATATAAGAAGAGACGATGTCCATCCGGCCTTGGTCGCTGGCCAAACGCCAGATGCGGACGGCTTTGGTGGGAAACATCCGGTTGGAGAAGGTCACGATGAATACGCCGCCGGGTCTGAGAGTCCGGTTGACCTCCCGAAAAATCTCCACCGGACTGGTCAAGTATTGGGCCGACACCGTGATAACCACGGCGTCGAAACTCTCGTCCTCAAAGGGAAGCGTCGGGTCGAGGTTCACGTCGCGGACCACGTACTCGTCCAGGTCCGGATTGTCGGCCATCTCCTGGGCGTTCATACCCAGGCCCACCAGTCTTTCCTTGGGATGTCCCTGGGGCCAGTGGGACCGCCAACTGCTCATCAGATCCAGCACAGTGGAGCCCGCCGGAACGAAAGACTGAAAGATCCGGCTCACCGTGGCGATGGCCTCTTCGTCGATATGCACGACCAACCTGGGATTGGTGTAAAACAACCGGTCGTCGCTATCGTCCTCTCGCTGGAAAGATTGTTCAGGATAGGGAATCGACGTGTCGCACCTCTCGGAGATCCAGGTCCCGGGCTGCGTATTTAGACCCCCACCCAGGTTTGCTAGATTGTATCACGCAGGCAACCATCCCCTTGTTTACGCGTATCCAGCCCTGGTCTACAATCTAACTCGCCCTAATTCGCCGCAGCGGGATTTCGGCCCCACCGCTGACGGCTGACAGCTAAAAGCTAAACGTTCTAGATCAGGAGAACCAACAATGTCCAACGATGACAACCAAGCCTTTCTTGCAAACGCCGAGCAGACTCGAGGATACACCCTGGAGATGCACCGAATCATGGCCGAAACCGACCGGGAATGGGCCACGAAATACAACGATTTTATCGAGGCCACATACACCGGCCAGCGGCTGCTGGACCGCAAGACCAAAGAACTGCTCCAGATCGTCGTAGAGGCAGCCCTAAGAGCCGACGTTGAGCAGATCCAAGCGCATGTAAAGGTAGCGCTGGAAGTAGGGGCCACGCCCCGCGAGATACTGGAGGCCCTGCAGGCGGTCATCGCCCCCATGGGAGCCCTGGCCTTCCGCCGTGGACTCCAAGCATGGGCGGCGGAAACCGGCTTAAAGGATCCAGGGGAAGCCTAGACCGCATCTCTCCCGATCTTCATCCTGACCGGCAGGTGTCTATAAACAGCGTAGAGGCGGCTTACAGCCGCCTCTACGTATTGATTCCATCAGTCTATCCAACTGAACTTTGACGGCTCCAAGCTACTTCTTCCAGACCACCTTATTCCGCAGCACGCCGATGTCGCTAACCTCAATCTCGACCACATCGCCATCCACCATGTTCTCAGTAGCGCCGTCGGTTCCCATCCAGATGATATCTCCGGGCACCAACGTAAGATACTTGCTCATATCGCTGATGTACTCCCGCACCCCGAAGATTGCCGTCTTTATGTCGTACTCGCCCACCACGCGATCGCTGAGGGTGATGGTTACATGCAGGTCGTCGGGCTCCAAGTCGGTGACGATCCAGGGGCCCATGGGCTTGAAGGTATCCGTGTTCTTGGCCCGCCACATGGTCCGGTCGCCGCGCTGCCAGGTGCGCTCGCTAACGTCGTTGCCAATGGTGTAACCCAAGACGTAGTCCAGCGCCTGGTCCTGGGTGACGTTCTTGCACTCTTTGCCGATGACTACTACCAACTCGCCCTCGTATTGGAGCAGTTCGGTGGCATCACTGGGGACGATGATGGGATGCTCATTAGGAACCAGAGCGTTTATAGCACGGTAGCCGATATCCGCTTTTTCCGGAAGCACGGGCTCTTCGCCGCGCATCTTGGCGGCCCAAGTCACGTGCTCCGGATAGTTGATACCAGCGGCGTAGAAGGTCGGCGGGATGACCGGCACTTCCAGCTTGACCGACGCCAGAGGCTGGCTCTTAGACGTCTTGGTATAACCGTCGAAGGGATTGCCATCAACTTCAACCACGTTGTCGCCTTCAATGATTCCGTAGGAGATTCCATTTCCAGAGCTGAATCTACACCATTTCATGATCGAAGCTCCTCAACCTTTGGTTTGAATACGTCAGTTGTCACAATTCTCACACCCTAGGCCCCACCGGTCAAGCTTCCGGACAGGAAACCAACACTCGTGGCCACCAGGATTTTCTCAGCTGTCGCTTACGCACGGTCTGGCCGGGCCATGTCAGCGGTCCAACTGGGCCATGCAATACGGTCTCCGGGGCACTGAGAATGTCTCAGTCTGAATGGAATAGTTGGGGCGGCATGGAAGGGGTTGGGTTTTGGCGACAAAGGTCACGTGATGTTGAAGGGATCCGGCGTCCTGCTCCACACACGTCTCATATACCTCGGCGATGGGACTGTGGCGGCAGGCCGTCGGCCATGCACCGTCGGCCTATTATCCTGAACACATGGGGTTAGTTGATGAACCCAAATATCCAGAGCGGGTCAACCCGCACCGAAAAGATGTTCATCCTGGTCAACGAATGTGCCGATGTTATCTTCGACGCCGTGCCGGTAATGATGCACAGCATCGACGAAGACGGGATATTCCTCAAAGTGAACCCCAAGTGGCTGTCAGCCATGGGCCACCAAACAGAAGAGGTAGGAGGCCATCAGTTCACCGGCTTTCGCGTAAGAATGGCCGGGTGTTGTACGTGGCCATGGATGCGGTTGTTACTCCGGAAGCGGTGGGCGGCCGGCGCGCCCTGGGTGTGTTTCGCAAAGCGGACGAGTTGGTTCAATGGCAATGGGCGAAAAATGCCATCAAGGCCCTCCAAAGCCTGGTGCTGGCGCAACACGGAATCGCTATAATCTTCTTGGCGAACGAATGGCCTTTCCCTGAAGATCAAGCCGAGCTTCATCCCTCGGTTAACCCACAAGGCCTTTCTGACCCGCCCCAACCTGCTAAGGAGTTGCCGTGGAAGCTATTGGCCATCATTCAAGACATCGCCGATAGCTTGAAGGTACTGGCTGATTTGGCAGCGGGCGACACTGCCGATCCCAATAGCCAGCCCCATTCCCTGGTAACCCTGTCGGAAGCCTTTCAGTCCGCTCTCGCAGCGTAACCAAGACTCGTATTCCGGCGTCACGGCCATTAGGATTAAAGTTGTGGCGATTCCATTCTGGAGGTCAGTTCCGACAGGGTCGCCTCTATCGTTTCCGCCAGAACCGCCAGCTTTCGACTGTCGTACTGGATTTTGTGCAGTTGCAGTTCTTCCAGGTCCGCCAATGCTCTTGCACTTGAAACGATGTCTTGGGTGACCGCTATGAGTTCCCAGGGTAGCAACGGCGCTCCGTCGTTTTCCTCTTCGTCTAGGGCATCGTCTTTCTGATCAGGCGCCGATATGCCAGAAACCCCGACTCCACAAGGAGACGGTCAAGCCCATTGTGGGCAAGATGGAGTCCCTTGAGGGCCTTGATGGTTAAGGCTGCCTGCCGCCACTGAACCAAGTCGTCCCTATCATGGAAGGCTCCTAAAACATGGCGCTGACCCAGCGGTTGAGGTTCGACCACCGCATCCAGCGAGACATCAAGAACCCTGCCGTTACTTCGCAGTAGGCTAAATCCAATGCTATGAGCCCACCCCACTTCCCATAGAAGAGGAAGTACTTCAGCACGGCCATGAATATTGCATTCCTCAGTGAGGAACTCGCTGCATTCATGACCTAAAACTTCTTCGGCTTGATAGCCCATTTCAGCCAACCACCGGCGATTCACCTTCAGCAAGCTACAACTTTCGTCGATCGAATAAACCATAACCGGAGCTTCGTCGAATAAGATATTCTCGCACTCCGCTACAAGATCTGACATCTGTGACAGCCGCTCCCGGGTACTTTCCTCATTAGCTTCCATGCTAATCTCCTTGTGCACAGCGATGGTTACCGGCTGGACCGGCAGCCTCCGCGTTTCCATGTAGAAGTTGGAACTTAGAATGACCTCCTGTTCTACGGGTGACCCGATATTGGGCAGAATTAAGTGTGTACACACCTTTTCGGCAATTGCCTTCTACTGGGATAAACTCATGGCCACCGACAGATTCCCCCGCATCTCATCCCACCGTCTTTGCCCCATCCGTCCCAGAACCATTGCCTGTGCCTTCTCCCATAGGGGTATCGACCCTAAGACAGCTTCCCGGCCATCAGCCATGAGAGACACGTCCCTAGTCCGCCGGTCCTCACCTGGCTCTATCTTTATGAGTCCAGCGCTGGCGAGCGGCCGAAGCAGTCTCGCTAAAGAAGTGCGGTCCATGATTAACTCTTCAGCCAACTGTGCAATCGTCGTGGTCCCCGACGATGCGAAGGTCACGAGAACCGGAAGTTGCGTTGACCGCAGTCCCGACGCCAGTAGGGCTTGATCAAATATCTGGGTGACCGCCCGGGAGGCTTTGCGCAGGTTTAGACAGGCGCATGTGCTTAGCATAAATTCACATTGCGTCAGGTCCAGTTCATGCTGTGCCTGTGAGCTTTCGTTCGATAATGAGTGCATATCGGCTCCAAATGCTGACTGACCGGCGCCGAATGTAGCCTGATTGACCAGCATACTTTGAGATTCTAGGGGAACCGATGTGACGATGCATCGTCTAAATTAATGATTTCGAGTCACCCAAATGGTCTACCGGGAAAATCTTACGAGTTGATGCATACAAGCAGCATGTGTCTCGCATTGAGCAGATATCGTTGTTTGCCCGAACCCCTCGTCTGTGCTAGCCTCTGCTAGGCATAACCCATTCATCTGGAGGAAGACTAGTGAGACTGGAAAATAAAACTGCGCTCATCACAGGAGCCAGCCGCAACATTGGAAAAGAGATTGCTTTGACCTTTGCCAGGGAGGGCGCCGACGTAATCTTAAACACACGCACCAACGAACAGGAATTGGAGGCTGTTGCCGCCCAGTGCCGGGAGTTGGGAGTCAGGACCCACACCGTTCTGGGAGACGTTTCAGACTCTCCCCGGGTCTCTGCCATGGTTAAGGAAGGAATCGAAGCCCTGGGCCAGATAGACATCCTGGTCAGCAACGTAGCCATCCGGCCCCACCGACCCATCCTTGAAGTCACCGATGAAGAGTGGCATCAAGTGATGAGCGTGAATCTAGATTCGGCTTTCTACCTTTGTAAGGCAGTGTTGCCTGGAATGATAGAGCGGCGGTCAGGCAGCATCGTCGCCCTGGGCGGACAGGCAGCCATCACCGGACGTCCCGGAACCGCGACTGTCACCTCGGCCAAGACCGGTTTGCTGGGACTAATACGGGCCATCGCCGCCGAGACGGCCGAGCACAACGTTCGGGCCAACATCGTCAATCCCGGCTCCACCGACACCGAGCGGCGGTCACCGGAATGGTACCCGGAACACGGTGATGAGTCTAATAGCGCGGAAGATCGCTTTAAGGAGATTCCCATGCGCCGACAGGGAACGGTAGAGGACATCGCCAACGCCGTGCTGTTCTTCGCCTCGGACGAGTCAGGCTACATCACCGGCGACCGATTGAACGTCGTGGGCGGCAAGTATATAGTCTAGGTAACTTTTACCAAGAACGGAGGAGTCTGCCTTCTACGTTCGTGGTGAGCCTGCCGAACCACCAGTTCCGCGGGAGGACCCTTCGACAAGCTCAGGGTGAACGGGAATTGGGATGCGACCGTTCGTGGTGAGCCTGTCGAACCACCCCTCGCCAGAGCCGAGCCCGTGCCCCGCCCTAAGCGTTCTGCCAGACCAGCGTGGCAGCCCCCACCATCCCCGGATCGTCTCCCAAGGGGCTGGCCACCAACCGGAATTTTTTATGTAGCTCGCTCATGGCCCGGGCCTTGACCCGCTCTTGGATCCGGGGCAACAAATCAAGCCCCACCAAACCCAACGTCACGCCGCCCCCAAGCACAATCAAGTCGGGATTGTACAGGTGCAGGACGTTAGCCAAACCGACCGAGAGCGCGAACACCACTCCATCGACGATGCTCACTGCCAGTGGGTCACCTTGGCCCGCCGCCAGAAGAACCGTGGCCGAGGTCAGGGAGTCTGACTCCCCGGCCAACGATGAAGCAGGGAAATCTCCTTGGGTTATCCGACCCCTGACGATATTGGCGATGGCAGTGCCCGAAGCTAGAGCCTCCAAGCAACCCCGAACGCCACACTGGCATTCGATCGCATCTTCACTGGAGTCGACGCACATGTGGCCAATCTCGGCTGCCAGACCGTTGGCCCCCAGAAGCATCTTGCCATGCTCTATCACGCCCCCGCCGATTCCCGTGCTGATGGTTAAGTAGACCAGAGTCTTGGGCGGCGTACCCTCTTTCGCCATCGCCCGTCCGGCCCCAAGGTGAAACTCACCCAGGGCAGCCAGGTTAGCGTCATTCCCCACCCACACCGGGTATCCCAGGTTCGCTTCCCACAGCGGTTTCAAGGAAACACCATCCAGGACATAGAGGTTTGGCGGTTGGTACATGGTGCCGGTTTCGGGTTCCACCGGCCCAGCGATGGCGACGCCGATGCCCGCAATGGTTCTGGGACCGCACCAATCGATGGCTTGTCTCAGTAATCCTTCGGCCAAACCCAAGAGTTCGTCCTTGCCGGTTCCCCGAGCATGGCCAACCCTATCTTGCCGTAGGATGTGCCCGTCCCGGTCCAGAATCCCCACCCGGATCCATGTCCCGCCCCAATCCATCGCCACTGCTACTTCTGATGACTGTGTCATCTAACCTTCCCCTACTCAGGACTAACCGGCGTCCATCATAGCAGTTAGGGTCCGGCGCGGATTCACATCAATTACCAAGAGATATGTCGTTAAAGCTCGTCGGTAGATCGACGGTGATGTCGTGGTTGAAAGCAAACATCGTCATGTCAAAGTTTACTGTGTCGGCGCTGCTCATCGCGATCCCCATGACGATTCGCCGCATGTAATCCTCTTCGTCGATTCAAACCTCTATCTCGTTGATGGCCAGATCTTCCAGCCCATCGGCGACCGGTTCACCGGAAAGAGCCATCAACTGGGAGAAATGGGCATCGTTTCCTTGTCCCATCGCCCCCAAGATTTTTGAAAAGTCCATCAGTATGACCAAGTGTTCAGTGGGCACGCCATCAACTTCATCTTTGCCAAGAGACTGGACGTTATATAGGTCAAGCGGCAAGTCTCCGCTTGGAAACAGGCTATCGAACGTCCCGAAGGGGTCGTCGATACCCGGACCCGCCTGTCCCAAGATCCCTGACAAGGAGGAGGCATCCAATCGCATCCAGCCTGCGCCGGGTAGATTGGCGAACATCTCATCACCGGCGATAATCATTTCCATCCGCATGCCCGCGGCTAGCGAATCCATCTCCATCACCAGACGCATCCGCCCGTTCGCCGCCTTCGCCATTTCGAAGGACAAGGGTAGATCTTGCCCTTGCATCTTCATATCCATGTCTACGTGCGCCCGAAAGCTCTGCAACGCATCGGTCAACTGAAGCGACCGCTGTAGCAGTTAGGCTTCAGGGGACGAGGCGACGCCGATGACATTCTCGCCACCACCGGCTAACGAGTTAAGCGCCTGAGCCTCTTCACAAGCAGACGTCAATAGCATCAGTCCCATCATTAGCCCCAATATGTTGTTACTGGTTCTGCGCGACTGCGCCCTTACCGGAGAGGGGATAAGTTGCCGCATGGATTCTTCGCTCCCATGGAAACTTGGATCCGGGTGTCTCGAACATACCGCCGGGCTTGCCCGGAATTTCATCTTAAAACCCGGTGTTCGCTAATCCAAGCCGCTATGGGATTCGGAGGTAGGGTGCGTAGATGAGGAACGGGAAGGAACCGGTCTATTGACCGGGGAGGGGAGAACTGGGGTCTAACATGTCGTTCAAGATGCCCCGAAGTTTCGATGGACTCATCGGCCCAACGAACTTCTTAACTATCGTACCTTCCGGGCTGATGAAGAATTTCTCCGGCAACCCGGTAACGCCGTAATTGATTACTATGATTCCGTCGGCATCGATACCGTTGGGGTAAGGCACGTTATAACGGTCGATGTGCTCTTGAGCCGCCGAAGGCACATCCCATATGTCCACGCCGACGAACTCCACCGGCAATCCTTCATACTCCAGATATACCTCGGCTAACACCGGGGCCTCCCGTCGGCAAGGGGGGCACCAAGAAGACCAGAAGTCCACCATAACCGCCTTTCCCCGCAGCTCGGACAGGGTCAGAGTGCCACCCGCCATCAACTTCAATGAAAAGTCGTCCGCTTGGTCCGCTGAGACCTCAACCTGGCCAAACTCGGCGTTGACCCCGAATCCGCCTGGGTTTCCCCCCGACTTCATCGATGCCCACGCCAGCAAAGCAAAAAGGGCCAATACCGGGAGACCCGAGGCAAGCAGGATCCAACCACGTCTGCTCAAACTACCAACTCCCTAGTACCGGTCCGGGGATTGTTCTGGAGTTTGCTCGGTTGCTTCCAAGACGCGGCTCTTCAAAGCTTGCCGCCGCTCCCGGTACTCCAAGTTTATCAACTCTCCCCTTTCGAACCGATCGTCCAGATCGGCAATCTCCTGAATCATCGATTCCCGGTCTGGGAAAACATCCTCTCCTGACTCACCAGAGGCCGCTGGGACCGTCCGCAGGCCAATTCGGCCCCGGAATGCGCCAAACAGCAGCAGAACCGCTAGAAAGGCCGCCAGCGACCCTGGAAGGATCGCGTACCACAGAGAGGCGCTGGTCACTGCCTTCTCGATACGGTCAGGCAGGCTTGGCTCGGGGAGTTCCATCAACTCCAGCTCCACTCCCTGGCCTGGACTGATACCCCGGCCCTCCCAAGCCTGATACCGGGTGTCCTGGATGTGCACCGGCTCCACCTTATCCAGTCCTCCGACGCGTACGGGAGCCAACCGGTCCGGCACCAGCACCTGATAAACCTCGGCGCCTTGGAGCAACGGCTGGCGGTAGGACAGAGCCTTTCCCTCATAGGGGAATATATAGGAGAACTCCACGCTGTGTCCGCCGGGGATCACCGGAGACGTAACCGCGAAACCCGAACCGACGGATATGATTTCCCGGCTCGGCAGGTTGGATTGGACATCCAGGTCATGAGTCCCCGGAGGTAAGGAAAAGCGGAGAAAGCTCATCATGGCTGGGTTGGACACATCTGGAAGCAAAGTCCGGTCGGACTCGTTGGCTATTAAGACGAACTCGATGGCGGAAATTTCCCGCTCTGAGGCGTCAACTCCGGCTATAACCATGACCTGCCGCCTGAACTGGACAACCGTGACATCCCGGGTCGTGTCATATACATCTATCTGCACACCTTCGGATAGCTCTTCCGGTAACAGAACCTCGGTATAGAGCACTCCGGCATAGTCGACGCTGAAGACGTACTGGCCTCCGCTCAATAAGGGCAGGTCACCGAACTCGAACGCACCGGTGTCGTCGGTTTGGCCTTGGGCCGTGGCCGCCACTCTGCCATCCAGTCCCGTCGCCAAGAGCAATATCGGCAAAGCCGCCGGTGGCTCGGCGCCGGCCGTGCCGTTCACCACCCGGACGTTGACACTCACCAGCTCTTGGGCTGAGGTAAGCTCAGCCCAAGAGCCGCCTGCGATCAGCGCCGCGACGACGAAAACAACACCCAAGACGCGGACCATCATTGCTCCGTATCTTCCGGGATGTCAGTCGATGGCTCCACGGGTTCAGCGGACTTATCTTGATCCTGGGCCTGCAAGGAGAGGCGTGCCATCAACACCTCTTGCTCCAGTTCCCAATCAGCGCCCTCTAACTGTCCCTCGGTCTGCTGGCGCAAGTGGGACGCCGCCTGCAACCGGTAGGCCCGTATTTGCTCTTGGTATAAATCGTCGGGGATGTTCCCTGCCTGGTGGTCCAGACGAAGGATGCGCATATCTTCGACGATAGCTTCCATGTCCCTATCAGTTGTCGCAACAACATCCTCAGGACCGTCGCCGGTCACGGAATCCCGGCGCTTTAGAAAAGGGTAAATGACCACGCCGACGCTGAGGGCAATCAGCACGGCGGCCAGTAGAAAGGCCATAAACTCAGACAGCCTTCAATGCTTCGTTGGATTCAGACAGTTGCGGGGCCACGAGTTCCCGGCGTTGTCAGCGTCCTACCTGCCCTGGATGGAGCGGGGACAGTTGTCCTGACCTGTTGGGGCCACAAGGATACCAAAGTTCCCAAGATAAGGACGGGACCTGCTACCCACATCCACCAGATCAGGGGATTTATCAAGATGCGAAAACCGACGCTTCCGTCAGGAAGATTCTCGCTGGGCACTACGAACAGGTCCTCCACCGGTGTGGAACGGATAGCGGCCCTTGTCGCCGCCATGTTGAAATCAGGATAGAAAGCCCGCTGCGGCTCAAGGGTGTAGCTCAACCGGCCGTTCCGGTACACCTCCACGGTAGACCTAAACTCAGTCCGGTTCGACTTGGGGTCCTCAATAGTGCCCACGTACCGAATCTCGTAATCTTTGATCCGCACGCTTTCACCGGGGCCTAGGACCACGTCCATCTGTTCATTGAAAAAAGACGTCCCCACAACCCCCAGAGCAACCATCACCACCGCCAGATGGACGATGTAGCCACCGTAGCGGGGCCGGTTGGCCCCCAACAAGCGCAAGAACGCGATGGGATAAATGTCACCGGTGGAGCGGTGCCGTGATAGCGTGCCCCGGCCCCATTCGATGAAGATTCCGGTGGTCACAAATGCCCCCAAAGCGAATCCGATCAAGGCATAAGGCTTATGGACCCCCAAGACAAACAAAGCGGCAGACGTTACCAGGGCAACCGTTCCCGGAGCCAGCAAGGCCCGCTTCAGGCTAGCCCCCGTGGCCCGGCGCCAAGGCAGCAAAGGACCGATACCCATCAGAAGCAACAGCGCCAAGAACAAAGGCCCGTTCACTTGGTCGTAGAACGGTCTGGCGATGGTTATCTCGTCCTCGCCGGTCAACCGTGAGATCAAGGGGTAAACACTCCCCCAGAGCGTTACAAAGGCGATGCCAAGCAACAACAGGTTGTTCACCAGGAAGGCCGCCTCCCGGGAAAGCATGGAGTCCAAGGTCTGCGCGCTCTTTAGGATGGGGAAGCGCCAGAAGAAGACAGCGAAGGGAATCAACACGCCCACCGCCAGGAACAGCAAGAACACCCAACCCAAATTGGAAGCGCCAAAGGAGTGAACCGACGGCACCGGCCCCCCACGGTTCATGAACATTCCGTACAAAGCCAGCCCGAAGGACACGTTGATCAAGACGATATTCCACATCCGGAACATGCCCCGCCGTTTCTGCACCATGATGGAATGGATGAAGGCCGTCAGCCCCAGCCAGGGCATCAGGGCTGCGTTCTCCACCGGGTCCCAGAACCAGAACCCGCCCCATCCGAGTATCGTGTAAGCCCACCAAGACCCCAACAGCAGCCCACCGGCCAGCAAAGCCCAGGCAATGATGCCCCACATCCTCCCGGCGTCCACCCACTCGTCACCGGTCTTCCCAGCGAGCAAAGACCCCATTGCAAAGGCAAAGGGCACCGTGGAGCAAATCAGCCCCGCCATCAACATCGGCGGGTGTATGAACATACCGAAGTGGGTCAATAGCGGATTGATACCATCGCCATCGGGGGGAACGAAGGGTAGCTTCTCGAAGGGGTTGGCCATGAACCCCGTTACCGCCAGGAAGAAAGCCAACACCACCATCAAAACACCGGTGGTGTAGGGCAGGGTGTCCAGCATGTTCGACGGCGCCCGCCAGATGGCCAGCGCCGACATAGCCGCCAGGGCAAACGCTATGTAGAGCAGCGACCCTTCGTTACCCGCGTAGAAGGCCACCCAGGTAAAGCGGTCCGGCATGGCTAGATCGCTATGCCGGGCTACGTAAGCCACCTCGAAGTCCCGGTTGATGAACAGCACCACCAGGCTTAACGTGCACACAAACAGGACCAGCACCGCCAGGTAGGCGGCCCGGCGCGAGCTTACAACAAGCTCGACCGATCCCCGGGCCTGCCCCAGGAACGAGCCAAGGGCGGCATAGGAGGACAGGGCCAAAGCAATCCACAACGATATGGCGCCCAAGTCAGCCATGGTTTATTCAACGTCCTTTTCCGGAGATTCCGTATCTCCGGTAGCAAGCTCAGATTCAGTATCGCCTGCCGATTCAACACCAGCTACGTCAGCCTGCGGTTGCCGGTTTCCCGGTGGTCCGGGGACACCGGCATCATCGAGACCCAGGTCTCGATCAATCATTTCCAGATAAGGTGCCAAGTCTTCATCCATCGCAGTCTCGTTA
>ERZ651768.2016-NODE-2016-length-14480-cov-3.596126_pt1 | contig 14480 bp, 6 predicted proteins | sample MGYA00514754_ERZ651768 | MGnify/ENA metagenome assembly ERZ651768 | reverse complement strand
CCTGCCCGGACAAACCCTAACTCCCGGTATCCATACTCCATTCCCAGACTGCCGTATACCGTATAATCAATAGCATTGATCCCATCCATTGCTAACGTCAGTCTGTGTACATCACTCTCCATAAACTCACTTCCCTTACCCATTACATCATTCTTTATACCCAGCCTGAATGTCAATGGCAAAGGAAAATCCTCCGTTATACGACTTAACTGACCATCTACATCAATAAATTCAGAAACCGGTACATTTAATCCCGGTCCTACATACCTCACCTCAGGACCAAAATTGGTGATGCTCATCCCTAATATCATCCCATAAATACCCGTATCAAAATTAGACCCAATATCAAAAGTCACTCCCTGCATGGACACTGTCTTGAACAATTGATCTCTCAGGTAGTTTAAACTCATGCCTACCTTCAGCCTGTCTGTGAGCCTGCGGGCATAGGTTCCTCTCAAAGACATGGAGAGCACACTGAACATCTCTCCCGTTCCGTTGGGGTAAAATTCATTGGTTACTTCCATCTCACCTGAATTCAAATAAAATAAATGGATACCTATAAAATCCTGGGAAGACAGCTTCTGGCCGTATCCCAATACATTGTGACTGATCCCTACCAAAAAATTACTCTTGGAATAGTACGCTTCACTTTTTGTGAGAAAACCAATCCCGGATGGGTTGTAGGGAACAGCAGAAATCCCTGTGCCTGCTGCTACAAAAGCTCCTCCCATTCCTATTGCTCTTACCCCTGTCTCTATTTTAAGCCAGTTTGCTGTGGCTGTGGCTACCTTGGTCACCACATCCGGAATGTCACGGTATTGTGCCTGAATAAAACAGAATAACACCAAACCTGTAAGTGTGATCCGGCGTATCATCTATCGCACCACTACAAATTTACCGATGTGTTTTTCCGAACCTGATTCCACCGTAAAAATATAAAGTCCCGGTGCAATTTCCTGGTTGTTAATTGTTCGCATATCCCAGGTTGCAGTTCCAGCGATTTGGTCATCGTGATCAAATTCAGTTATTTTTTCACCAGTGATGGTAAAAACAGAAACAGTACACGATGAAGTGAGATTAATAAAATGAATGTCTCTCACATACTCAGTTTCCGTTTTAAAGTTTGATCGGGCTAAATAGGGATTGGGGACCACCTTAACATTAGAGAGATCAGATCTAGGTGGAGCACCGGGATAAACAGTTACAAAATTAGGATCGTGAACTGTGGTTCCACGTGGACACTCAATATTCTGGTATCCATCTGGACTTGCCCAGTTATCGGGGTTGGAATATGAATCAATCGTGTCCGGCTGGAACCCATCCAGACTATCACTCCACACGACGGTGTAATCCCTTTCAATTCCCATATCATAAGATGTTACGGAGTAAGTGTACTGCATTCCATCGTGTACATCTTCATCAACAAATTTATAATGGTAAGCGGTAGTGTCTCCATTAGGATCAATCACAACCATAGGGGTCTCTAACCTGATTGCCCCAAACCCGCTGTCATCTCCCAATGAAAACCAGGGAGTGTGAGGGTCAGGTCCTGAAATACCATGACCCCTCATTATTCCATCAACACAGCTACCATCTGCATCCTCCCCGAAAACGCAAAAAACACTATCAACATCCGCAGGAAGGTCATACTGTGCGATCGGTCTCCATCCCACATGAACACCATTATCATCAAAAATCATATAATCTGAACCACCCCAGGTTGAACCGCCGTTATAACTTTTATAAATTTTATATCCTTCAAAATCGGAATATCGGGTCACCACATCCACAGACTGTTCTGGAACATCTGTCCAATATAGGGATACTCTTCCAGCATCAAGCTCTGTATAAACCTGTGGTCTGGTTGGCGGAGTAAAACCCTGATAGTGTGAATTATACATGACCTGTGCAAATCTGGCATTGTTCTTCAAATCTTCTTCATCCTCACCAAAAATAATGCAGAATGAGAAAGGAACCATCTCCCCCACAGGAAAGTCAAAGGGCCCACAGCTCGTAATAAGGACACAGTCCAGACCATCATCAAAAATATCTTCTTTCTCCAAACCATCAAGAGAATCAAAGTGAGGATTTAACGGATTTGTGGAAGGGTCTTCAGGAAGGTCAGGATTAGCAAGGTGAAAAAACCAAGTTTTTTCATCTTCGGATAGATTGGTGGTGTCACCGGACATCACTTTTAAAAGGATTTCTTCCCTGTTTCGTGCCTGAGGGCGTCCCGGGGACCCGGCGCAGCAGTTCGTATTACTCTCCCTGGTGACAACACCGGGACGATTATACCAGTCGAACCAGTGCCAGTCTGTCATTTTTAATGGTTCCCCCGGATAAATATCTGTATATCCATCCTGGTCCAAATCAATAGGATCTGTAGCAATGGGGGAATCAAGCATTTGGGTGGCTACTATTCCAAAATCATTTCCTTTTTTGGTGCCGTCTTCCATGGCATAACCATAGGCAATATTACTTTGGCCATCATAGTCCCCTATCATTGCCATACTTACAATCATCGAATCATCTTTTACAGAAAATCTCTCCCAATGATATTTCATATAATCATCAGCATTAGTATGAACACCAAAATTACCGCTGGCATCAGCAGAAACAACATCCGCATCCATATAAAACCCGAGAAAAATATCCTTATAATTAAATCCTTTGCCATGATTTAATTTTGTACCGTCAGGCATGATCATTCCATCATGAAACACTCCATCCTCATCAACCCAGTCCCCGCTCTCATTTCGCACACGAACGGTCACGAACATGATATCTTCCGCATACGCTACTCCATAAGTGTGCGCTTCAGACATCACACGCAATCCCATAGGATATCCCGCTTGCTCATATTCATTATTCGTGTTCACACGGTTACTGCGGTGTGCCCAGCGGTCATCGAACTCCATATACACGTCATTGTCCGAAATGAATCGTCCCGGTACCTCTTTCCAGCAGTCAGGGTCTTTTCTGGTACCGGAGCATCCTACTATTCCGTGCACTGCCCAGGAATCCGGGTCATCACCATAATATTCGTCCCCCCACCATCCGGGCCAGAATGGTTCCAGCTCGCCCGTTTCCGGAATAAGCTTTTTTGGCCAGGTGGCAGAATACAAACTGTGTGCCAACAATGGATAGGTATCACCCCCATCTGAAAAGGGTGTGTCAGCGAATATGTCTCCTGATGTCACCTCCAGGTCATGGGAATACACTCTCGCCATTGTGGAAGCGTGCCACTCTGTATCAGTTAGGCTGGAACTACGAGTGAACCATGATTCAGTCACATTGGCTCCATAAAAATCATATACATCATCGGACGACCATTCTTCATTATCAGGACCATAATCATAGATATCAAAATCACTCGTCCGCTCTTTCAATTTTGGACGGAGGCCCCAGGGATACACGAGCCCTATACGGGCTTTTGAATGATTTGGATTTATCTCGGTATTTCCAGACTGTTTGATACTGATAAACAATTCCTGGGAATCATCAGATAGTCCCCACTGATAGTTCCCGTCAATAAAAAATTTATCCAATTTTTTTGAAATGCTGTCCGGTCGCCAGGTACCACAGTCCCTTGCACCATCGGCGTTCCCGCAATCATTTTGCATATTAAAAACAATCCCAACAAAATTTGTATCACCACTTGTGTACCATGCTTCATACGCATCATGAGAGCACCACACATCAACTGAATCCTCCATAGCTGTATCTTCATCGGGAGCTTCCCCACATTTTGTCCAGGCATATTTAGAACTGAGTGAGTGGCCCGGTACCCCAGCTAAGAAAGCAACATGGGGCAGATTCGTATAATCACCCCAGAGCCCTGCAGGATGAAAATCCCAGGTAATATAATTACCAAAATTTGTTACCGCATTTTTCACTTTCCCCTGGAGGAGGAATCCCTGTGCACGATCATTAAGAGGATTTGTAGGGTAGGGGTAATCGCCAATTTTTGCCAAAGGGTCAGCCCTATTGTATACAGGTTCTGGTTCTTCAGAAGGGTTGACCACTGAAGGATCAATTCCCAAAAGGATTATGGGAAAAATAAATAATAAAATTCCCTGTTTTAAATATTTTGCTTTTGGTGGCATCACTTTTTACCGAAAATCTACCCTGATATTGAAATTAAGCTCACGGGGAGAAGAATTCACCCAGGGATTATCATAATAGGAGCCTGACTTATCATGCTTTGCATCTGGTAGCCCAACCCACTGGGTATAGTAGGTTCCAGGGTCATCCGGTTCCCCTGTTAAAGGATAAACATAAAACGCATTTTTTATATTTAGCAGATTGTAGGCACTAAGACCCATGGACACTTTAAAATCTTTAAATTTAAACCCTTTTGACAATGACAAATTCACCATCCTTGTGCTGGGTGACCGCTTGGTGTTTCTGTTCTTTACATCTGACTGGGGAGTATCACCATTATATATCATTGGCGTATAAGGATATCCGGACTGGTACATCCCTGTGAATCCCATGCTTATCCCAAAAGGTAAGAACGTATAAAACGACATTGTCAGGTCATGAGGCCTATCATAAGGCATTAAAAATTCCTGGGAGGGTGCATCCACATAAATTCCCTCAACCGAAGCCCAGTCATACTCGCTGTTTCCCTTGGCAGCGGAATATGTATACTGAACCATGGAATTGACAAATTTTCCACGACGTTCCAGGGTAAAATCAATTCCCTTTGCGCTGCCATAATCCCCGTTAGAAAATACCCGGTAGGAATAAACCCCGCTCCGATAAAATTTTGATGTTGCCCACTGGTCCATATCCTTCACCCAGGCCGCCACAGTATATGCCCAGTGTCTTCCAATCTGAATGTTAAATGCCGCTGAATAGGATTGGGTTCTCGATGAATTCATGGTTGCATTTCCGATCAATCCCTCTCCCTCTTCAAACAAGTCTGCCGGGTCCTCCAATCTATTGGTCTGTAGGAATACATTTTGATAGATGGGGGTCTGATAATACAATCCGTAATTAAATGTAAAAGTGGCTCTGTCTGTAATGACATGACTGAACCCCAATCGGGGACTGATCTTATAGAACCACTTAGACTGTTCAAAAATTACCGGCGGGTTTGCACCAAAAGACTGCTCAACCTGGGTCGAAGCCTCTTCCCCCTCGTCCCAACTCCCATTTTCATTCTCATCGTCAAAATACCATGGAATTCCGGGAGTGAATTCACCCAATGTATCTGCCCAGATCTCAGTGTTGTAGTTCACCGCATCCACCCTGACCCCGGCATTAATTACCATCCAGGGAACCTCAAAGGTATTTTGAATATAGGAGGAAAATTCAGTAGGCTCACGATAATTGTCCCACTGTCCGTTATCGTTAGAATCGCGATATTCCTCACCCGGGTCCCAGACACCATTGTTCTCACCAAAATCAGCATCCTCGTAGTCTGCATCAGTGGGAAGTAAACCATCCGGACCGGAATCGATCCAAAACTCTGCAAATGTTTGTGAAAAAGCCGCTTCTCCCTCCCAGGGAGCTTTTACTTCATAAAAATCAAGCTTGTGGGATTTATAATCTACACCGGTTCTTAATTTCCAGCGGTCAGTGATCTGAGAGGTCACATCAAGACGAATCTCATCTGTGATGGCATTGGAGGTCGCATAAAAGCGATCATGCCCACCAAATACTCTCCCCTCTTCCCAGGCATATCCATCCCAGGTCGGCATATAGTAAAATGGGTCGGTGGGATCCCGGGGCTCTCCATTATCATTAACTCCGGAATAATTGGGTCCACCATAACCATAACTATTTCCCTCAGACCAGGGATCCTGGTCATAGCGAAGATCAATATGACGATAATCGGCAAAGGGCTCATAGCTTTGATACATTTCCGGCTCTAACCAATAGCTCCCATCCCGTTTATAAAGTTTCTGAACCAGCTCAGGACCGTCCCACTGACCATCTGTATATTGGTCTCCGGTTTTGTCTTGATAGTCTTCTCCTTCATCCCAAATCCCGTTTCCGTTCTTGTCCGTGAACTCCTCTGCTGATTCCCAATTATACAGGCCGGGAGTGCTACCGAAATACCATCCGCTCCGGTCATCACGCTTTGTATAGAACAAGGTGTCGGCATTTTCAGAGATTGTATAGGGCACGACAAAAGGATTATTGTGGTCAGACATATCCCTGTTTGGACCGGCAGGGTGGCGCCATTCATACCAGTCTGGGTATCCGTCACTATCGCTGTCCCTCCAGCGGACCCCCTGAAACTGATTCTGAACAAATTTAGAAACACGTAATGTGTAAAATGTTTTACTTGTGAGAGAATGATTCATTTCCCCAGCATAACGGTATGTATCCCGAAAGAGTTCATTCTGGCCGTCATCCCAATAAAGATAGCGTTGACTGAATCCCTTTCTCTGGGCGGCCACCTGCCAATAGGAAGCATTAAATCTTAACCTGTTTGAAAACTTATATGTTAGTTTTCCGAATACGTCCCAGGTTTCTTCATTTCCAAAACCTCGCCAGCCGGCCTCTCTGTCCCAGGGCTGGACCAATCTCTCCCTGTTTGCCTCATTAAAGGGATCATTTGGGTCATCAACATAAATATTATCGTCAAAATTGTAAACACGATAATTTTCATAGGTTGTATACTGACCGGAAAACCAGTAATAAAATTTATTTAAAAATCCAGGGAATTGCCCGCCAAAGCCAAGATTATAGTCATTATAGCCTCTCATCTCATCATATTCATTCCCCATTGAGGCACCAACCAAACTGGTGGAATATTTAAACCCATAAGAAAATTTCTTCTTGCCAGAGTTAGTATGCATATTAGATACTGCTGACATAGCATCACCATATTCTGCATTAAACCCGCCGGGCTGCCAGTCAAATTCCTTGATAGCAAAAAGATTCAGCCTTGTCCCTGTTCCTATGCCCCCATAAATTGGGTTTCGTATATACATTCCATCTATCATGTAGGCAATTTCACCGGACCGACCCCCCCGCACATGGATTTCCTGTAGACCCCTTTCTTCATGATCTTTAATGGCACCCTCCTGCTGACCTATAACCTGAACCACACCCGATTGAAGGGAATATAGTTCAGTCATATCACGAATGGGTAACGCTTCTACCGCTTCTTTGTCTATGGTTATCTTCTTTGAGGTTGTTCCCTTTTCCACCAGGGGTCGTTCACCAATCACTTCCACTTCCTCCCCCTCGTAAGCTTCAACAGGAAGTGAGAAATTAAGCCAGACGGTTTGGTCCATAATTACTTTTACATTTTTCCGGGTTTCATTCCTGTAGCCCATCATATTTACGGAGACAACATATGTCCCCACCCCTACATTTAAAATGATGTAATTCCCGTCAATATCTGCAATGGCACCCTTTTCCAATTCAGGGATATAAACCTGTGCACCGGGGAGTGAGTTTTGATCCACATCGGTTATTCTCCCTCTAATGGTTCCGTCCGTTCCTGCAAAGATGGTCTGCGTCACAACCAAGAACAAAAAGTGTATTATAAGATAATATTTTTTCATTTGAGACTCAAATTAATTATCCAGAGAAAATTGAATTCGATGGAGACCCAGTGTGCGGTGAATCTGGTATGGATCATTATTCAATTCATCCACATCATCTAATGAATGTAAACTGACCGATCGAACAGGATTTAACATTTTTGATAATAGTCCTATATCTCCCGGCTCAGATGAATATTGACCCATTTCCCACCGAGAGTAGCCTGCCCAGATTTCATCATCCGAATCAAACCAGATTGACTCTCCCCACCGGACCTTTAACTCCGTTTTGACAACCCCGTAATTTTTTACCAGCCATGTAGTGTTCTCTTCTTCCCATTCTACACCGCTTCCAATCATAGTCATATTGACACTGCGGATAATTTTAAAACAATCATTAAAGGTTGTATCTGCGGCAGGACACTCATCAATAGAGGTCACACTGCCCGGTGGTTCTGTATAACACTGAACCGTTCCGTCACTATTGATAGAGCCCCGCATATTTTTGGCGGGAACGGTCACGCTGTCAGAAAAAACCTGCTGTGATTTACTGACAAAATAGATCCCCACTGATGTGGTGTCATAATATTCCTCATTAACAATTTCACCATCTCGAAACAATCCGCTGGACGTATAATACAATACTTCATCCATGGCATTTGGTGTATACCAGAATCCATCATCATATCCCTGAGTGGAAAAACTCACCGATTGGCTTATTCGGTCATAGGTAAAACCATGATATCCATAGGGTTTAAAATAACTGGGATGAACTAATTTATATATATTCTCAGCCACTTTAAAAATATGGTAATCGTAATAGCGTAGATCTCCAAAAGAAGGGTCTGACTCAATCCATTCCGTTTTTGTGATATAATAATCTGTTCCTGAGCCCTCTTCACCCACCGTCTCGATTATTTTATTATTATATTGAGTCACTAAGGAATCTACGTTATCTACCCAAACAGTTTTAGAGTCGCTTCTGTCAGTTTCACGGATTATATCATAATATTTTATTCCCCAGCGGGTGGTGAGGGAATCGTTGGGATAAATAGTGGTCATGGGAACTGGATTTAAAGGGTCCTCCCAACTCACTAATAGAGTTTTTGGAGCTAAATTAAAAACATAAAGTTCAGCAGAATCTATAAAACCATTTTCATCATAATCCGTGAATTCCTCTGCAATATTAAATTGTCCATTTCCACGGTCAACAAATTCTTCACTATCATCACAACATATGCCATTCCCGTCATCATTGATGATTTCCTCAGCATCATCCCATAACTCATTGCAGTTCCTATCTTCAAACGGTTCAACTAAATCATAGGTACCATTATCATTTTTATCAACATAGACTTCGGCAGGGTCCCACACACCATTTCCCCTGTCGCAAAAACCTATTCCTGTTGATTCATCTGTCAGAATAAAGGATTCATCGGCCGAACATTCTCCAGCAGATGCAACCTCAGGCTCTGCTTCAATATCATAAAGTCCATTGTCATTACAATCAGTATTTAATCTGAAAATTAAAGAATCTCCACTGATCCTGCGCCATGATGGAAAATAAAATTCTTTAAAAATAGGATTCTGCTCCGATGAATAGTGGTTTTCGGTTTTTTCCCACTCTGAGAGATCCACAAACACAAATCCCTCGTCCGGATGTTCATCGATTACTGATGTATAGGAAACAATATCCAATGTATCAAGAAACTTAATGGTGTCACTCTGGAACAACCAGTCTGAGTTCACCGGTTTATATCTTTGGAGGTCAGGCTCTGCATCAAACTCCCACTCCAGCTTATCCACATTCTTGAACTGGATAGAAAATAATGCCACTGAATCCTCAACAACCTTTCCCTCTTCATTGAAAGAAATTTCTAAACCGCTATTGCACAACGATTCAGGACAGTCTGAAGAATCCAAACTGGTTCTTTCAGCAAGCCATGATGGTGAGTCGGGGGTAATTTTCGTGTAGGCTGAAGTATCCAAATCATCTGGAGTGTCTGTAATGACCAGTTGAGGATAGGTTTTAAATGTAAGTTGGGTAGGCTCTTTATTAAATAAAGCTAAATAATCCTCATAATTGAATCCGAATGATGCACTGTTAAACAGGTAGAACTGGACCTCAATCTCATCTTCCAAACTAAAAAAATAATCCTGAATGTGTCCGGTCATACCATTGCCAACCGAAGAATTATCTAAAGTATTTACAAGTTCAAATGTTTCAATTTCTTCATCTTCTTCTTTCTCGCAGCTTGTAAACATAAAGCCAAAAAGTAGAATTGCAGGAAGAATAAAAATTCGGTCTTTTATCACGTTTAAATAGATAATTAACTAAAAACTATAAATAGGAACACGATTGTGAGTGGCAAATTTAATTGAAAATCAGTATAAAAAAAGGATTTGATAATTCCCATTTTATTCTACCTGAAAAACTCTTATCTGTACGATAGAATTTTGTCAATAATTCCATATTTTTTTGCTGCTTCCGGGCTCATAAAATTATTTCGGTCTGTATCTTTTTCAATCCGTTTAATGGTCTGTCTCGTTGATTTACTCAATATTTTGTTAATGGAATTTCGAAGTCTCACAATTTCATCCGCCTGAATTTTAATATCGCTTGCCTGTCCCTCTGCGCCTCCTAAAGGCTGATGAATCATAATTCGGGAATGAGGCAGGGCAGACCGTTTCCCCGGTGCGCCTCCTGCCAATAATAGAGCCCCCATACTGGAAGCCTGTCCCATGCAAATGGTCGCCACGTCAGGTTTAATATAATGAATTGTGTCATAAATACCCAGCCCTGCTGTAACGAAACCCCCGGGAGAATTAATATAAAGAAAAATGTCCTTCTCCTGATCTTCCGCTTCCAGAAAGAGCAATTGAGCAATGATTAGGGACGCCACATTATCATCAATCACACTTCCTAAAAATACGATTCGTTCCTTGAGAAGCCGGGAATAAATATCATAGGCTCTTTCGGTCCTCCCGGCCTGCTCGACAACAATGGGAACTAATTGAGATATTTCTTTAGTGCTCATGGGCATGCTCCAATTCTTTTTTACGGAGGTCTTCTGTTTTAATCGTTTCAATCCTTACCTTCGTAAATTGTTTGAGAAATTCGGTTATCTTTCTATTAATTAATTCATCCGATAACCGTTCTTTGTTACTGGGTTTTCGATAATACTTTGAAATTTCGTTCGCCTTGTCCGGATTTACTTCGCATCTCTGCCTTACCTCTACGTCAATCTCATCGGACGAAACAGATATGTTTTGGTCTTGTACCAGCACTTTACTTATAAGATAATATTTTAGATTTCGAATTGCGGACGGGCGAAACATTTCCCGAAGTTTTTTTCCATCTTTTATCTTATCACCCGATTGTTTCACCTCTTCAACCAGCCTGTCCAAATAGGCTTCTGCCATAGACTCAGGATACTCAGGGTTGACATACTGGATATATGCATCAATGACATGTTGGCTGAACTGCTCTTCCGACCTGGCCTCATAGCGATTATTAATCGCCGTTCGAATTTTCTCTTTCCATGCATCCACATCAGAAACTTTCGGATCAACCTGAGAGACAAACTCGTTATTGACCTCAGGAAGATTATGCCGTTCAACATTAATTGCGTTCACCATATAATAGGATTTTTTGTCACCAGACTCCAGGGAAATTGGCCTATTATCTCCAGGTTTAATTCCCTTTAGCGCAGTATTAGTTTCGTCTGATAAATGAGAATCCCCCACTCTCAAATATTGTTTTTCAATTTTCCGTCCAATCAATGGATTCCCTGAGGAATCGGTTTCCTGTAGGTCGCACAGGATATAATCATCGGTTTTTGCGCCGTCTTCAACCGTTTCCACTTTCGTATGTGAACGGCGGAATTCTTCAATAGTGATAGATACATCCTCTTCATCTATTTCATAGACAGGTTTCACAACATTTAATTTGTTTTTTTTCAATTTAGGAAGAGTTATCTCAGGTTCTACATCAAAGGATACTTTAAAGGTAAATGTTTGTCCGTATTTGAATTCTACATCAGAAACCTCCGCTTTGTTTATCGGTTCGATCTCTTCATTTTTTAAAGCTCTCTGATAATAGGATTGAATGTTATGTTCCAGAAATTCTGCTTCAATTAGTGGTTGATACTGGTTTACCAATACCTGTTTGGGTACTTTTCCCGGACGAAACCCCGGCAGTTTTATTTTTCGTCTCAGTTTCATAAAGGATTTTTCGTAGTCCATAACACATTCCTCCCAAGGAATAGACAGGAACATTTCCCTACTGAAAGTGCCTTTATGTTTTACTTGAATTTCCACTGTTATTGGTTAAATATGGGGTGGAAATTTAAAAATATAACTTATCTTCACATTGTGATTTATTTTCAAATCGTCTTCATTTTTCATAATAATTCAAAGGTAAATTTATCCAATAATTACCTTTTAAATTTCAAAAATTTGTTAATCAGAGTGAAATACAAGAGTTATTCGTCAACTGAATTTGGAGAATCCTTCGACGCCATTATCATCGGATCCGGAATGAGTGGATTGTGCTGTGGAGCTTTGCTTGCACAAAAAGGGAAGAAAGTGCTCCTAATTGAAAAACATTTTAAACCAGGAGGATACACCCACACATTTAAACGGAATGAATATGAATGGGATGTAGGGATTCATTATATCGGCGATGTCCATAAGAAAAATAATGCCTCAAGAAAACTTTTTGATCATATTTCCGAGGGACGGCTGGAGTGGCATAAAATGGATGACAATTACGACACAATTATTTTCCCTGACAAACAATATGACTTTGTTTCACCAAAGGAACAGTTCATCGAAAATCTTATCAATTGGTTTCCCAAAGAAGATCATGCTATCTACCGTTATATATCCCTGTTGGACGAGGTGACCAGAAAAAGCATTCCCTATTATAAAAACAAAGTTCTCCCTTCCTTCTTATCGGCAATTCTGTCGCCCTTTCAGACCAGACCTTATTACGGATTATCCGACCAAACCACTCATGATGTGATCTCCAATCTTTCACAAGACAAAAAACTATTAGGCGTATTGACAGGACAATGGGGAGATTACGGATTGCCACCAAAACAAAGCAGTTTTGTCATGCATGCGGGAGTTGCCAAGCATTACCTGGATGGAGGGAATTATCCCATCGGTGGCTCGGGAAAAATTGCCGAATCTATTCTGCCCGTTATAAGAAATTCCGGTGGGGATGTTTGTGTAAGTTCCGGCGTTAGGGAGATAATCATTCATAAAAATCGAGCTAAGGGAGTAAAACTTGAATCAGGTGAAAAAATCCATTCTTCCCTCATTATCAGTAGTGCTGGTGTGATGAACACATTCGGTAAAATGATAAACTCAAATCAATTACCGGATTTTAAATCAAATTTATCTGCCGTGACTAAAACTCATGGTCATTTATGCATGTACGTGGGTATGAAAGGAACACCTGAAGCACTGGGTCTAACTACAACAAATTATTGGATTTATCCTTCCTATAATCATGACAAAAATGTGAAGGATTTTTTACAGGATCAATCCAATCCATTTCCAGTGTTATATCTTTCCTTCCCCTCAACCAAGGATCCGGAAAAATTAAAATCTTCCCCAAACAGAACCACAATGGAAGCTATCACCCTTGCTCCCTTTTCATGGTTTGAAAAATGGAAAGATCAACCTTGGAAAAAACGGGGAGCAGAATATGAATCTTTGAAGGAGAATATTTGCCAGAGGATGTCTGACCAAATTTTTCTGACACTCCCTCAATTAAAAGGTAAAATTGATTACTATGAACTCTCCACCCCCCTTTCCACAAAAGCCATGATGAACTATGAAAAAGGGGAATTGTACGGATTAGAACATTCACCTTCCCGTTTCCGTCAGCGATGGCTAAGGCCACAAACTCCTGTACAAGGATTATTTCTCACTGGACAGGATATCACGACTGTTGGACTAACTGGTGCTTTATTTTCAGGACTTTTGACCTGTTCTGCAATCCTCAAAAAAAATCTATATAAAGAACACCAAAAATCTAAAGAATATAACCAGTTTAATAAATTAACTACTTACCAACACTGGGGGTATTTCATTTTTTAAGGGTTTTTGATTATTCAGCTGATATTTTTCCCGCATTTCTTCTGCCAGATCTACCATTTCTTCATAGGTCATTACTTTTCTGGAGAACCTCGATATCTTCGCCCCCTGAAAGATTCTTTCAATAAAAACACTCGTGTCTCGGCAAAAATAATGTATTTCGGGATAGCATGCGTACATACAACCTGGGCATGCATCAACTTTTTCCTTAATAGCACCTATAAAGTTGCCCTCTGTATAATTTTTAAGAAAGTCTGGATGCGTCATGTGAATATCCATAGGTATTTCCAAATCAACGCAAGGAAGAAACCTCCCCTCAGGACTAATTGAGAAATATAAATCCGGACTACTGCATTTCCAGTGAACTTTTTTAAATTTTAAAAAATCTGGGGACTCTCGTAAAAACCGATGGGAGTTATGCACATGATATCCATCGCGGTTCATCTGAATAATTTTTTCATATGCTTGATCAATAGCGCTATGTTCTGCTTCGGTTACTTCCATAATATCGCTTCCTCTACGCAACAAAAAACTAGTGTCTTCATCCGGATGTTTTGTTTTTTCATCCGTCAAGTGCGCAGGTATGAGCGAAACATAAAACCCGATCTGGGTAACAAAATCTATAAGCGCGGGGATTTCCTGGATATTTGACTTTGATACCACCGCATTAACCCCTGTCATATTTCCTCTAGTAGGAAACTTTTTTGAAAACAGGGCTAAAGCACGCAAAATATCGTAATAAGAACCTTGTTTTTGGTTAAGAATGTCCTGTTTTGTAATATCGAGCGTATCTAAGGAAATTGTAACTTCAGAAGCTCCAGCATCAATAACTTCCCGTAAGTTCTTCTCAGTGACCAATAAACC
>ERZ651768.2015-NODE-2015-length-14488-cov-3.564361_pt1 | contig 14488 bp, 12 predicted proteins | sample MGYA00514754_ERZ651768 | MGnify/ENA metagenome assembly ERZ651768 | reverse complement strand
CTTTGGTTCCCCATGGTTCTATCCGGCTGGCGGTCATGGGGTATGATGCTCGTCCTCCCACAAGAGCTGAACTGGAGAAAATGAAAGACTATGTGGATGAGGCTATGTCTGCGGGCGCGGCGGGATTCTCGACAGGATTGGAATATTCTCCGGGTAAGCACGCTGATGAGAATGAACTGTCTGCCTTATGTTCCGTTGCTGCGAACCATGATGGTATCTATGCCAGCCATATTCGCAATCGTGGCGATACATTTATGGAGTCAGTGGTCGAATCATTGAATATAATCCGTAGGGCAGGTTGCCCTGGTCAGTTGTCCCACCTTGCACCACGGCCCTATGCAAGCGGAGAATTTGACCAGGTATTGGAAACTATATATAAGGCACGGGACCAGGAAGGTTTGGAGATCGGCATTGATACCTTCCCGGATGTTTGGGGTCCTGGACCTGTGGTAACCCTTTTGCCTCCCTGGGTTTATGAAGATAAACCAGACAAGTTATTGGACCGGTTGAAGTCTCTTGATGTGATTGATCAGTGCAGGGAAACATTTAATAATCCCACCAATTATCTTTTGCGCTTGGGCGGTTTCAAATCCTTCTATCTAACCTGCTCAAGATCATACCCAGACCTTGTTGGAAGGAATTTTCAGGAGATCTCTGAGGTCTTTGGATTGGATCATACCGAAACAATATTTAAACTGGTTTTGGCTGATGGATCCGATTTTTATAATGTGATGCTTAGGCACATTTATGCTACACCTGGTGATCTCAAGCAATTACTTTTGCAGCCGATCTGCAGCATTGAAAGTGATGGTGTCACCACAGCTCCCTATGGCCCATTAAAAGATTTTGTGTTTAACCGTTCCAGTTATTGTTATACGATTCGTTTTTTAAAGGAATATGTTATTGATCAGAAACTCTTTACATTGGAAGAAGGGATTCGAAAAATGACATCACTGCCGGCAGATTCGGCACGTTTGAAAAGGCGTGGTCAGCTAAAGGAAGACTATGCAGCGGACATACTTATATTTTCTCTTGAAAACCTGAAAGATAATACAACAGATGATAAACCCAGTGCCTACCCGGATGGCATTGAACTGGTTATGGTGAATGGATCTGTTGTTTTGGACCGGGGAATCCACAGCCAGGCGCTCCCAGGGCAAATGCTCCCCAATTAGGAACGCATGGATTCAATTATTTAAGGAGAGATTGACTTTCAATTTAACGTCTATTAGAAAAATTCCGTCGTCTGCCGGTTGAAAAATTGTATGGGAAGTACTACTTTTAAGGATGCCTGCATACCCCAATCGCGAAGATGCTTTGGCTTTGCTCCATGAATATACCAAAACTGATTCGCTGCGCCGTCATGCATTGGGCGTGGAACAGGCCATGCGCAAGATGTCTGAAAAATATGGCGGGGACTTGGATGAGTGGGGCATAGCCGGTTTACTCCACGATTTTGATTATGAAATGTATCCTTCCATGGAAGAACATCCATCTAAAGGAAACGAAATATTAAAGGAGCGGGGTTATGCTGAATCCATCTGTTGCGCCATTATGGGTCACGCTACCTATACTGGCGTTGCTCGGGATACAGACATGGCCAGGGCGCTGTTTTCTGTAGATGAGCTGACGGGTTTTATATTTGCTGTAACTTATGTTCGTCCTTCCAGATCCATTCTGGAAGTAACACCAAGGTCCGTAAAGAAAAAACTCAAACAGAAATCTTTTGCAGCCAGCGTCCTGCGCGAGGATATTTTTCAAAGTGTAGAAGAATTGGAAGTGGATTTGACTGAACATATTCAGTTCGTTATTGATGCGCTGTCTGAAAAAGCTGAAAAGTTGGGCCTTGCCGGTTGAAAGTCATGGCAGAAAAGGTTGCAATTATAACTGCCGCCAGTCGCGGGATCGGTGCTTCCTGTGCCCGAGAGCTGGCCAGCAGAGATTACCGGGTTGTGCTTATGTCCACCACGGAAAGTGTTCTGGATCTGGCCAAGGAACTGGATGGTATTGGTCTGATCGGTACTGTTACTAGCTCCAATGACCTGTTGAAACTTGTAAACTTGGCGCACACATCCTGTGGCCGGGTGGACGCCCTTGTAAACAACACCGGTCACCCGCCGAAAGGAGACCTGTTGGTGATCAGTGATGATGATTGGCATGGTGCTCTGGACCTATTGCTCATGAATGTAATTCGCATTTCCCGATCTATAGTTCCAATCATGAAAAAAAATGGCGGTGGAGCTATTGTGAACATATCTGCTTTTGGAGCCCAAGAACCTAATTTGTCATTTCCAACTTCATCCGTTATCCGATCGGGCCTTTCCGCTTTCACCAGACTGTTCGCGAAGCGATATGGGCAGGATAACATACGTATGAATAGTGTGCTGCCAGGTTTTGTAGATAGTTTTGATGTAAGCGATGAGGTCCGTCAGTCAATTCCATTGGGCAGGGAAGCAACCGTAGGAGAGATCGCCGGCACAGTAGCATTTTTACTATCTGATAATTCCAGTTATATTACTGGTCAGAATATTTGCGTTGATGGTGGCATGGTCAATAATATTTAATCGATTTTTATTTGAAGTCCTGGAATAAATACAGCAGTTCCCTTGCCGATGAGACCTTTGATGCCATAATTATTGGCTCAGGTATTGGTGGACTATGCTCTGCCGCTTTACTGGCGATGAATGGTAAACGGGTTCTGATTTTGGAAAAGCATTTTAAGATCGGTGGTTGGACCCATACCTTCCGTCGTGGAAAATATGAATGGGATGTTGGCATTCATTATATTGGTGAAGTCCACAAAAAACATTCATTTGTCCGCCGGATCTTTGATCGCATCACTGATAGTCAACTGCAGTGGTCAAAGATGGATGATAACTACGACCGCATCATTTTCCCTGATAGATCCTATGATTTTGTTGCCCCCCGTCAACGATTTAAGGAAGACCTGATCAATTACTTTCCCCAAGAGGAAGCAGCCATTGTAACCTATATGGATTTATTATACAAGGTTGCCCTTGCTGCCCGGCCCTATTTTACCAATAAGGTTATGCCGCGATGGCTGGGAAACCTGACCTATCCTTTTATGAACCGGAAATTTTATAAATACTCCGATCGAACTACCCATGCTATGATTTCAGAACTCACCAATAATAAACAATTACTGGGGGTTCTTACCGGACAATGGGGAGACCATGGTCTCCCGCCGAGGAAAAGCAGTTTCGCTATGCATGCTTTTGTAGCACGGCATTACCTGGACGGAGCCAATTACCCTACTGGATCATCGCGAAGTATTGCTGAAACGGTATCAGATCTGATTGAAGCTCATGGCGGCAAGCTAGCAGTGAAAGCCGGCGTGGAAGAGATACTGGTTAAAAATGATCGGGCCGTGGGCGTGCGTATGGAAAGTGGTGAAGAACTGATAGCTCCCATCATAATTAGTAACGCTGGTGTGGTGAATACATTTGATCGGTTACTCCAGGAATACCCGGGACGTAGTAGCATACATGGCTATCTTGACAATGTTGTTCCCACTGCCAGCTACATATGCCTCCACCTGGGTTTTAAGAAATCAGCCCGGGACCTGGGCTTTGGCACAACGAATCTGTGGATATACCCCGGGTATGACCACGACCAGAATGTGGCACAAGCGTCAATTGGTCCAGATAAAGAATTTCCTGTTGTCTATGTTTCATTTCCCTCAGCTAAGGATGAGGCCTGGGATAAGGAACATGAAGGATGTGCAACCATGGAGGCCATTACCATGGCACACTGGGACTGGTACACAGATTGGCAGGGGCAACCCTGGAAGAACCGTGATGAAGATTATGAGGCATTTAAGAGAAAATTAACCGATAGAATTTTAGATATAGTTTTCAAGCACGTACCCCAGGCAAAAGAACATCTGGAACATGCTGAGCTTTCCACACCGTTGACGGTAAATGATCTGGCTAATTATTCACTGGGCGAAATGTACGGGGTCGAACATAGTCCCCAACGTTTTCGGCAACGGTGGCTACAGCCTCATACGGATGTTAAGGGTTTGTATCTGACCGGTCAGGATGTGGCCACTGTTGGTCTATCGTCGGCGCTCTTCTCCGGTCTCATGACTGCCTCCGCTGTCCTGAAGAAAAACCTTTTAAATAGTATTTAATCTGCAGATGTTCCAACTTCACCAGTGTCTGTCCAATTCTCGAAAGAAATGGAAAAGTGTCAATATTTTGTGTTTCTGTTTTATTAGAAAGATAGGTTATAAGTAATTTGGCTCAATTGAGTTTCCGTCAATTTTTCAGTTCAATAGCCCAGCCTACAGCCGTTACAGCAGAAGCAATCCGTATACCCAGAGACTGCTTGTTGGAAATCATGATGGTGCCTGTTCCACTTTATTAGATTAAAATATGCACCTGCGTTGTTTTTTATAGCAATTATTTGCATTTTTTTGTTAGGTAATTCAGATTATGATCAGAGCATTTAAGAAAATGACCCCCTATTTGTTTCTGTTGCCCTTTCTGATCTTGTTTGCCAACAGTTCAACCTGCAGCTATTGTGGAAGATCTATTTCCGGTCGCTATACCATTCTTAATAACAAACATTATCATGATACATGTTTTGAAAACTACATACAACTTAGCTGTGATCACTGCGATAAGAAAATCTCCGGGACATATACCGAAAAGGAAGGAAGGAATTATCACCCCGCCTGTTACCAAGATCATATTCAGGAGCGTTGTGCCCAGTGTGATCAATTGATCAGTGGTTTATATAATATAAAAGATGATAAACAGTACCATGAAGCCTGTTTTATCAATTATATCCTGCCAAAGTGTGATATCTGCCGTCTGCCTATCCAGGACCAATATATAGAGGACTTTTGGGGAAATATATACCATGAAAAGCATACTGATGCACTGCCTGATTGTGATAATTGTTCCAGGTTGATCTGCGAACCACTTACTGGTGGTGGGTATTCTATTAATAGTAAGCGATACGTTTGTAGTGTATGCGAGCCATCCGTGGTATCGGATCAATCCCAGATTGCCCGATCGATGCGGGATGTGAAGGCACTTTTGAAAAAAGTGGGCATCCAGGATCTGCCGAGGGGGATTCCCATTACTATGGTGGCCGATAAAGATGAACTGATTCGGTTATCCGGTCAGCGGTCAGGGAAGATCAGGGGTTATACTCATTATGAAGCCAAGACACTTGGAAGAAAAACAATCAGTGAATCCTATCATATTTATGTGTTATCAGATCTGTGCGAGATCGTCTTTGATGCGGTCCTGGCTCATGAATTGCTACATGTTTACCAGATCCAGAATGGATATAAACTAAGATCTGATGTTAGGGAGGGATTTTGTAACCTGGGCTCCAAACTGGTCTACGATCACGATGGGTCGGATCTTTCCAGGCTCCAGTTGAGGACCATGTATGAAAGTGACGACCCGGATTATGGCAAAGGGTTCAGGAATATGTCATCTCGACTGGATCAAATGGGCTGGGAAGGTATACTAAATAATTTACCCAGTTTCAAATAATATAATTTTAAGGTGAATCTATTGTTTAATAGAATTGTATATATTCCTTTAAACTTGGGTTGATTCTGAGCCTGATTACACTTATGCTATTGTTTCTATATTGTAAGAACTTATAAGCAAAAGGGACCTTTTATGACAGACAAGAAATATACTTTATCTACTTCCAATGTGATCGATGATATGCAGCTATATGGACTTGTAGTATTGCGTGTTCTCATCGGTTGGCATTTTCTCTATGAAGGTATCGCCAAATTACTCAACCCTTATTGGTCATCTGCCGCCTTTCTGCTTGATGCTAAGTGGATCTTTTCAGGCCTTGCTAAGTGGATAGTATCAAATCCCTCTATTCTCAGTCTCGCTGATAACCTGAACATGTGGGGTCTCACCCTTATAGGTGCCTGCTTGATTTTAGGTTTATTTGGAAAGCATGTAAGCATGTTAGGAATGTTGCTTGTATTGGTATACTATTTATTCACTCCCTCATTCTGGTGGTTGGAATATGCCCGTCCAGGAGAGGGAAGCTATCTCGTGGTAAACAAGAACCTCATAGAAGCCTGCGCTTTGTTTGTGGTCTATTTATTTCCCACGAGTGAATTGATAGGATTGGATCGCTTGGTATTTAAGAATAATTCTACAGGTTAAAGGGTATATATAATGGGTCAACAAGAGAAAAAAGAAAAAGAAATTATACAAAAACATACTGATATGGACCGCAGGGAATTATTGAAAGGTCTGGCAACCCTGCCCGCAATTGCTGCTTTCTTTGTTAGCCTCTGGGCCAAACTCCGTCGTGATGCTGTAAAAAAATCTAATTTACTTCAGGACCTTGTAAAGGAAAAACAGGCACCTCCGGTCGTTTCTTCCACTGGGATCAGTGATCATATTCGTATCGGGATCATAGGGTACGGGGGTCGCGGAGGTCATCTTGTACGGGGTGCAGGATTTGCAACACCAGGATGGACCGATCTTTCTTCAGAAAATGCTAGAAAAAATAGGTTGGATAAGAGTTTTGCTACTTTCATGCAGCAAGAGGACCTGAATGTGTCATTGGTTGGTGTGTGTGACCTTTTTGATTTTCGTTCAGGCCTGGGGGTTCAAGCATCCAAGAATGAGGTCAGACCTGGTGGAAGACCAAAAGAAACAGCAATAGTATATCGTCATTATACTGACCTATTGTCAAACGATGATATTGATGCGGTAATTGTTGCAACCCCGGACCACTGGCACTCCAGGATCACTATCGATGCAGCTAAAGCAGGTAAACATGTTTATTGTGAGAAAGGTCTGACAAGGACCTTTGATGAAGCTATCGATGTTTATGATACTGTAAAACGAACCGGTATAACCTTTCAGCTTGGTCACCAGAATCGGCAGGTCGAAGCGAATTATAAAGCAAAACGGATCATTGACCAGGGTCTTCTGGGCCCTATTAACATGGTAGAACTGACAACAAACCGGAACTCTCCCTGGGGGGCCTGGGTATGGGGGATACATCCCGATGGAAATGAGAGAACAATCGATTGGAAGACGTTTCAAGAACCAGTACCAATAAAGAACAGGATCCCTTTTGGCGAAGAGGCCTTGAAACGTTTCTTCCGCTGGCGTTGCTGGTTTGATTATGGAACCGGTCTATCAGGAGATCTATTATCTCATGATTTTGATACCATAAACCAATTAATGGATATAGGGATCCCAAAATATGCATCTTCCACAGGCGGGATTTATTTTTATAAGGATGGTCGGGATGTACCGGACGTTTGGAATGCGACTTTTGAATATCCGGATAAAGACCTTACTGTGTTATACAGTGCGACATTATCTAGCAATAACCCCCGTGGAAATAGAATAATGGGACACGATGCTACCATGATGATGGGTGGCCAAAGTGGTGGTGGATCCATCCATGGATTCATCGTTACTGCGGATGATGCATCAACACAGTACAAGGAAAGAATTGAAAATGGTATGATCAATACACGATATCCAATGTATAGTTATGCTCCAGGTTCAAAACAAATTGATGGTGTCACTTCTGCTACTTCCAAATATTTTGCAAGTAAAGGGTTGCTCTATACTTATAGAGATGGTAAACGTGTAGATCCGACCCACTTACATATCAAAGACTGGTTAGAAGCTATTCGCAGGGGAGGACAACCAAAATGCAATATTGAAATAGCACTTCATGAAGCAGTATCCTGTCATATGGCCACAGAGTCTTATTTACAAGGGCGAAGGATAGAGTGGGACCCTGTAAATCGAAAATTGTTATAGACAACATCAATAGTGTATCAGAGAATGTCTAATAATTATAGACTAGGGACAATGATGTTTCTCCAGTATGCACTCTGGGGCGCATGGTTACCCGTAATTGCCCGTTATTTATCGGCAACAATAGAAGAAGGAGGGCTAGGGTTCACCGGTTCACAGATCGGTATGATACTTGGATTGGCCGGATCCATAGGGGCCGTTGCGGCACCATTCATCGCAGGACAGTTAGCTGACCGGTATTTCAGTACAGAGCGTACCCTGGCGGTTCTGGTCACGGTTGGTGGCGCTGTGAAATGGATAACAGCCTATCAAACCGAATATAGTTCATGGCTGATCCTTTCGATCCTTTATAGTGTACTTTACATGCCTACACTTGCGCTTTCCAATTCCATTACTTTTTCTCATATAAGTGATCAAGAAAATGATTTTCCCAAGATCCGTGTTTGGGGCACAATAGGTTGGATAGTTGCGAGTTGGGTATTTCCTATGATCTGGTTGCAGCAGGGTCTTTATTTTCAGTGGATGCCCCCATTTGTAGTTGGAACGGAGGTCCCTGATGTTACCAGCCGCTTAGTAGACGCTTTAAAATTCTCAGGATTGATCTCGCTCACCTATGGGGCATTTTGTTTTCTATTACCCCATACACCACCAAAGCGCGACGCAGTAGAAAAACTAGCCTTCAAGAAAGCGTTCGAACTCTTTCGGCATTCATCTTTCGCCACGCTGGTCATTGCCAGTCTTGCAGTGAGTGTGATACACCAGATATATTTTCTTCAGACAGGGCCATTTCTTTCCCATATTGGAATATTGGATAGCCAGATCGGTCCTGCTATGACAATCGGACAATTTGCTGAGATACTGACCATGGCTTATTTAGGGTTTTTTCTAAAAAGATTAGGCTTTCATAAGGTGATAACGATTGGTGTTGCTGCATATTTCATGCGTTACGCCATTTTTGGTACGGAAGCGTTCCCGATCTGGGTCGTGATTCTCAGTCAGGCATTTCACGGGTTCTGCTATGCCTTCTTTTTTGCTGCCGCATATATCTATGTAGATAAGCTTGCTGATGAAGATGTTCGCCATTCTGCACAAACCGTATTTGGTATAATTATACTTGGCGGGGGACCTGTCATTGGTGGTTGGCTCTCTGGTTATCTGCAAAATATTTTCACTGTGAGCGGTGTTTTTAACTATTCATATTTTTGGTATACAGTTTCAGCCATAGGGCTGGTCGCCACCATATTTTTCTATATTTCATTCCGAGAGCAGTTGGAAAAAGAGGTCTCTGGATAAGCATGAAAAGGCTCGGTATTGGATTTATTGGTGGTGGCTTTATTACCCGGTTCCATATTCAGTCTTTGGTTGGTGTTCGTGATTGTGATGTGCTCGGAGTGACGTCAAAGACAAGAACCTCCGCAGAAGAATCTTCATTGCTATCGCGTTCATTAGGTGTAGGAGATGCAATAGTGTACGATTCAATTACAGAAATGATCGCGAACCCTGATATAGATGCTCTCTGGATCTGTGCACCAAATTTTACAAGGATCGAAGTGTTAGAAGAGATAGTCTTGTCTATAGAATCTGGTAAGGGTGAACTAATTGGAGTGGCCTGTGAAAAACCTTTAGGAAGAAATGTGAAAGAGGCTAAACGAGTTCTGGAACTTACTCAACAGGTTGGCTTGTTAGATGGATATCTGGAGAATCAGGTATTTGCCCCATCAGTGACCAGGGGCAAGGAGATTATCTGGGCTCGCGGTGCTGCCACGACCGGAAGGCCGTATCTAGCACGTGCTGCTGAAGAACACAGTGGTCCACATATGCCATGGTTTTGGGAGGGAGAACTGCAGGGTGGAGGTGTTCTGAATGATATGATGTGCCACTCCGTAGAGGAAGCCCGCTATATGCTTACTGCTCCGGGGTCCAGCCGTGATTCTCTCACCCCACTGAGTGTAAACGCGTATGCTTCCTGTCTAAAATGGCAGCGACCTGAATATGCAAAGATCCTGGAAGAGAATAGTGGAGGTAAAACTGATTATATGAATAGACCAGCAGAAGACTTTGCACGTTCATTGATTGAGTATAAGGATGAAGATGGTGAAAAATTGGTAGTGGAGACCACAACATCATGGTGTTTTGTGGGTGCTGGTTTAAGATTGAGCATGGAACTTTTCGGCCCTGAATATTCCATGTTCGTGAATACCTTGGACTCGGATCTGAAAGTTTTCTTTAGTCGCAAGGTAGCCGGAATTGAGGGGGAAGATCTCGTTGAGAAACAGAATGCAGAATCAGGAGAGATGCCCGTGGTCAGCAGCGAAACAGATGCCTATGGTTACACGGCTGAGAATAGGCATATGGTTAAGAGTTTTCTTGTAGGAAAACGTCCAGAGGAAAATTTCAGTGATGGGGTGGCCGTGACAGAATTACTCATGGCAGCTTACATGAGTGCTGAGATGGACAAGACCATTCAGTTCCCTCCGCCAGGTTTAGATGACTTCATACCTGCGGTTGCTCGGGGAGAATGGAATCCAAAAAAATAATTGAGATCATTATGGAACGAATAATATTACTCTTATTTTTTTTGTTTACGGGATGTGAAAACGAACCTACGGAATGGACCCCGCTCTTTGATGGACAAAAGGTCACAGGTATGCGTGGGTATAAAATGGGCGAATTTCCTTGGGATGCTTGGGTAATCGAAAATGGTAGTCTGAAAACCATACCGCATGGAAAGGGTGTGGATATAATATCAACAGAAATCTATAAAGATTTTGAACTGGAACTTGAATGGAAGGTACAATCAGGGGGCAATAGTGGAATATTTTATTTTGCTACTGAAGAAGGTTATAGTATTTGGCAATCAGCCCCTGAAATGCAAGTACTCGATAACATTGCACATAATGATGGATTAAGGGCAGTCACGTCAGCTGGGGCACTTTATGACCTTATCGCTCCTTCAATAGATGTTGTCAAACCAGTTGGTCAATACAACCAGGTTAGAATAAAGGTTAAAAATAATCATGTTGAGCACTGGCTGAATAGCAATAAGATACTGGAATATGAATATGGAAGTGGAGTTTTAGAAAGATTGATTGACAAAAGTAAATTCAAAGATATACCCTATTTTGCAAAGGCAGCGTCAGGATCGATTGGGTTGCAAGGAGACCATGGGGAAGTATGGTATAGAAATATAAGAATAAGAAAACTATAGTATTGGATTTTGAATCGGCGGGATTTTTTAAAGAAAAGTACAATCATTACTGGAGGATTGAGCTTGACAGGAATGTCTGCTATTCACATATCAGGCTGTAGCGGGAATTTTCCGTTTCAAATATCTCTCGCTGAGTGGTCACTTCATAGAACCATTCGGTCAAAAACAATAGACCATTTGGATTTTTTTAACATAGCAAAGAACAAATTTGGTATTTCAGCTGTTGAGTATGTTAATATTTTCTTTTTAGATAAAGCCAAAGACCGTTCTTATTTAGAAGAAATGAGATTGCGGGCAGATGACCTTGGGGTCATAAGTTTACTAATAATGTGTGATGCAGAAGGTGATTTGGGTGATCCTGATCCAAAAGCACGCACGCAGGCGATAGAGAATCATTATAAATGGGTGGAAGCAGCGAAATTTCTAGATTGTCATTCAATTCGTGTTAATGCACGCAGCAATGGAAGTTATGATGAACAGATTAAATTATCAGTCGATGGTCTTCAAAGGTTGACGGAGTTTGGTTCGAAACAGAATATTAATGTAATTGTTGAAAACCATGGCGGGTTGTCAAGTAATGGGGCCTGGCTTGCTGAAGTAATTCAGCAAGTGGATCATTCCTATTGTGGTACCTTACCTGATTTTGGAAATTTTCAAATTAATGATGGCGAATGGTATGATCGCTATCAAGGGGTACAAGAGCTCATGCCCTATGCAAAAGCTGTGAGTGCCAAGAGCAATAACTTTGATTTGGAAGGCAATGAAACACAAACTGATTACTATAAGATCATGAAGATCGTTCTGGATGCCGGTTATAATGGTTATGTAGGCATAGAATACGAAGGCAATGCGTTGGAAGAAATGGAGGGGATTCGCGCTACAAAAAACTTACTGGAACGCGTTGGTTCTGCCCTATCCTGATCTATTGATTATAAAGTAAACTCCAACCCTGATTCGCTCAATATTAATTTCACCGTTCTAGGTAAATGCTTAATCCATATATTTTTAGAGAGTATGATATTCGCGGCAAGGTTGCCGATGATTTTCCTCCAGAGATCGTTGTTTTGTTAGGTAGAGCTTTTGGTACATTTGTCAACCGTTCTGGTGGGCGGGAGATTGCTCTGAGTGGTGATATTCGTCTTACGACGCCTGATCTAATGGATGCTTTTAGAGAAGGTGTTCTTTCCACGGGAACAGATGTGATAAACCTGCGCATCGTTCCTACTCCTGTAAATTATTATAGTATGTATAGCCTAAATGTCTCAGGAGCTGCACAGATCACTGGCAGTCATAATCCGCCTGAATTCAACGGTTTTAAACTGTCACTCCATAAAAAACCTGTCTATGGTTCCCAGATTACTTCCCTTAAGAAAATTATAGAGCTTGGAGATTTTGAATATGGAAAAGGTACCGAAACAAGGTATAAGATCCTGCCTGATTATAACCGGATGATTTTGAGTAAAATTAATATTGAGCGTCCTATGCGGGTGGTTATGGATTGTGGAAATGCGGCAGCAGCAATCAATGCACCAGAAATATTTAGAGATCTGGGAGTGGAATTAACTGAACTATATTGTGAGCCTGACGGCACATTTCCTAATCATCATCCTGACCCCACTGTAGAAAAGAACTTGGCTGATTTGATTACTACCATGCGATCTGGAAGCTATGATGTTGGAATTGCGTTTGATGGAGACGCTGATCGTATTGGGGTAGTAGATGAAACAGGCAACATTATTTGGGCTGACCAGCTATTAACACTGTTTCTACCTGAAGTGTTAGATCCTGGCGGTGAGATTATTTATGATGTTAAATGTTCACAGGCATTAGAAGATATGATCAAAAGATATGGTGGAAAACCTGTCATGTGGAAAACAGGTCACTCTCTTATAAAACAGAGGATGGCTGATCTGGGTTGTAAGTTAGGCGGTGAAATGAGTGGACATATTTTTTTTGCTGATGACTATTTCGGATACGATGATGCTATTTATGTTGCGGCACGGCTGGTACAACTTTTATCCAGGTCAGAGAAGACCCTATCCGAATTAAAAGCAGAGATCCCTATATATTACTCAACTCCTGAAATGCGGCTTGAAGCAGAGTCAGATGAAGAAAAATTTAGAATTGCTAAAAAAGCAGTAGACTATTTCCAAGATGCCTATGATTGCAGTACAGTGGATGGAGTTCGTATCCGGTTTGGTGATGGTTGGGGACTGGTTAGGTCGTCGAACACTCAACCTGTCATTGTGTGCCGGTTTGAAGCGAATTCTCCAGAACGAATGAAAGAAATAAAGGACCTTGTAATGGCGAAATTGCAGGAGTTTGGAAACCTTGAAACAGGTGATATTTAATGATGGAATTCAATGAACTGACTGATTTTATTAGAAAAGAATTCAATCGTGAGTTGAATAAATATCCAATTCCGAAAAAGCCACGTTATTTGTATGATCCAATTCGTTACACATTAAAAGGAGCAGGCAAACGAATCCGCCCTATCTTAGTTCATTTATCGGGTCGTGCATTTCAGGGAGATCCAGATTCCATTATGAAAATTGCACTATCTGTTGAACTCGTACACAATTTTACTCTTATCCATGATGATATCATGGATAATGATGATAAACGAAGAGGTAAACCTACAGTACATTATCAGTGGGATAATGCTACAGCTATTTTGGCTGGAGATGGAATTTTTACTATGTCACAGCTGATAATGTCAAGTATATCAGAGCAGACCGATCAATTATTACGATTTTTTAATCAAGCATCTTTAGAAGTGTGTGAAGGCCAAGCTATGGATAAAGAGTATGAGAATAATCTAACAATCACATCAGATGATTATTTAGAAATGATTGAAAAAAAAACTGGTGCATTACTGGGAGCATGCGCAGCGCTGCCCGCTGTTCTTTGTGATAGAACCGATATTACAGTGGAAGCTATGGATATATTTGGACGAAACTTGGGAAAAGGTTTCCAGATCCATGATGATTTACTGGAAATATTCGGTGATCCAGACAAAATGGGCAAAAGCTTGGGCAGTGATATTACTGAAGGAAAACAGACTTTAATGGTGATTATAGCGAGAGAACATTTTAAAGAAGAGTGGGCAGCTTTATCTAATGATAAAGGAAAAAATTTAGAAGATTATAGGAACTTTTTTTCACGGAATGAAATAGAAAAAGAAGTACGAGAATCAGCCAGAGAATATTTTAAAAATGCAGTTCAACAAATTGAGACCTTACCACCCAATCATCAAATTGAATTGAAAAATTTTATTTCTATGGTGCAAAATAGATCATCATGAATAAAGATATTGATACTCAAAATATGTTTGGTTCCATCTGGAATTTCCCAGATAATATCATTGAAGCGATGAAGATAGGAAGTTCTATTGTATTACAAAATGATTTTTCAAAAGTAGAAAAAGTTATTGTAGCTGGAATGGGTGGTTCAGCTATTGGGGGTGATGTTACTGGCG
>ERZ651768.2013-NODE-2013-length-14501-cov-10.648087_pt1 | contig 14501 bp, 9 predicted proteins | sample MGYA00514754_ERZ651768 | MGnify/ENA metagenome assembly ERZ651768 | reverse complement strand
TTGACCTGACCGGCCTACCTCCGAGCCCGTTGGAGGTGGATGTCTTTCTGAATGATGATTCCCCAAATGCGTATGAACGTCTCATTGAGCATCTGCTGGGCAGTCCTCGGTACGGGGAACGGTGGGCTCGGCACTGGATGGATGTCGTTCACTATGCTGAGACGCACGGGCATGATGAGGACGCGATCCGCGAGAACGCCTGGCCTTATCGCGATTACCTGATCGAGTCGTTTAACTCCGACAAGCCATACGCTCAATTCGTTCGTGAGCAGGTGGCGGGCGATGTGCTTTTCCAGGATCAACCGTCGGCGGTTCGTGCCATTGGGATGCTGGCAACTGGACCATGGGACGAGAGCTCGCAAATGGGAATATCAGACGGCACGATTGACAAGAAGATCGCGCAATATCTCGATCGTGACGACATGATAGCCACGGTGATGTCCACCTTCGTTAGCACCACGGTTCACTGTGCCCGCTGTCACGACCACAAGTTTGATCCGGTGTCAATGGATGACTACTACTCGCTGCAGGCAGTTTTTTCAGGTGTCGATAAAGTGGATCGACCTTACGATCTAAACGTCCAGGTGGCCAAGCGACGTGAACAGCTACTTGATGAAAAGACAAAACTAGACCGTGGCGAATTGACGCATCTATTGTCCAACCATTTGCTTTTGGCCGATCGCGAACAGCAATTGCGGCTTGGCCAGGGTGGCTGGGTGGTCTTGTCCGGCGCCAAAGTCCAATCAACTGAAGGTGTCTCATTTCAGGCCAAGCAGGACGGTTCCTTTCTTGCTCTAGGGCAAGCTCCAGAGCGCGACACGGTTACATTCACCGTCGCGCTGCCGATCGACGGGGTCACCGCCGTCCAACTCGATGTGCTCACTGATGAGTCGCTGCCAAAAGGCGGGCCAGGTCGTGCGCCAAACGGTAACCTGCATTTATCCGAAATCGTTTTAAAGGCGTTTGGCCGGCCGGTGAGGATCGTCAAAGCCAAGGCGGATTTTAACCAAGCGAATTGGGAAGTCCGACACGCAATTGACGGGGATCCGAAGACGGCTTGGGGAGTGCATCCGGAGGAATCAAAACCGCACCGTGCCATGTTTGTTTTCGAGAAGCCGTTGGCCGCGCGGAAGGGGGAGATGATCGAGATTGAGCTCCGTCAGCTTCATGGTGGGAGCCATCTCATCGGTCGGTCGAGGTTGTCGGTGACCAACGAAGCCAAGCCAGCGCTGGTTGAGATTCTGCCGCCAGACGTCGCTCAAGCGCTTGCGATTGAACCGCCCAAGCGCACAGCCGGGCAGAGCAAGGTTTTAGCGCTTTATTTTTCCAGGGAAGCCAACGCCGAGGATCTGGCCGAGCTTGGCGAGCGGCCCAAAGTGTACGCCGTCGCCAGCGATTTTTCCGCGTTGGGCAACTTCAAGCCAGCCGGCAAGCCAAGAGATGTTCATGTCTTATTGCGCGGCAGTATTCATTCACCTGGCGAAAAGGCTGTGCCCGGTGCGCTTGATTGTGTTGACGCTTTGAATAGTCGTTTCGCGATCTCCAGTTCCGATGACGAAGGGAAACGTCGAGCGGCCTTGGCCGCCTGGCTGGCGGATGAGCAAAATGTCCTGACCTGGCGATCGATCGTGAACCGCGTTTGGCATTATCATTTTGGTCGGGGACTAGTCGGCACGCCCAACGACTTTGGTCGCATGGGGGATCGTCCGTCACACCCCGAACTGCTGGATTGGTTGACGTTCGAATTTCGCGCAAGGAACGGTTCACTGAAGTGGCTGCATCGTACCATCGTGACCAGTTCGGTTTATCAACAGAGCTGCGCGCACCATGCGGATTACGCCAGGCGTGACGCGGACAATCGCTGGCTTTGGCGGATGAACCGGGCACGGCTGGACGCGGAATCGTATCGTGATTCATTGCTGCAATTGGCCGGGAATATTGATTTTAAGATGGGGGGGGCATCCGCACGACATTTTAACATGAGCAAGGGGGTGCATGTCACCCCGAACCTTGATTATGTCGGTTTTGATCCCGATTCGCCGGCGAATTTCAGGCGGAGCGTGTACCGGTTTGTCTTTCGTACCGTCCCTGATCCACTCATGCAGTTGATGGATTGTCCGGACGCCTCGCAGCATGCGCCCAAGCGTGAGTCTTCCGTCACTGCGCTGCAGGCTTTGGCGATGATGAACAACCGTTTCCTAGTCCGTCAAAGTGAGCGCTTGGCGAAGCGGTTGTGCCATGAGACGTCGTCGCTTTCGGGGCAAGTGGAGCGTCTTTTTGAGTTGGTATATTATCGGAAGCCGGTACCGGAAGAAGGCCGCATGGTTTTGGCACTGGCTCGCGAACACGGCTTGGCCAACGCCTGCCGGGTGATGTTAAATAGTAATGAATTTATCTTCCTGAATTAAAGTGGGTCACGCGATTTCCAGAAGGCTTTTTTTGCAGGCAACAGGCGGCGGGTTTGGTGGTTTAGCACTTGGCCAAATACTGGGTTTGGACTCGGTGTCGGGTTCAATCATGAATCACGCTCCCAAGGCCAAGAGGGTAATTCAATTGTTCATGAATGGGGGTGTCAGCCAGATGGACACTTTTGATCACAAGCCGGTCCTGGCCAACTTGAACGGGCAAAAGTTCGATCCAGGCGATGGCCGGTTGGTGGAGTCGGTGACCAAATCCCCCGGATTCAAGGTGTTAAAAAGTCCGTTTGAGTTTCGGCAGCATGGGGGTTGTGGCCGTTGGGTCAGCGAGGTGTTGCCGCATATGGCATCGGTGGTGGATGACTTGGCTTTTTTGATGTCGATGAATTCACCGACTAATGTTCACGGGCTGGGCAGTTACATGCAGACAACCGGCTTCACGTTGCCGGGTTTCCCCTGCATGGGAGCCTGGATCAGTTACGCTCTGGGCCAGATCAACCAGAATCTTCCGGAGTTCATTGTCATGCCTGATCCAAAAGGGCTTCCGTATAATAATCTAGGGAATTTCACCTCCGGCTTTTTGCCGGCACGGCATCAGGGCACAGTAATCAACGCCTCTGATTCTCGTCCAGTGCGTTATCTTTTTCCACCGGCTGAAGCGAGGCATATCAACGCCGCCAGCGAGCAGGCCAGTCGTGATATCCTGGGTGCGCTGAACGAAAACCACGCAAGCCGGACACCCGGCGGTACTCGGCTTGAAGACAGAATACAGAGTCTTGAAATGGCGGCCCGCATGCAACTCAGTGTCCCGGAACTGTTCGACATGGACGGCGAAAGCCAAGCCGTAAAGAGTCTTTACGGGATGAACGAAAAAAACACTGAGGATTTTGCCAAGCGCTGCATCCTTGGTCGTCGAATGCTGGAGAGAGGGGTGAGGTTTGTCCAAATCTGGAGTGGTGCGGGTGGCCCCAGTAAAAACTGGGACAACCATGCTAACATTCACACCGAGTTGCCATACATGACCCGGCAGGTGGACAAACCGATTGCCGGACTGATCAAGGACCTCAAGGCGCGCGGCATGCTTGAGGACACCCTTGTGATCTGGACCACCGAGTTTGGTCGCATGCCCTTTAGCCAAGGGCAGGCCGGCCGGGATCACAATGGCGGCACATTCGTCACATGGTTTGCCGGCGGCGGGATAAAAGGGGGCACCTCTTTTGGACAGAGTGATCGCTGGGGCTGGAAAAGCGATAAAGGGACAACGAGTCATGACATGCACGCCACGATTTTGGATCTACTGGGCGTGAATCACGAAAAGCTGACCGTGCGACATAATGGTATCGATCGGCGTCTAACAGATGTCCACGGACAGGTTATTCGTGACATAATTGCGTGACTGCGGTGCAAGTGAATGGCGAACACCAAAACAGTTCAGCGAATTCGCTGAATTCGGATCGGTATCGAATGGCTGCTGGGGTAGGACGAGATGGTTAACTTGCAAAATTTGTTGAGTTTAGCCAGGCTCAGTTGGTTCGGGGCCGATGAAATGAAAAGATTGACTGGCTTATTTGTCGCATGGTTGCTCGTTGGATTCTTGACCTATCCTGCAGTAGCCGGGCCAGGGGATGAGGAAGGGTCAACCCTGCAGATTGCCATGAAGGATGGTGTGGTGGAACTTTCGGTTAGTTTTGATCAATTGTTCGATTGGGAGAGTATAAAATTTGTTTCCATAAAAACGTTTCCCAATGATCCCCCCTGGTTTCCGCCGACCCGTCATGAACTCACTTTCGGACATCACGAGGTAGGCACCATGGAATGGTTCCAGTTCGACTACATTGAGATGGGAAACTACGAGGTGACTGAAGATTTCACCGTTGAGGCGAAACTCTTTGGGCGCAAAAAAATTGTTGGTGTGTTTGATCCCGGGACTAATCTCTTGAAGTTTAATGGTTTGGACTACGAGCCGATGGCGAAGACGCCAACCTTTATTGTGAAAACCTCCACTAATTTGGAAAGTTGGAAGAAGGTCAGCAGCCTGGAGGAGGTTGACAATGAGTACAAATGGGGTAAATCGATGGCGGTTCGCCTCAAGTTAAAATCGGCAGAACAGCAGTTTTTTATGATTCAGGTTGATGAGAATTAGAGGTAAACAGCTGAGATTTTTCGCATTCAGCTTTGCCTGTGCGTCGTTTCTGATGGCTGGATGCAGCGGTGGAAACATCCACACGGCTGCGTTTGATGGCGACTTGGCCAAGGTGAAGCAGTTGGTGGCCGGCGGCGTGGACATCAACCATCGCGACAAGAAAAAGGTGACGCCGCTTCACATGGCGGCGTATCAGGGCAAAAGGGGCCATATCGAGATGGCTAAATGGCTTTTGGCCAACGGCGCGGATGTGACGGCGCGCGATTACGATGGAAAAACGCCCCTGGACGTTGCGAGCGAGCGAGGAAATACTCAGATTGCAGACGTTATCCGGGCGGGGCACACCGGCGGCCCCGGTCGCACGGGCGGCGGCGGGCGCCGATTGATCGATGGGGGTGTAGGCGTCTCCGAGGTGCTCGATTTTTAGCCAAAATACGACCGAAAACCGGCTTTTTTGGCTGAAGTTCTCAGTTGCAATTGGCTCCGTGGCCGTTATGTTTCCCGGCCCTTTTGATTTGAGACAGTTCGGGACCATAGCTTACAATGCATTCATGGAAGTGGCTCAGCAGCCGGTTTATCTGTTGTTGATGGCCTGTTCCGGCTTTTTTTGCGTCTTTCTTTCAATTGTCCCCTACTTCGGGTTTGGTGATGACATCCAGATGGTCAAGACCAGCACGCTGGCGGTCACGCTGGTGACCGGCCTGTTCGGGGCGGTGCTTTGTGCCTCGTCATCGGTGGCGCGGGAGATTCGCACCGGCACGGCGCTGGCGGTGCTGTCCAAGCCGGTGGGCCGGGCGCGGTTCATTCTCGGCAAGTACGTTGGGCTCTCCGGGGCGCTGATGATGCTGGTGTACGCAAACCTGGTCGCCTGCCTGCTGGCCAGCCGCATGGCCTACGATGCGTACGGCTCGGCCGACACCTTTTCGTTTGCCGTCTACTGTCTTGGCGGCTTGTTCGCAGCGTTTGTGGCGGGTGGATTTTTGAATTATTTTTTGCAGGTGCGTTTTGTGATCACGACCGTGATCGCGGTGGTGATCCTGACGACGGCGATGTTAGTGATCATCCTGGCCACCGAGGCGGAGACGACTGGCGCCGGGGCGGACCCGCGCGTGGTTGATTGGCGACTGCTCTCGGCGACGGCGCTGATTTTGTTTGCGGTGCTGATATTGACCGCCTTGGCTTTGGCTTGCTCGACGCGGCTCGAGTTGTTGCCAACGCTGGCGATTTGTTCGTCGGTGTTATTCCTCGGGCTGATGTCGGATTGGTTATTTTTGGCGCGCGTGGATGGAGGCTCGTGGTGGGCCTCGATCCTCTACACCGTGACGCCCAACTGGCAGAATTTTTGGCTGGCCGACGTGCTGGAAGGGGACGGAACGATTCCTCTGGGGTACATTGGGCAGGCGTTCGGATATCTCGTGGGCTATGTGGGGGCAAGCTTGTCGGTTGCCCTTTGGTTGTTTGAGGATCGTGAACTAACGTAATGGAACAGCAAAACTCCAAAAAACTTGGGTTAATCAACAGCATCGTGCTGTTGGTCGTCACGATTGCGGCGTTATTCCTGGCGCTGAAAGCCGGCTCGACGGTGGGCTTGGCCGGGGTGGTGCTCCTTGGGATCGGGACGCTGATCGGCTTTTTCAGCTTCATCCAGTCGCACCTGATCGACCGTGAGCGGGTTGAGGCGTTGGAGATGCAGGAGTTGGACCGCTCACGGGGCAACGAGTCGCTCTTTGCCGGCGCGGCGGAGGATGCCTACCCGGCGCGCAACGCCCGGCGGCAGTTCGAGAAATGGGTGGTGCCGGCCTTCTCGGTGCTGGTGCTGCTTGGCCAAGCGCTTGGCCTGTGGTGGATTTACGGGGAACTGAGCGAGTGGACAACCCCGGCCCAGGACGGCGCGGTGTTGTCGATCATGTTCTTTGGACTGTTCATGGTAGTCCTCTTCATGATGGGCAAGTACTCCGCCGGACTCGCCCGGATGGATGGCCAGGAGTTGTTACGTCCAGGTGCGAACTACATGCTGCTTGGTTCAGTGGTAAGCGCCGCAGTTGTCCTTGCACAGGCGGCCTCCTATTTCGGCTATCCGGCCTGGGACAGGAACATCACGTGGGCCGTGCTGATTGTCCTCTTGGTTTCCGCGCTGGAGAACCTCGTCACTCTGGTGCTGGAGATTTACCGGCCGCGGATCGACGACAAAAAGGCGCGGCTGCTCTACGAGAGCCGGCTGATCGGCCTGCTTGGCCAACCGGGCGGCCTGATCTCCACCGCCGCCCAGGCGTTGGATTACCAGTTTGGCTTCAAGGTTTCCGAGACGTGGTTTTACAAGTACCTCGAACAGAAGCTGGCGCTGATTATTGCCATCCAGGTCGTGGTGCTTTTCCTGAGCAGCAGTTTCGTGGTGATTCAGCCCAACGAGGAGGCTTTCCGTGAGCGGTTCGGAAAACGCAACGCCCACCTCGGCCCGGGGTTCAGCTTTAAGCTGCCTTGGCCGATCGACAAGGTGTACCGCTACAAGACGACCGAGATACAGAATTTTGTGTTGGGCGTGCTGGATCAAAACGAGGAGACCAAGCCAAACAGCGGCGCCCCCGAGGACGTGCAGGTATTGCTCTGGACCACCCAGCACAACCACGGTTCCTCCAACAATCCGGAGCAGAACTACAACATGATCGTCGCCAGCAGCGACGTGCTGCTGGACACGGCCGCGTCAGATTCCGTGCCGGTGAACCTGCTGACCGTCAGCATCCCGGTGCAGTACCGCGTCAACGACCTGACCAACTGGGTTTACAAGACAGACAACGCCGGGGCCATGCTGCAGAAACTTTCCATGCGCGAAGTGACGCGCTACCTGATCGGCGTGGACATCCATGAACTGATGGGTCCCGGCCGCACGAAGGCTCAAGAGGAACTGAAGAAGGCCATTCAGCAACAGGCCAACGCCAGCGAGCTTGGGGCTGAGATTGTATTCGTCGGCTTGCAGGACATTCATCCGCCCGTGGGCCAAAACGAGCAGTCCAAGGCTACCGGCGGCGTGGCGGAGAGCTACGAAAAAGTGAACGTGGCCCAGTTGCACAGCGAGACCAACCGGCTCGGCGCGCTGCAGTACAAGGCCGGGAAGGTTCCCCAGGCACGCGGGCTTGCAGCCGAGTTTCTGGCTGGCGCGCACAGCGAGAGCACCAACAAGGTAGCCTTGGCCAGGGCGGAGGCTGGGCGGTTCGGCCACCAGGTTTCAGCCTTCAACGCTGCGCCCAGCGTGTACACGACCCGCTCGAAGCTGGAGACCTTTGTGGAGACCACGCGGGGCGCCCGGAAATATATCCTGTCCAACCCGGACAACCGCGACATCATCAACCTGGAACTGCAGGACAAACTGCGAAGCGACCTTTTGGACGTGACGGTCGACCCGGAAAATTAACCCCCATATTTAGGAAAGATGAAAAAAAATCATATCACACTGACGATAGGCGCCTTTTTGGTGATCATCTTCGGTTTCATGCTGTTCACCTTTCAGGTGCGCGAGACGGAAGTGGCCATCAAGACCCAGTTTGGCAAGGCCGTCCTGTACGATGAGGGCAAGGCCGACATCGGCCCCGGTTTTCACTTCCGCCTGCCCTGGCCCGTTCACGAGGTGTACATCTTCGACAAGCGAATCCAGAACTCCGAGTGGACCTTCGAGGAGACCGGCACGATCGAGGGCAAGCCGATCCTCATTAAGGTGTTTGTCACGTGGAAAATCAGCAATGCGCTCAATTTTTACAACAGCTTCAGCGGGGATATGGCCAAGGCCAACGAGGTGCTCGAGGGCAAGGTGCGCAGCTCGCAAAATGCCGTCATTGGCACGTACGCTTTCAACAATCTGGTCACCACCGACGAGCGGGACCTCAAGCTCGACGAGATCGAGACAAAGATGAAAGAACGCGTCGGCACCGACTCGAAGGATAACGGCATCGAGGTCATCATGGTCGGCATCAAGCGGCTCGGCATTCCGGAGTCGGTCACCAGCGCGGTGTTCGAGAGAATGAAGGCCGAGCGCCAGGCGCGCATTCAGGAAATCGAGGCCGAGGGCGAGCGCCAGGCCAAGACGATCAAGGCCACAGCCGACCTCGAGGCAAACAAGATTTTAGCCCAGGCCCGGGCGGAGGCGATTCAGATCAGCGGCGAAGCCGAGGCCAAAGCCGCCAAGTATTACGAGGTGTTTAAAGAGAACCCCGAGTTGGCCAACTTCCTGTTCAACCGCAAGGCGCTCGAGGGGTTGCTCAAGGAAAATTCCACATTGATCCTCGACCCCAACACGCCTCCGTTCAATCTGCTGACGCAGCCGAACACGGGCAAGGCCGCCGAGTGAAGCCATGAGCGACGACGAAAAACAAACCCCGGGCGTCGAGCCGCCAAGCGATAAAGCCCCAACGGCGAGCGTGGAGGTCATGGACGACGCCCGCACCCGGGCGTTGACCGAGGCGCTCCAGAGCAGCTTCAAGGTGGTTCGCGTAATCATGGTGATACTGGCCGTCGCATTTCTTGGCTCTGGAATCACCAAGGTCGACAACAACAAACAGGCGCTGCATCTGCGGTTCGGCAAATATAAAGAGACCCTTCCACCCGGCTTGGTTTGGGCATGGCCTTATCCCATCGATGAGATTGTGCAAATCCCCGTCAACGAAAACCGCACGATCACTTCCGACGTTGGCTGGCGCACCGAGGACGAGGAAACACCGCAGCCCAGCACGTCGTTCCAGCCGACCTACGACGGCTACACCCTCACCGGCGACGGCAACGCGCTCCACGTCATGGCGGAGATGAACTTTAGCCTCGATGAAAACTCCGGTGCCGCCATCAAGGCGTACGAGTTCGGCTTCTCCGATGTCACCCGGTTTCTCGAGTCGGTTTTGGACAACGCTGTTTACCACGCCTCCGCCAGTCGCAGCGCCCTCGAGGCGTACACCCTGCAGGCCGACCTCCGCGACGCCATCGAGCGTCGCGTGAAAAAAACGATCAGCGGGATCGGCAGCGACTTGCGGATAAAAATCAACTCACTGACGCTCGACGTCACCGTGCCGCTCGACGTCAAGCCGGCCTTCGACGCATTCCTCAAGGTCCAGCAGGAGAGCCAGCAAAAAGTTGCCACGGCCAAGGCCGATGCAGTTAGCTCCAAAGCCAACGCGCTTGGTCAAGCCAAGGTCATCGAGGGCGGCGGCGAGACGGCGGCCAACACCCTGCTCACCTCCGTGGAGGCCGAGAAGGAGGCGTTCGTCGAGCAACGGCCTTATTACGAGGAAAACCCCCGGCTCTTCGAGCAGCGCTTGGTTGCCGAGACGATGCAGCGGGTGCTCACCAACGCCGTCGATGTCTTTTATCTTTCCGGTCGCACGCCGCGTATTTGGCTCAACCGCACGCCGGAAAAACGAAAGCTAAAGGAAGGCGGCGCCCCATGATGGCAGCGAAGCAAACCGCGCTTGGCCAAGCGCAACAATAACAACAGGAACGACCATGCAAGTTTCATCACTTTTAGGCAGAAAAGAAATCCACGAACACCACCACGATCATGATGATGATTGTGGGCACGACCACGATCACACGCAGTTCAAGCTCACCACCATGATCGCCGGCGTGGTGTTCATCGCGAACTCCTTCCTCATGGAATGGTTTGGCGGCACCGACGACCGGATCGCCGGCGTCAGTGCATTCATCGGGGCAATCATCCTTGGCTTTCCGATTCTCAAGCTGGCGCTCAAAAGCATCCTGCGAGGCATGCTCACCATCAACGAGTTGGTCGCCATCGCATTCCTTGCAGCGATCGCTTCGGGCGAGTCGCAGCTTGGTGGCTACCAGACTGCGGGCATCGTCGCGTTTTTCATGTTGCTGGGTGAGTTGATCGAGACCCGCACCGCCGCCGGCGCGCGCGCCTCCATCGCGTCGCTCGTCAAGATGACCCCGACCAAGGCCCGCCGCATCGTCGGCGACGGCGAGGAGGAAGTGACCGCGTCTGATCTTAAGATCGGTGATGTGATCCGCATCCGCCCCGGCGACAACGTCGCGGCCGATGGCAAAATCATCAAGGGCCAAGGCTCCATCAATCAAGCCAACATCACCGGCGAATCGCTCCCCGTGGACAAAGCCACCGGCGAGGAGGTCTTCGCCGGTACGACCAACCTGACCGGCGTGCTCGAGGTCGAGGTCACGCGCGCCGGAGAGGACACCACCTTCGGCCGCGTACGCGATTTGATCCTCGCCGCCGAGCAAACCAAGCTGCCGATCATGCGGATCATCGACCAGTACATGGGCTATTACACGCCGCTCGTGTTGGTGATTGCGGGCGTCGTTTGGTTTTTCACCCAGGACATTGAGCGCGTCGTTTCGGTGCTGGTGATCTCCTGCCCGTGCGCGTTCATTCTCGCCTCGCCCACGGCAATGGTCGCTGCGCTCGCCTCGGCCGCCCGCTTGGGCATCCTCATCAAGAACGTAGGCGACATCGAGATTGCGGCGCGCATCAACGCCTTTGTGTTCGACAAAACCGGCACGCTGACCACCGGCGAACTGGCGGTCAGCCGCTTGGCCCCACAGGGCGACATCAAGCCGGCCGAGCTGCTCAAGATCGCCGCCACAGCGGAAAAATTCAGCAACCACCCGACAGCCAAGGCACTGGTCAACTTGGCCGAAGAGGCCGGGGTGAAATTGGCCGACCCCGCCGATTTTAAAGAGACCGCTGGCCGGGGCATACAGGCAAGCGTGGACGGCGCGAGCATCGTCATCGGCCGCGCGCAGTGGCTCCGCGACAATGGTGTCACCGATGATTTCGAGTCGAAGGTGGATCTGAAGGAAGCCGAGGGCTACAGCCTGTTGTTCGTCGCCCGGGGCGGCGTTTGCATCGGCTGGGTCGGGCTGCAGGACGCCACCCGCAGCGAAGCCAAGGAGGCGCTCGCGGACTTGCTCGCATCTGGCGTGCGACGCGTGGCGATGGTTTCCGGCGACCGCCAGCCGGTTGCCGCCCGCGTGGCTGCCGAGATCGGCTGCGATGAAGTCGTGGCCGAGTGCCTGCCGCAGAACAAGGTAGACTTCGTGAGTGATTTGAAAAAGCGTGGCTATCGCGTGGCCGTGATTGGCGACGGCGTGAATGATGCCCCGGCACTCGCCGCTGGCGACATGGGTGTCGCCATGGGCGCGGCCGGCAGTGAGGTGGCCATCCAGAGCGCCACCATCGCGCTGATGAATAATGACCTGCGGCGGCTGCCGTTCCTCGTGCGTTTGTCGCGGCAGACCCGCACGGTGATAAACCAGAATTTCCTGTTCGGCATCCTGTTCATTATCGGTGGGATGATCGGTGCGAGCTACGGGGTGATCAACCCGATCGTCGCGGCGATGCTGCACAACGCCGGCTCGCTGATCGTGGTGTTCAACAGCGCGCGCCTGGTTCGCCAGGGCGAGGAACTGGGGTCGTTCGAGCCGGGGTCAACATCGGCGAGCACCGATGATCCGGCCGGCATGGCGCCTCAGCCTGCTTGACGGTTTTTTCACGAGTAGCGCTTGGCCAAGCGCAGGGACAACACAACAATGAATTCAAATGAAACGGTCATTTCAGCGCAGGGCCTGACCAAGGTGTTCAAGGATTTCTGGGGCCGACCCAAGGCGCGCGCCGTCGAGGGAATCGACTTCGAGGTCAAGCGCGGCGAGGTGTTTGGCCTGCTTGGCCCGAACGGCTCCGGCAAGTCCACCACGGTGAAGATGCTGCTTGGCTTGCTGTACCCGACACGAGGCCGCATCACGGTATTCGACCACTCGCCGCGTCACGTGCAGACCAAGGCGCGCATCGGTTATCTGCCGGAGGAATCGTACCTTTACCGCTACCTCAACTCTGATGAGACGATCGACTTTTTTGGCAGTCTCTTTCACATCGACTCCAAGGAGCGCCGCGAGCGCGCCGAGCAATTGATCGAGATGGTCGGGCTGGGCAACGCCCGCCGCCGTCATGTTGGCGAATTCTCGAAGGGCATGCAGCGCCGCATCGGCCTGGCGCAGGCGCTGATCAACGACCCCGACCTGGTCGTTCTGGACGAACCGACTTCCGGGCTCGACCCAATCGGCTGCCGCGAAATCAAGGACCTGATCCTCACGCTCGCTGAGCGCGGCAAGACGGTCATCCTGTCGAGCCACCTGCTGGCCGACGTGGAGGATGTATGCGACCGGGCGATGATTTTGTACGGAGGCCGCGTGCAGGCGATGGGCACCATGAGCGAGCTGTTGGCCAACCGCGACGCCACGCGTATCACCGCGCCAACCCTCTCGCGCGAGACGATGGACAAGGTGCTGACGCTGATCCGCGAGGACACCGGCTCGGATGAGGTTCGGGTGGACAATCCCACGCAGAATCTCGAGAGCCTGTTTCTCAACATCGTTGAGCAGGCGCGCCAGAAGGAATCCGAAACATCCGGGGCGACTTCCGGCAACCGCGTGGCAGAGTATTTGCGCGGCGACGCGTCGGGCAATCGGGCCGATCGCGTGCTTGATCATCTCACCCGCGCCGTGGATGAGGCCACGCTTGGCCAAGTGCCGGATGTTACCAAGCCGGCGGAGACAGTGGACATCGATAAACTGGCCGGCTTGGCAAAGGCCGAGCCCGCCCCGCCAGCCGATGTCGCCGCGAAGAAGGAGAAGAATCTCGACAAGGCCAACGAGAAGCTGGGCGGATTGCTAGGCGACTGATTTTCTGTCGCGAACCAAGCGCTATGTGGCCCATTGCCAAGCAGACTTTGAAAGCCGCCATCCGGTACCGCTTTGTCGTGGCGATGGTTGTCGCGTTGCTGGTCATCGTTTTCGGTATTCCGCTGCTGGTGAAGAGCGACGGCACGGCCAAGGGCACAGTGCAGCTCGTGCTGACCTACACCCTTGGCTCGACCACGGCACTGCTGGGCATCGCCTCGCTTTGGATGGGGTGCGGCACGCTGGCCCGCGAGATTGAGGACAACGTAATGCAGATGGTCGCCGTCAAGCCGATCGCCCGCTGGCAGGTGTGGCTCGGCAAGTGGCTGGGCATCATGCTGCTCAACGCCGCGCTGATGGTGCCGACCGGTCTGGCCATTTTCTTTCTCATCAACGCCCGGGCCGACTCGCAGGAACTCAACGAGTTTGAAAAGGCCAAGCTGCAAAACGAGGTGCTGGTGTCGCGCAGCAGCGTCCGCGAGCCGGAACGAGATTTTTCGATTTCTCGCCAGAGGGCTTATCGCTACTCGCTGCTGGTCGCCGAGGGGAAAACCCAGTACACGGAAGAAGAGCAGGAGCTTCGTATGTCGGTGACAGGCCCGGAGCACATTCTCTCTTTCCGGCCGGATTACCCACGACTGGTCGATCAGGCGCAGGGCAAGCCAAGCGACGAAGTATTGGCCAAGCTGGAGGAACTGGAAAGAGACGCGGTTCGGATATCGAAGGCAAGTCACGAAATTATTCTGCCCGGCCAGAGTCAAATCTGGGAGTTTCAAATCGAAACCAACTTCGTCGAGGAAATTAACAAGAAGCCGATCTATTTGCGGTTCAAGTTCAACGCAGACGACGAGTACGATCCCAAGTCGCACACACTTTGGTTTTCTATTGGCGAAGGCACTAGCAAGCGCTGGCCACCCGAAGGCACCTTCAGGGAGATGAAGCGTGGCTCAAGCGCGTTTCATGAAGAGCAACTGCCCATCGGGATCGTGCCTGACAAAGGCCCGCAGAATGGTTTGGTGCGCGTTCATTTTATGAACCGGAACTCGGAGAGGCCGATAATTTTCCTCATGGAGGACGGCCCGATGATCCTCTATCACGACGGCGGCTTCGGCATGAACCTGTTCCGTGGCCTGTTGATTATTTATTTCTGGCTGGGGCTGATTTCAGCAATCGGCTTGATGGCGTCGAGTTTTCTTTCCTTCCCCGTGGCCACCTTCATGTCGCTTGGCATCTTGCTGATCTCGGCCTCGACC
>ERZ651768.2008-NODE-2008-length-14530-cov-3.215388_pt1 | contig 14530 bp, 14 predicted proteins | sample MGYA00514754_ERZ651768 | MGnify/ENA metagenome assembly ERZ651768 | reverse complement strand
GAGAAGTTTGACTCAGACATTCTCCTCGATGTAGGCAAAGTCGCCCTTGTTCACGTCAGTGGGTCCAAAGACTTTGTTGTGTTTCCAAGACCTACCACAGGGATGCTATTCCTTGCGCTGGCACACAGGTATGCTGTCAAGCATCTGACAAAAGTACCAGGCGACGACATGGTTCCAAGGTTCGACCACGATTGAAATTGCTTTGTTCATGCTTAATTTTCAAGGCCTCGATTTTAGCTCGAATTGTTTCTCCAAATTTGGTTGAATCCGCCAGTTTAACATTTGGCAAAATGACTGCAAATTCCTCCCCTCCATAACGTGCCGCCATATCCGCTGGTCGTCGCAATGCTCCAGATACTGCAGTAGCAACCTTTATTAAGTACTCATCACCAGCTTGATGACCGTATGTGTCGTTATATTTTTTAAAATAATCAATGTCCAGCATAATTAACGACAGAGGTGCTTTTTCTCGTTTTGTTCGTTTCCACTCTCTTGCTAAAGTTTCATCAAAATAACGACGATTGTATATTCCTGTCAATCCATCGTTAATCGCAAGATTACTAAGATGTTCCTCAACATCTTTGTAATATTCAAAAAAATTCATAGCAGATAATAATCCTATAAATTCTCCTTTTTCTGTGACTGCCAGGTGGGGGATTCCAGACTCAAGCATTATTCCACTTGCATCTGCCATAAGCATCGAGCCATCGACTGCTTTGATGGGGGCTGACAAAACGGATTCAATCGTTGTAGTATTTACCGAATACGCTTTTACCGCAACTTTGTGGGTGAAGTCATTATCTGTCACCACTCCGATGTAGCCATGAGTCTTGTTTTTCACCAGCACCACAGATGTTTTGTGTGAACTCATAAAATTTGCAACTTCTTTAACTGTCGCGTCATTGTAAACAGAAAGAATAGGAGAAGTCATATACTCTCTGACTATTCCTCTGGGTAGAATTTCATTTATATTAGCCATTTTGAGATGCCAAAATTATCGGTGTTGGTCAGTGCCTACCTTCTAAACCGGATACTCCCATTTTATGACAATAAAATCAACCTGAGCTTCTTTCACCTTGGGATCAGTATTATTCGGGTTTTTATTTAAAATTGTATGGCTGTTGTATTATGGAGAAATTGTTAGAGGAGAGAATTATGGAACCCGTTCCGGGAACGGGTGGAGGATTCTTGGGTCATGCCGGTGATTTAGACTCACCCGCTCAGATCGAGGAGGCTCCCCGACGAATAGAAAGTCTTGTGGTCACCCACGCATAGCAGCATGATTGAATAGGTTTGCGGCACCAACGGGTTAGCTCCATCGGGCGGACCATTTTTTGTTTGGCATTGTATCGTCTGGCATAATCTGGGAAAATTCCTCTGATTTAAATTAAGTGGAAAAACATCATAAGGATAAAAAAACGTAAGGTCAGTAGCGTTATGAAACAAGTAATATTGGTTTTGGTGTTGATGTGGGCAATGCCATCGTTCGCAGATTATCAGGAGGGGTTGGACGCCTTTGAGCAGGGCGATTACCCGACCGCGTTGATAGAATTTCAAACCCTTGCAGAAAGCCACGATGCCAGGGGCCAATATGGCCTGGGAATCATGCATGATATGGGAGAGGGGGTCCCGCAAAGTTCGGAGGAAGCTGCGAAGTGGTACCGGCTTTCCGCTGAGCAGGGCCATGCGGATGCCCAGAATAACCTGGGAGTGATGTTGGAAAATGGAGAGGGCGTTGCCCGAAACTATGAAGAAGCAATGAAATGGTACCGGAAAGCGGCGGAATCAGGAAATAGGGATGCCCCCAATAATATCGGGGTGATGTATATGACCGGCGTTGGAGTTCGGCGGGATTTTGTTAAAGCATGCATGTGGTTCAACATAGCCGGAAAAAGCGATCCAGGCGCGATGAGCAATAAAGGCTTTCTCATAAAAAGAATGACACCTGAAGAAATTGCCCAAGCGGAAAACCTGGCGAAAGAATGGTTGAAGATTCGAAGTCAGGAGGAAGCAGGAAAAAATTAAAAGCAGAAAGCGTGGAATGTAGATTGAAGAAAATGGGGGAGTTGAGGTTTATTTAATTGCAGGGCTCCTTTAGCCCAATCCCTCAATGTGTAAAAAACATATGGGTACGTTTGATAAAATATTGAAGAAAATTAGTTTCCAAATTTTGGACCTTGGAGAAAATCTTGGCATCTAAAATATCAGAGAAATATTTTTTTCTTGGTTTTTGATAACCTCAAAATGTCCGGTAGAAAAATAAGTGAAAGATGAATTTACAATCTTAATCGTGGATGATATCCTTGGAAATTTGGGTGTGTTGCGTAAAACCCTTGAAGTGGAAGGGTATTCCATTTCCATGGCCCTGAGTGGCGAGGTAGCATTAAAAATAGCGCCTAAAATCAAACCCGACCTGATTCTTATGGGCGTAATGATGCCGGGAATGGACGGATTTGAGACTTGCCGGAAATTAAAGGAGGATCCGGTTTTCGAAAATACTCCAATTATTTTTGTGACAGGAAAAGCGGCGACTGAAGATATTGTTGATGCGTTTAAATCCGGCGGCGCCGATTATATTACCAAGCCTTTTAGGAGCGAAGAGGTTTTAGCCCGGGTTGGGACGCATATCCGCTTAACGCAGACAATAAAGAAGAATGAATATCTGGTGGAAGAATTAAAGAAAGCTGTCCTGAATCTGTAAAACGCCCAGCAGGAGAGCCTGGCGAAGTCCCAATTTTTAGGGCGGATGAGCCATGAGCTTCACACACCCTTAAATGCCATAATCGGATTTTCTACATTCTTGAGTATGGGTGAAAGTGATCCTTTGAATGAAGAAAAAAGGGAGAGCGTAAATGAAATTACCAAAGCTGGGAAACACCTGTTGAATCTTGTTGATCAGGTTTTGGAGATTAACAGGTTTGATTCGGCTGATTTGAAAAGTGTTTCCGAGAAAGCCCCTCTTGTTCCGGTTATAAATGGGGCGCTTGCCTCGATGGCTGAATTGCCGAAAGATAAATGTATCGGCTTTGATAATTTGATCGACAAAGATCGTGAAATTTTTGTGAATGGGGATCCGGAGAAAATAAGGCCGGTATTCTTGAACGTATTAGAAAACGCCATTAGATATAACAAGAAGGGGGGCAAGGTTGCCTTGAGTCTGACCCAAGAGGGTCCCGAAAAAATTTGCGTTGCCATTCGAGATACAGGAGACGGGATACCGGAAGATAAATATGAGAAAATATTCGATCCGCTCTGTCGGCTTGAGAACCATGTCAAAAAGTGTATAGATGGTGTTGGCGTTGGGTTGACCGTTGTCAAAAAGTTTATGGCGATTATGAATGGCCGGGTTTATGTGGAAAGCAATCTCGGGATAGAAACTTGTTTTACGCTGGAATTTGAAAGGTGGACCGGTAAGGATAGCACTTGAAAACAATTCTTTTTCACGCTTGTTTTCCAATACAATTTCATTTTTGCTCCGTGATGGACTGCAGGATTATTCAGTGTTGAAAAGATATATTTTAAAATTCCTCTTTTTTGTTTTTTGTGTTTGGTGCCTGGGTTGTGGGCAAAGTGCTCAAGAAACCCAAAATCCCAGGCTTGTTATTGCTATTGATGCAACATTCGTCCCGATGTCTTTTTTAAATGATCAGGGGGAACTGGATGGATTTGAAGTTGACCTGATCAAGGCGGTAGCGAAAAATGCGGGGTTCGATTATGAACTGGTAAATGTGGAGTGGGGTGGATTGTTTGGAGGCTTGATCACTAATAAATTCGATTTGGTTATCAGTTCGATAACGATTCTTGAAGAAAGAAAAAACCGTATGGCTTTCAGTATTCCTTACCTTCAAAGCGGGGTTGCTGTGCTTGTCCGAAAGGATATCCAGAATGTCGATAATTTGGAAAAGCTTGCAGAAATTAAGGCCACGGTCGGAGCCCAAATCAACACGACTTCGTATTATTTTTTACAGAAATATGATGGAATAAATATCAAGACCTATGAAAAATTTGGTCACGCGGTTATCGACTTGGCCAATAAGGGTAACGATGGGGTGGTCGGGGACTCTGTGCAGGTGAATTATTATTTTAATAAAAATAAGGAATTAACCCAAAACGCCAGGTTTCTGGGTTCCAGAATGACTTCGGAGTTTTATGGTATTGTTCTGCGAAAAGACGATTTTGATCTGAAGCAAAAAATAGATGCAAGCTTAACTGTGCTCCTTAAAAATGGGACGATTCAAAAACTCCATGACAAATGGAACCTTGGAAAATTCGCGGTGGTGCCACTACCCGAAAATTAAGACCGGCGAGCCGCAGGGAGCAATGGGTCGATACTCGTAAAGCAAGCAAATACAATTGCACCTTTAACACTAGTTCTCCTCTTTTCCTCAAGGCGTAGCCTTGTCCGGGAAGAATCAGGCCATGACCAGTGCTCCGGCGATACATCCGGTAAGGACTGTTGCGAGAAAAGCAGTCCATAAGGCGCGTCCTCCCATCACGGTGATGTCATTGGCCCGGGATGGTACCAGCGCAGTCAGGCCACCAATAAAAATTCCCATGCTGGCGAGATGCACAAAACCACACAACGCATAAGTTAAAATGGTTACCGATCGCTGGGTAAACGGCGCCGGATCGGCAATCTGAGCCTGTGCCAGGGCAAAGTAAGCCGATACTTCCGTTTCTATAAACCTTGAACCTAAAATTTGGCCTGCCAGTTGCCATTCTTCGGGTCGCAGTCCGAGAAGGGCGGAAAAGGGCACGGTCAGCCATCCCAGCAGGGTTTGCGCGGAAATGTTTTGTCCGAATGATTCAGCGAGCGCCAGATCCACCAAAGCTTCCAGGCCGAGCACTACGATCAATACGGTGGCGATTCCCACAGCCATTTTGACACCTTGAGTACCTCCCTTTAACAATGCGACCATGAAATTAGAGGGTTTTTCGGTATCAGTATCGGCCTGCGGCAATTTTTCCAGGGTTTCCGGTATCTTCTGCTCGGGCAATGAAAGTTTGCTGGCAATAACGGCACAAGGAATGGATATCAATGACGCGGAAATGAGATGGCCCGCGATTTGGGGGAAAATATCGCGCAGGGCGATGATATAAATTCCCATAACAGTGCTGGCCACGGTTGCCATCATGCAAGTCATCAAGGTGAGCAGTTCAGAACGACTTATATTCTTGAGGAAAGGTTGAATGGTCAGGCCGGATTCAATGCCGACAAAAATATTTGCGGCGGCGGATAAGGATTCCGCTCCGGATAAAGCCAGCAGGCGATAGAAGATGCGAGCGAAAAAGCGAACTACCGTCTGCATGATTCCCAGATAGTACAATCCTGAAATGACGGCTGAAAAGAAAATTACGGAAGGGAGCACCTGAAAGGCAAGGACAAATCCTATTGAAGGTGTGCCATCCGGCAAGGCCTGTCTCGGGCCTAGGGCAAGAGGCCCAAATAGAAATAAAGTCCCTTTCTGGGAAGCGGTGAGGATGGCAACCAGCACATCATTGACCCACTGCAAAGCGGACCGAGACCAGGAAACCCAAAACGTTAGCGCACCCAAAACCCAGGCCAGCGCCATGCTTCCCACGATAGTTTTTGTATTGATCTTTTGCCGACTGCCGGTAATCCAGGCAATGAAAGCCACCAGAAAAAAACCGGAAAGCGAAATTAAACGAAAAATGCCTTCATCCATGATTTGAGAATGTGGAGATTCAATGACGGGTGATGAAAATGGCTAAAGACCCGGCGCTTACCTTTCTTTTGCGTTGGGAGAAGGATTGGGGGGCCTGGGATTCTGTAAATATGAAACTCCGTTCATAAATCCAGATCCTTGAACGATATGAGGCCGGCAATTTTTCCGTTTTGAGTTACGGCATACTGCCGGATATTTTTTTCCACCATCTTTTGCCGTGCTTCTTTTACGGAAGTGTTTGCATCAAGAGTAAGAATGGGTTTTGACATAAAAGTGGAAACGTTGACCTCGGCAGCGTCAATATTTTTTTCCAGTAATTTTATAAGATCGGTTTTCGTGAAAATGCCTGTATATTCTTCCTTTTGTTTTATGAGTATCGCGTCCGTTCCCTGTAAAGCTATTTTTTGAACTGCTTTCTCCACACTGGCATCCGGATGAATTGAAAGTATGGACTGCATGATTTCTAGGATTTGTCTATCTGGCATTTATTGTTTTCTATGCTCGGTAGTTTATCGATCAATCCATTTAGGTATTAGGTTACCATTAATAAGAAATTTTGAAAGTATTTATAAAGTAATTATAGGGATACCCTTTAGGGCTTGGACAGGATAATATATTAAAAATGATTATTTATTAGTTGAATAAAGTGAAGTAGTGAAAAAAAGATATTTCATAATTGTACTTTGGGCTTTTGCGGCTGGGTTGCTTTATCTTTGCTTGCAATCGATTGACGTGGATCGGGCATGGATCGAATTTACCCGGGCTGATCCTTTCTGGTTATTTCTGGCTGTTTTTTTCAATGCCTGCATTTTGCTGGTTTGGACTTCACTCTGGTACCTTCTCCTGCCAGGAAAATTGTCAATTCCTTTTGTCAGGGTTTTTCAAGCCAATTCATTTATGTCCACATCCTGCAATACTATTCCTTTCCCCGGGGGGCATGCAGTGGGGGTCACGGCTTTGGCCCGAAGGGCAGAGGTGGGGCACTCGGTAGCCCTGTCGATATTGGCGCTCGATCAACTCCTGGAAGGCTTCGCGAAAATTTTTGTTCTGACTTTGGTGGCCATTTTTGTGCCTTTGCCTGAGCTAATGGGGCAGGGGATTCTGGTGTTTGTATTTGTTATTGGCTTTTTTGCTTCAATCATGTTTTACCTTGCCCATAAGCAACCGCGCGTTAAAGAAGAGCAAGGTACAATATTTTTTATGGGCAAGATCAGGAGATTTGTGTCACGTTGGTCCGTTCATCTGGAAATTTTAAGGGATGTACGAATTTTCAGTTTTGGTCTTCTGCTGGCTCTTTTAATGATGTTTGCCCAGACTCTGGGAATTTGGGCGGTCCAAAAAAGCCTGGGCCTTGATCTGCCTTTCTGGGCTCCCATACTGGTCATGGGTGCTTTGAACCTGGCGACAGTTTTGCCTGTTACTCCCGGAAACTTTGGGATCTACGAAGGAACTGCTTTCCTAGCCTATCAATTTTACGGACTTTCCTCTGAGTCTGCTTTAAGCCTAGCCCTCCTGCAACACCTTTGCTTCCTGATTCCCATGGTGGGATCGGGTTATCTGGTTCTTTTGTTTCTGACCTCTGCTCAAAAACAAAGCCTGTCAGAAGAAAAGTGGGTCCCCGATGAAACTTAGTAGAACTTTCCAGAGCAACAAAATAGACTGGTAACGTCGATCGTTTTATCCATTTTTTTCCTTAATTGCTCTTAAAGTGTTTGAAATTTAGTCTGTTATTTTTCATCTTTGGTAATGGTCCGGTAAGAAACGAACCAATTAATGCCGGGCAATGATTTGTCTTAGATTGATAATAAATGTTCCGTTCTAGGCTAATTGGTAATTCGATTTAACGTTCCTTAAAGCTAGGCTCGGAATGGTTTTGGTGCTATACTCCTCACCTACTAATAGGGTTACGGGTGTCAGTGTGAAGCGTTTTATGAGCCTTTTAAATTGATTCGTAAACGTAACGGATTAAAGGCCTATTCTAGTTTTGCTCGCTAAAAAAACTTGGCAGAATTTCGGACCCAGGTAAAAATTGGGAAGGTTTGCTGGGGAATTTGATTGGCCTTGCCGCTAAAAATGTTGGAGGTAAACTGTCATGGCAGAAGGAAAAGTAAAATGGTTTAACGATAGTAAGGGTTATGGGTTTATTGAGTCTAGTGACGGAGAAGATTGTTTCGTTCATTTTTCTGAAATTCAGGGAGAGGGATTCAAAACCCTTACCGAAGGCCAAGCAGTCGAATTTGAGAAGAGCATGGGTCAAAAGGGGCCTCAAGCATCCAAAGTAATACCCAAATAAATTTTGTTTGAGATTAAAAACCGGTGGAGGTTATGCTCTGCCGGTTTTTTTTGTCAATTTTCATTCCATAAACAAGTTATCCTATCCGCATTGCCAGGATGGTCAGGATAGTACCTGGTACCTCTCTGCTATCGCCAAAGTTTACTCTGAGTCCGCAAATACTACGGATTAGAATTTTCTGCCAGCACTTTTTCTACCTGCTCCCAAACCTTGTCCACCGTAATACTTCTGAAATGGAAATCCTCCGGATCCGGTCCCTCAACTTCTTCCCGACCAAAATTTATGATCCTGCATAAATCGTCGGGAATTTCATGCGGACCGGAACCAATGGGAGAAATGGTTCCGAAAAGCGCCACAACCGGAGTTCACATGGCAAACACGATATGCATGGGGCCCGTGTCGTAAGTTACCATGAGCCCGGTCTTTCAATCTTCACTTCGGGAAATTTCTTCTTTAAGGCCCGGATGCCTGGAGTTCCCCAAAGGTTATTTCCCATTCCACTGGAGCTAATTATGAGAACCTTTTCCATATTTAATGCGGTAGTTTTTATCTGACGCTAAATTTTTATTTTGAATTGACCGAAATACTTAGGAAGGTTTATGTTACCTCATTAGTTTTCGAAGCGATGATGAACAGGTTGAACCCATATCCTGCTAGATCAAACAGGGGGCCGAAATAGGTCAACGGACTGACGGTGTTTTTAAGGTCACGTTTGACGGAGAACCATAATTTTCCGAGTTTGTCTTCCGGCTTGTTTCCTTCCCGGAATGGTCGGGTGCCGCTACGATTGAAAAGGCCTTTTTTGGCCTTGTTAGTTTTTATATAGTCAATTTTGAAACCGGTCTTTTGTAAAAGTTGATCCAGCGAATTTCGCGAAAAAAAATAAATATGTTGTTTTATCCCATAACTCAACCATTGTTCTTTAACAAAAATCGAATTTTTAACATTGGGGGTCCAGATTACCAGAAGCCCTCCAGGTTTTGTGGCTCGATTGATTTTTTCGAGGCAAGCCAAAGGATGCCTGAGATGTTCAATCAGGTCCCACATTGTCACAACATCGAAAGTTTCAGGTTGAAAGGGCAGAGAGTTATCCAATGACCCCTGGTGTACCTGATGCAGGCCGAGGCTTTCATGGGCATACTGAACATATTCGGGTAGCATTTCGAGTCCATGTCCCTTCCATCCTCTATCCATCGCATATTTTATAAAAAAGCCGGCCCCGCACCCCAGGTCCAGCAGGTTTCCTTTGCCGGGTTTAAAAGTTTCGATAAGCCTTAAACGCAAATGATAAAGTTTTGAAAAGGACTTCTCCCTTTTCTGCCGCTCAAGGATATATTGTGAAAAATATCCTTTGCTTGGATCCTCACTGACCATCTCAGACAGATAAAAATTTTGCATGGTAGCGGGATCGGGCAGAGGATTGACAAATTCCAGTTGGCAATGTTCGCAACGGACAATGAGAGAGCCATCTTTCCGGCAAAGTATGGGATGGAAATGCATATTGCCACAGCATTCGCAGGGCTCACGTTGCGAAAGTGTGGATTGGAAAACCATTTCTTTAGGTTTCATCTTTTGGATATCGAAGGTTGCAGGCCTTGGAAAAACGGGGGAGCGATTCTGGAGTATCCTGGATCACTCTGACCAAAAAGCCAAGTCTTCCTTTTCTGTTTACAGAAAAGCGCTACTCAGGATGCCGGATGACAGAGTAGGTTATTTAGTGTAGGTTTGCAACCTTGTATAGTGCTGGAGAGGAGAGCAAGCTTTGGCACAAAGGAAAAGAGAGAAAACGGGGGTTCAGAACTTTTAACCCTTGGCAAGTCAAGAGTAAAACGACTTCTCTTTCCCGTTTGGTGGTCTGCTTTTAAGAAATTATTCATTGATTTTATGAGTTTCTTACATAGGGTAATACCCTGGGAATAGGCCTTGATCTTACGTTTCTAAGCGTAAGGCTGAAGAATGGTTACAATCTAACTATAATTTTTTGTATAAATATATTTGCGGTGCAGGGTAGGGTCCAAGTCAGAAGCTTAATTTCAGGAACTTGGTGATAATATGGTAGGCTTAGGGTTTTTCAGCTACAAAGCCCCCTTTTTTCCTTGCGATTCGGGTCAAAAGGAAAAAGATTGAGGACTCATTAGCGAATGAACCGTTTTATTCGCCAACTCAAAAATCAGAGGTGAGGTCATGACAAGAGAGGCTTTCACACCCAATGCAGGAGATAGCATTATCGTGCGTTTGAAAATTGAAGGCCAGACCCAGGGGCTTTCCCAGGTAACAACCCGAATTGCAGAACTCAACGGGCATATCGGGGCGATAGATCTGGTTCGTCCTCTTTCCGGAGGGGCTTCCATACGGGACTTCAGTATCTATACCTCAGGATCGGACCATGGCGAGGAAATTATTGCGGCATTGAAAGCGGTGGAGGGAATTGAAGTCATTCACTTTTCTGACCGCACGTTTCTTATGCATCTGGGTGGGAAGATAGAAGTCACCAGTCGGCAAACCCTGAAAACGCGGGACGACCTTTCCATGGCCTATACTCCTGGTGTGGGCCGAGTTTGTACTGCGATTCACCGGAATCCGGAAGAGGTGTACAAGTTGACGATCAAACGCAACACGGTTGCGATTGTGACCGATGGTACAGCGGTTCTTGGGTTGGGCAATATCGGGCCGCAAGCCGCAATGCCGGTGATGGAAGGTAAGGCAGTGCTGTTTAAGGAATTCGCCGGGATCGATGCTTTCCCTATATGCCTGGATACCAAAAGCGTTGATGAGGTGGTTGCTGTTGTCCGTGCCATTGCGCCCGGTTTTGGTGGAATCAACCTTGAGGATATCGCGGCACCCCACTGTTTTGAGATTGAAAAAAGGTTACAAGAAGAATTGGATATTCCGGTTTTTCATGATGACCAGCACGGAACGGCGGTAGTGGTTTCCTCGGCATTGATAAATTCTTTGAAGCTATTGGGAAAAAAACCTGAAGAGATTAAAGTTGTGGTTCTGGGCGCTGGGGCGGCAGGGACCGCTTGTACTAAAATGATCCAACAACTGAAAGTGGAAAACATCATTGCCTGTGACCGGAAAGGGGCTATCCATAAATCACGGGATGACCTCAACGAGGCCAAGCAATGGTTTGCGGACAATACCAACCCTGATGGGCTGAAAGGGAGTTTGAAGGAAGTCATTGCCGGAGCCGATGTATTTCTCGGAGTTTCGGGTCCCCGTCAATTGAGCGTTGAGGACATTAAAAAAATGGCCAAAGATCCAGTGGTCTATGCAATGGCCAATCCGATTCCAGAAATTTTGCCTGAAGAGGCCGGGCCTCATGTGGCGATCATGGCAACAGGCAGAAGTGATTATCCTAACCAGATCAATAATGTTTTATGTTTTCCCGGCCTCTTCAAGGGAGCGCTGGATTGCTTGGCCACACATATCAATGAGGAAATGAAAATGGCCGCGGCGCATGCGATAGCGGATTGTATTGCCCAAGACCATTTACAGCCGGAATATATAATTCCAAGCGTGTTTGATACCAAGGTGGTGGAGAATGTGTCAGCCGCAGTCGTTAAAGCTGCCAGGGAAACCAATGTGGCGCGCGGTAGAGGTAGAAATAAGTTTGAATAGAGATCGCTTTACCGGCTCAATATTAGGAAGGATTAGATGCAAAAAAATTGGCAATCAACCCCAGTTCCCAACAGGGATCAGTCTGTGTATACTTGCGCAGGTTCCTATTAGTTTTTCCTATTAAAGGTTTTTTATTTTGCCTCTCTCGCCTTCAATACTTCGGATATGAAAACAGTTCTTGGTTGGTGCTTCAAAAATATTACCTACCGATACCCTGGGACCTTGCTGATTCTGGCAGTCCTTTTAAGCGGGATGTCCATTTATTGGGCTAGTGGCTTGAGCTTCAACCCCAGGATGGATAACCTTCTTCCTCAGGATTTACCATTAATAAAAGAATTTAATGAAGTTGTGGCCAAAACTGGAGGGTCTGGTCCTCTGGTGGTTGTTCTGGAACAGCTGAATCCCTTTCAGGCTCCTGAAGTGATTGGCAAACTTGCCCGAGCTTTGGGAAAAGTACCCGGAACCCATTTTGTGGATTCGAAAATACCCGAAGAGTTTTTAAATAACCGGCAACTCCTGTTAATACCCAGAGCAGATTTGCTTCACCTGGAATCCTTGGTCGAGGAAGCGGTTGACTATGCCCGGGGTCAGTTCGGCGGGTTTTTTGGGGAAGATGAACTGTTCAATCCGACCAAGCTTCAAACGCTTGCCGATCGCTACCATATCTTCGAAGATATTAACCCCTATCATAAGGGAAAGCGGAAAAAGAATTATTATATTTTTGTCAAACCAAAGGGGACGGTTACCGATACATATTTTACAGAGCAATATGTCCGGCTTGTTCAAGAGGCAATTGACCAGACAGGACTTAAAAAGGATATCCCGGATCTGGTCATTAATCTTACCGGTTCGCTGATGGTGCGGCTGGAAGAAAACCAGTTTATCCAAAGTGATCTCAAGAAGTCAGCGGTGCTCGCGGCCCTGCTGGCAAGTTGTATTATCCTTATCTACACCCGATCCTGGTTTTCCATACCGCTCATTATTTTCCCCTTAATGCTGTCATTGACTTATACGTTCGCGTTAACGCGCCTGTTCATCGGACACTTGAATATTATTTCAGGTTTTCTGGTGGCTATATTAATGGGGTTGGGGATCGATTATGGGATTCATCTTTATATTCGCTTCAAGCAGGAACTCCTCAAAGAAAAAAACATTGCCGAGGCAGCGGAACTGGTTGTGACCCAGGTAGGACGGTCAGGGCTTATAGCGATGCTGACGACGATAAGTGTTTTTTCAATCTTAAGTTTCTCGGATTTTCCAGGGTTTTCAGAGTTCGGAAAAATCGCCATGCTGGGTATCGTCTGCGCTTTTTTGAGCTACTATTTCATTTTTCCGGCGCAAGCGTTGTTTTATGACAAAATCCATTGGTTGAGGAAACCTCGGCCCAGGTTGTTCACTTTTAAAATTTCCAACCTGTATTCCACCACGCCCTATTTCCTTTCTACCATGTTCCTTCTCTTAATGGTTGCGAGTTTATTCCTTCTTCCCGGACTCAGGTTTGAATATGATTTTCAGAAACTCAAGGGAGAGTCCCCAGCCAGCGAATATGAGACGGTTACCACGGATGATTTCGGTTTTGCTTTTTCCCCTACCTTGATCCTGACACCTGAAAAGAAAAACTTGTTTGAAATCCATACCGCCTTGGAAAAAATTAAAAGCAGGAGTGGGGACCAGACCATCATAGGGCACAAGTATTCTTTAAACATGTTCAGTCGTGAGGAATATGAGTCGAAGAAGGATGTGATCGCCCGGATTCGAAAAATAGTTTATGACAATATGGATATTATTAAATTTTCACTGGGAAACGACCGGTATGAAAATTTTAAAAAGTTGGTGAACGCCGAGCCGTTTGACGAAAAGCAAATACCCCCTAATTTGGAGAAAAAACTCCGTGCCGAAGATGATTATTTAGTTTTGTTGCTTTCTCCCGCAGATAAAAACTTTTTTCGTGTCGAAAATATTTATCAATTGGAAAAAGAAGTGGAAGAATTGAAACGCATGATGGCGGAAAAAAATATTAAGATTTCTGTTTTAAATGAAAACCTGATAGCGGCGGAAATTCTGGATTGGGTCAAGGAAAAGGGCCCAACGGCGATGGGCATTGCTTTCGCAATGGTTTTCCTCATTCTTGTTGCGGACCTTCGCAGTATCCATTTGGCTGTCATTACTTTCCTGCCTCTTTTTACAGGTCTGGCCTTGACCGGTGCACTCATGTCCGTTTTTAATGTTAAATTAAATTTCATCAATATTGTCATGCTCCCTTCTATCGTGGGAATCATGATTGACCATTGCATTTATCTCAGTCACCATATCCTGGATTATTCCAAGGGCGATTCCCTCAAGTCACTGCAAGAGACAGGAAGCGCCATAATATTGTCGGCCTTGACCAGCTTGGTGGGTTATACCAGTTTGAATATTGCTCATCATGACGGGATCAAGTCTATTGCCTCGGTGGTAGAACTGGGAATAATAACCTGCACACTTTGCGCCCTGTTCATGCTTCCGGCCCTTTTTGAGCTAAGGAACCATAGGTTGTCCTTTGCCTGTTTAAAAAGGCATTAAAGAAAGAGAACTGAATGATTCGTGTTGGTTTAATTTTAATTTTTATTTTGTCGGTCGCTTGCTCCGAAGACCGCAAGTTCGAAGATTTTATTAATGAGGACAGTGGTATAGGAGAGCAGAAATTCCGGGAAGATTCCCAGAAGTGTACAGCGGAAAAGGATAAGTTCAGCAACAAAATCCAGGGACGCGAGTTTGGATTCGAAGGGGAGCATACGGGATACTTGGGTTGCATGAAGCTAAAGGGCTGGAGCCAGAAAACAACCTCCTGAAATACAGGTGATGGACTATGGGGTGCTGCTCCAGGCTCTTTGAAGGATAGCAGGGGGTTGATAGACAAGGTGGAACATTTTGCACGATCGTTTGGAGA
>ERZ651768.2005-NODE-2005-length-14546-cov-3.133527_pt1 | contig 14546 bp, 15 predicted proteins | sample MGYA00514754_ERZ651768 | MGnify/ENA metagenome assembly ERZ651768 | reverse complement strand
GATTGTTGGCAAAACCAGAGGCAATTTTTACGACATAATAAGAACCTCCTCGAATATAACCATATTTGATATGGACTTCACCGGGAGGGTCTGCAAATAGAAGTTCTCCAACTGGAGGAATCTCAGCATGGCCCAGTGAATATTCAATAAAAGCTTTTTTCATGGGTTCATAGACATCGATATTCTGCAATAAGTCTGAAATCTGCTTCCAATCAAGAACTATTACATCACTCATGAAAGAACCTCCATTAACTTTTCAATGCTAATATTTGAGCCGCAAACGACAATTAAAACTCGTTTATTCTGAAATTGTTCCTGAATTTTGATAAAACCAGCAAGAGCTACTCCTGCGGCACCTTCAATCATCATTTGATGGCTATTCATAAATTCTTTCATGGCAGTGATAATTTCATCTTCGGACAATAAAATAGATTGATCAACGATGGATCGACAATATTCATAAGTCACTGAATGTTCTTCCAAGGCACCGGCAGTCCCATCACTGATCGTTTCTTTATGATCAATATCAATAATTTTGCCAGCTTCCAGAGAATAGTGCATTGCTGCAGAATGTTCAGGTGAACAAGCGATAACTTGGATGTTAGGATTTATGAGTTTCAGATAAGCACCTATCCCAGAAATTAATCCTCCCCCTCCAACCGCAATAAATACCGCATCAACACCGCTAATCTGTTCTACTATTTCAGCACCAGCTGTCCCTTGGCCAGCAATAATATCGTGGTCGTTGTAGGGAGACAGGTAAGGATAGTCATGTTCATTTGCAAAGGCTCTTGCAGCCCTTTCTGCCTTCCCAGTATCGTTACCACCAATACGCACTTGTGCTCCGTATTGGTTGATTTTATTTAATTTAACAGCTGATACTGTTTCTGGCAGGAAAATCAGTGTTTTCATTGCCAGAACGCTCGATGCATAGGCTACAGCTGATCCGTGATTACCTGAAGAGGCAGTGATAATCTTTTCAGGTTTCTGCTTCAATAATAATGTCATTTTGTTGAGCGCTCCTCTGGGTTTAAAGGACCCTGTGATTTGGTAGTTTTCTAGCTTTAAATAAACATCACTGCCTGTACTGTTGCTCAAATAATGAGAGAATTGAACAGGTGTTTTACGAATGTGATTATTGATTCTTTCTAATGAAGCATCAACATCTTTTTTGAATTCTAAATCCACGCAATTGACCTGAAGTAGTTAATCATGATTAATATTTTCATCATAAATTTGAACGTATCGTTTTGACATCGAAGCAACGCAATATGCTTGTGATTTTTCTTTATTCTTCTCACCAATTGACTGCAACAGATCGTCATTAGAATACAGTTTAAGAATATTTTCAATCATATCTTCAATGGCATTAGGCTGAATTATAAATCCATTGATAGCGTGTTCAATAACTTCTGGAATGCCCCCCACATCGGTTGCAATCACAGGCAAAGAAAAATCCATAGCATCCAATAAAATAGAACCCAAACCCTCATGACGCGATGGAAATAAAAACATATCAAATGCCTCTAAATAATCGCCAACATTCTCCACTTGGCCTACAAATTGAATATTCTCAAGACCAGATGATTGTTTTTTGAATAATTGATAATCTCTTCCCTGACCTACAATGATAAAAGCAATATTAGGATGTGAGACATTTAATTTCTGAGCGACCTCGATGATTTGGCATTGCCCTTTGTGGCTATCATCTAAAGCTCCAATATGTCCAACGATGAAATCGCCTTTCACCCTTGATCGAATTGCTTTTACTTCTTCAAGATTAAATTCAAAGCTGGTTTTTGCATCTGGAATGACTGTGTAATTGAGATCAAACAGTTTATAAATTCCTTGGCCGATAACATCGGATATTGTAACGATTGCATTGGCTTTAGAATAAATATTCTTATTGAGCCAGCCCAAGCTTGGATGCCTTTGCACTCTACGTGTCAGAACGAATGGAGTATCCTTAGAAATTTGGGATAACCACAAAGCTAAAAATGCCCTAGATTCATGCAGGTGGATGATATCTGCTTGTGAGAACAAACGAAAATATTGTAAAGGATTTAAACTAGTTTCATAAATTTTAAGACTGTCAATGGATCGTGATTTATGGGCAAGTATTCCTGCTTTCCTTGCAATCAGTATTTGTTGCCAACCAAAGAAACTCAGTTGTTCCATTAAAAGTTGCGTCTGCCGCTCACCGCCTCGATACCCTGTTGCTAAATTAACATGGCAAAGAATTGGTTTTTCATTAATCATCAAAATCGTTCATTTGATATAAAGTTCCACAGTACGGACAAATAGTTTGTTTGGATTCCACAGTTAGAAAAACTCTTGGATGGGCATCCCAATCATCATATTCTGGCATTGGACAAGATAGGGGCAGATCTTGTGATGTGATTTCAATCAATTTTTCTTTATTGGTTGTCATTGTTTGTTTATTTGTGATCTTCCTGAACAATGATAGACCAGCTCAATGAAACACTAAAGTTGTATCTGGAAGATTATTAAAAAAAAAGCCCTGCGACAGCAGGGCTTTAATTGTTTTGGATAAAGGTTGAATTACATCATGCCACCCATACCACCCATACCGCCCATATCAGGCATTGGTGCAGCTGGTACATCCTCCTTGGGTGCTTCTGAAACCATGGCCTCAGTTGTTATCAGAAGGCCGGTAACAGATGCAGCATTTTGCAAAGCATAACGTGTTACTTTGGTCGGATCGATGATACCCATCTCAACTAAATCACCATACTCTTCAGTTGCTGCATTGTATCCATAATTTCCCTTGCCTTTGACAACATCATTAAGGATAACGGATGCATCATTTCCAGCATTGCTAACTATTTGTCGAAGGGGCTCTTCCAAAGCTCTTTCTAGAATTCTGATGCCGACATTTTGGTCATCATTATCCCCTTGCAAGCCTTTCAGTGCTTCCCTTGCTCTGACAAGTGCAACACCGCCTCCAGGAACAATTCCTTCTTCTACAGCAGCCCTAGTCGAGTGCAACGCATCTTCAACTCGAGCTTTCTTCTCTTTCATCTCAATTTCAGTTGCAGCACCTACCTTAATAACTGCCACACCACCTGAGAGTTTAGCAAGGCGCTCTTGGAGTTTTTCTTTATCATAATCTGATGTTGAATCTTCGATTTCCGCACCGATCTGATCAATCCTCCCTTTAATATCAGACGCACTTCCAGCGCCGTCTATGACCGTCGTATTCTCTTTAGTGATCTGAACTTTTTTGGCACTGCCTAATTCATCCAAAGTTGTCTTTTCAAGACTCAAGCCAACTTCTTCAGATATCACCTGGCCACCTGACAAAACGGCAATATCCTGTAACATGGCTTTTCTTCGATCACCAAAACCGGGTGCTTTGACACCGGCAACCTTGACAATACCTCGGATATTATTAACCACCAACGTTGCCAAAGCTTCGCCTTCAATATCCTCCGCAATGACCAATAATGGTCTGCCTGATTTGGCGACACCCTCGAGTAACGGCAATAAATCCCTGATATTTGAAATTTTCTTATCAAACAGAAGAATATAGGGATCATCGAGTTCAACGCTTTGGCTGTCTGCTTGATTGATAAAGTAGGGAGATAGATAGCCCCGATCAAACTGCATCCCCTCAACAACATCAAGTTCATTCTCTAGAATTTGTCCTTCCTCAACCGTGATAACACCCTCTTTGCCCACTTTTTGCATTGCCTCGGCAATGATCTCACCAACAGCGGTGTCTGAATTAGCAGAAATAGTACCCACCTGAGCAATCGAGATATCGTCTGTGCAAGGCACCGACATAGATTCAAGAGATTCAACCACAGCACGTGAAGCTTTGTCTATACCACGCTTGAGATCCATAGGATTAAACCCTGCAGAAACAGATTTTATGCCTTCCCTAAAAATAGCTTGCGCCAGTACGGTGGCAGTAGTTGTTCCATCGCCAGCCTCATCAGAAGTCTGGGAAGCCACTTCCTTAACCATTTGTGCACCCATGTTTTCAAAATTGTCTTCCAGTTCAATTTCCTTAGCAACCGAAACACCGTCTTTGGTGACGGTGGGAGCTCCAAAACTTTTGTCTAAAACAACATTTCTCCCTTTTGGACCTAGTGTTATTTTTACAGCATCAGCTAGTACATTTACACCAGCAATCATTTTCTGACGAGCGTTATTGCCAAATTTAACTTCTTTTGCAGCCATTTGATATTTCCTCTTTAGTTAATTGATTAAAATTTATATATGCTTACTTCTTACTTGATTGGATGCAACATTAGCCTTCAAAGACAGCCATTACATCGTCTTCTTTCATCACAAGGAGATCTTCACCATCAAGCTTGACCTCAGTTCCGCTGTATTTGCCAAACAGAACCTGGTCTCCAACCTTTAAATCCAATGGACGAATATCGCCATTGTCTAGGACCAGACCCTTGCCAACTGCAACGACCTCTCCTCTTATAGGTTTTTCAGTTGCACTATCAGGTATAACGATTCCACCTGGAGAGGTAGTTTCCTCTTCCATGCGCCTTATGATTACACGATCTTGAAGTGGACGAATATTCATCTATCAGCTCCTTAATTTGTTCATTTCTGTATATACTTTAATTCTCCTAGTGAACTAGCTTATTTAGCAGTCTCACTAGGGGAGTGCTAATAATAATGATGGTTTTGGAAATTTCAAGTCAGAATACGATTTTTTTTCTGATGACAATTTTTTTCAAAAAATAATAAGATGCTGATTTAAGATGAAAACAACAAGTATAAATTCAAATTTTTGCGTTGTGACTAGGATTTTATTGTTTTGTCTCCTGTTGTCTTTTACTGCATTTACATTTGCTCAAAAAGTTTTAAAACCCGAAGAAGCATTTCCTGTCGAGGTGACATATCATGATCAGAAATTACAAATATCCCATGAAATTAGAACAGGGTACTATTTATACAAAGATAAAATTTCATATAAAAGCAAAGAAAAAAACATCAACTTAGGCATAACCCAATTGCCACCAGGCAAAGCTCATTTCGATGAATTTTTTGGGGACACTGAAATTTATAGAGATGCGTTTATAGTTGATATTCCAGTAGACATAGATGAAACAACTGTCATTGATAATGCATTGTTCATAGAAATCAAATTACAGGGCTGCGCAGACATTGGATTATGCTACCCACCACAAACATGGCAAAGAGAAATCTCTCTCAATCAGGAAAATGATGGGGGAATTGTTAGAGGTAGTGTTGTCAATCAGTCTGAACAGGGGAGACTTGGGAATCTAATTGCAGAGGGCAATATTTTCTTAGTATGCATCACCTTCCTTGGACTTGGTTTTATGCTGGCATTCACCCCATGTCATCTGCCCACTATTCCAATACTCTCCAGCATTATTCTGGATCAAACAGGTGAGACTAACACTCTAAAGAGCCTGTCACTCTCCTTAACATATGTTGCAGGTATGGCCATCACCTATTCTGCTGCAGGAATCGTGGCAGCACTAGCAGGACAACAACTCCAAGCGATTTTCAGACTGCCTGTTTTTCTTATTGCAATGGCCGTTCTTTTCGTCTTTTTAGGCCTGAGTATGCTAGGGCGTTTCAATATACAAATGCCCAGCATGCTGATGAATAGAATTAATGCCTTCCAAGCCAAACAAACGAGTGGCACATATGTTGGTGTTTTAATGATGGGTGGGCTATCCGCATTATTAGTCACCGCATGCGTAGCACCTCCTTTGGTTGCTAGTTTAATAGTCATTGGTCAAAGCGCTAGCATCACGAGGGGGATTCTAGCACTATCATCATTAAGCTTAGGACTTGGTATTCCATTGATTTTGATTGGCCTCTCCGCTGGCAAATGGTTGCCCAAATCAGGTGATTGGCTCAATTCCATCAAGGAAATATTTGGGCTTATTATGTTTGGTCTTGCCATTTGGATACTCAATCCTCTGATGAGTCAAGATGCGCTTGAAATCATTTGGGCGTTCTTTTTCGTTCTTGTCGGAATATATTTAGGAGGACTAAAATTAAATGCTATTGTTTTGAAAAGAATCAGCAGCATCAGAATATACACTGGTTTCGTGGTGATGCTGATTGGTTTTGCACTGCTACTCAATCCAATGATTGGAATAAAGGGCATCAATGAAAATCAAAATTTGTATCCCGATTCAGATTCACTGTTCACAACCATTAAATCCATTGAAGACCTGAATCAAAGTCTCAATGTGGCATCGAGTAATAATCAAATTACACTGCTCTACTACACCGCTGATTGGTGTATATCATGTGGGCAATTAGAAAGAGATACATTTACAAATCAAGCTCTGATTGATCTATTGTCAGAGATCAACAGCATTAAAGCGGATCTTTCACTGAATAACGACAACGACAAAGAACTTATGAATAGTTTTGGTATTTACGGTCCTCCAACAATGTTGCTCTTCAATAATCAAGGCTTGGAACTAACAAATATGAGAAAGATTGGGATAGTCAAAGCAGAAGAACTATTGGGTAATTTGAATGAACTTAAATTGAATCCCTAAATCTCAACATATTGATTTTGAAAAAAAAGTTAAAAAAATTAGGGCTGAGATTAATATTTTTCATTTTGATAGTTACTATTTCTTTGGGTGTTTACGTCTTAAACTCAGACATGAAACTAATGAATATTGGTTTTCAAAGCAATCAACCTCAATACATTGTTCCTTTTTCATTAGAAGATTTGAATGGCAATATTAGAGATATCAGTGAATGGTCGAATCAGAAAATTCTGATTAATTTTTGGGCAACATGGTGCGCTCCTTGCAGAAGAGAAATGCCAATGTTTCAAACGCTTCATCTCAATCAACAAAAGCATGGCATCCAAATCATAGGCATTGCCATAGATCAAAATGAGCTTGCAAGAGATTTTATAAATGAATACGGAATAAGCTTTCCCATTCTCATTGGGCAAAGCAGTGCATACGAGATTATGAAAGGCCTTGGAAATACATCACTAACCCTGCCGTATACCTTACTTGTTGAACCAGGCGGTTTAATAACCTGGTATAAAAATGGAGAAGTAACCTCCCAAGATCTTCCTGTGATTTTGGGTGACTGAAACTGAGATAAAAGTCAGTTTTAATAAAAATATTATTTTTCGTTGATTTTGCTGCTATTTTCTATGAAAATGAAGCTATCTTCTTTAAACGTGCAAAAATAATGGCTACTATTTTAGTCCTGAATGGTCCCAATCTTAATCTCCTAGGAACTAGGGAACCTGAAATTTATGGCGACAAAAATCTTCAACAAATAGAGAAGGAACTCTCAATCATCGCAAATGAGCACAACTGTAACTTAGAGTCTTTTCAAAGTAACTCAGAATCAGATTTGGTCGATAAGGTTCAAGAAAGATCAAAATCCATCGATTATATGATCATCAATCCAGGTGCCTTTACTCACACAAGCATTGCTCTAAGAGATGTACTTTTGGCAGTAGAGATCCCTTTTATTGAGGTCCATATAAGCAATATTTTTTCAAGGGAAGAGTTCAGAAAGAACTCATACTTCTCTGATATTGCACAAGGGACCATCTGTGGCTTGGGATTTAAAGGTTACGAACTGGCTCTATTATCTGCATTGGATCAATTGTCCAATTCCTAAATTCATGGATATTAGAAAAGTAAAAAAATTAATTCAATTACTTGAAGAGTCTGGGTTATCAGAAATTGAAATCACTGAGGGTGAAGACACAGTTAGAATTACCCGTGAAGTTTCTAAAGATTCCATTAAAACCGAAGTTGTAACATCTCACCCACAACAGGAAACTCCTGATAACAGTCAAATCAAAGCTATAAAACAACTAGACAATGGTGATCTCCATAAAATTACAGCTCCAATGATTGGAACCTTTTACCATGCTTCAGAGCAGAATACCGAAGCATTCGTCAAAGTGGGTGACCAGGTGAGTGAGGGTGATACACTTTGCATCATTGAGGCAATGAAAATGATGAATCAGATTGAATCGGATGTAAATGGAATCATTGAAAGGATTCTAGTTCAAAATGGTGATCCTGTTGAGTATGATCAAGTCTTACTTCTGATTAACTCAGATTAAATGCTAGATAAGATTGTCATAGCAAATCGTGGTGAAATTGCGCTAAGGATTCAAAGAGCGTGTTCTGAGCTTAATATTAAGACCGTTGCTATTCATTCCACTTCAGACAGTAATCAAAAACATGTACTGCTTGCGGATGAGTCCGTCTGCATTGGACCTCCAGAATCAGTCAATAGTTACTTAAATATACCGTCTATCATTAGTGCGGCAGAAGTTACAGATGCAATGGCAATTCATCCAGGCTACGGCTTTTTATCTGAAAATGGTGATTTTGCTGAACAGGTTGAAAAAAGCGGTTATGTTTTTATTGGTCCTAAACCAGAAACCATAAAATTGATGGGCAATAAACTAAATGCCATAAAAGTTGCTAAGAAATCAGGCATGAATACCATACCCGGTTCTGCTAAACCTTTAGGGGATGATTCAGCAGCAGTGCTTAGAATTGCAGACAAAATAGGCTATCCGGTTCTAATTAAAGCAACCGCTGGTGGGGGTGGTAAAGGGATGCGAGTAGCTCACACTAAAGCTAATCTGCAACATACGATTGACCTTACAAAATCTGAAGCCCTTGCTGCATTTGGTGATGACACAATCTATCTGGAAAAATTACTCGAAGAACCGAGACATATTGAATTTCAGATGCTTGCAGATAACTATGGAAATATCGTGTGTTTAGGAGACAGGGATTGTTCTATGCAACGAAACCATCAGAAAATAATAGAAGAGGCTCCAGCGCCTAGCATCCCCTCGAGACAACGTATGAAAATGATCCAAAAGTGTATAAAACTTTGTAAGCAAATTGGATACAGAAGTGCTGGAACACTGGAATTCTTATATGAGAATGGTGAATTCTACTTCGTAGAAATGAATACAAGATTGCAAGTAGAACATCCAGTAACAGAAATAATCACAGGCATCGATGTGGTTAAAGAACAAATACGGATTGCAATGGGTCTTCCATTGTCATTTAAGCAAGAAGATATAATTGAGAGAGGTCATGCCATCGAATGCAGAATCAATGCAGAAGATTCTAAAACTTTTATACCATCCCCAGGAAAAATTTCATTGTGGCACCCACCAGGAGGTCCTGGTATTAGAGTAGACAGCCATATTTATACGGGATACGAAGTGCCTCCTTTTTATGATTCCATGATTGCAAAAGTGATTGCCCATGCGGACACCAGAAAATCAGCAATTGACCGAATGAGAATAGCCTTATCTGAAATGGTTATAGAAGGTATTAAAACAAACCAAAATCTACATTTTGAAATCATGCAACATAATGCTTTTAGAAAAGGTAGTACGGATATTCATTATTTGGAAAAACGATTGGGATTGTAAAATTCTGTATAAACAATTACGATCTTCCAGTCACTCCGTGTTATAGTTTCTTTCACTTAAATTTTTTAAGTTACCCAGAACCTGAATCTGGCATGAATATGCAAATGGGGAGTTGTCTTTGTGACAAAACGAGCTCAAAAAAAATCAACATCAGCAATATCAAAAAATAATCCTCAATCTGGTCAATCTTCACAAACAAGACAGATGAATGGCTCGCTCAAAGACTCAACAACAATAGCATTAAAACAATACTTTAAAATGCTAAATGGCCACACTCCTTGTGATTTATACAAATTGGTTATTGGAGAAGTTGAACTGCCTTTGATGGAAACAGTGATGGAGCATGCTAAACAAAATCAAACGCAAGCAGCAGCAATACTGGGTATCAATCGATCAACGTTGAGAAAAAAATTAAAAGCATTTGATCTCATTAAGTGAGTATTTTCTTCTCCATATGACGGCTAATCAACCGATAAAAATAAAGAATGCACTGATCAGCGTTTCAGATAAAACGGGCTTAGATGAGCTTGCCAAACAATTAATTGCTTATAAAATAAATTTGATCTCAACAGGCGGGACAGCTACTTACTTACGAAAACATCAAAGTGAAGTAATTGATGTTAGTACTTTAACAGGCTTTCCAGAAATGATGGATGGTAGGGTAAAAACATTACATCCTCTCATCTATGCTGGTCTACTTAATAGACCCATCGTTGATGAAGATATTCTAAAAGAATACTCAATCACAAACATAGATTTAGTCATTGTAAATCTTTACCCATTTGAAAAAATAATCTCAATGGATGATTGCGACGAAGAAATGGCTATTGAGAACATTGATATTGGTGGTCCTAGCATGATTAGAGCAACGGCTAAGAATTTCTCCACCAAAACCATTGTCACCAATCCAGACGATTACGAATTATTAATAAAAGAACTTCAAAAAAACCAAGGCTCTATATCATACGAAGTTAGAAAAAGTCTGGCTTTAAAGGCATTCGGCTACACTGCCAATTACGATGCAGCCATCTGGAATTATTTTTCCAGTAGTAACCTCAACAAGAACTTTCCAGACCAATTGCCCATCGGATTGACTAAAAAACTAAAACTAAGATATGGCGAGAACCCACATCAAAAAGCTGCTGCTTATAAAACTACAAAGGCCTCATCAAATACCCTTATTGGATCCAACATACATCAGGGCAAAGAATTATCCTATAACAACTTATTGGATGCCAACGCAGCAATACAATGCGTCCAAAGCTTTAATCAACCGGCTTGCGTTATTGTGAAACACGTTAACCCGTGCGGGGTTGCAATTGGAAATGATCTCAATGAGGCTTATGAAAAATCATTTCAAACAGACCCTGAATCCGCATTCGGAGGCGTGATCTCTGTCAATCAAAAAGTTGACCAAAGGCTGGCTGCGAAGATTATTAATAATCAATTTCTGGAGATTTTAATTGCACCTTCTTTCAGCAACGATGCTTTACAAGAACTGGCGAATAAAAAAAATATCAGAGTCATTGAGATGGGTGACTTTAATAAGCATCCTGTTGATTTTTTGATTCAAAGCATTGGTGGAGATTTTCTGATTCAAGAAAATGATGAAAAAGAGTTGCAGCAAACTGATCTCAACATTGTGACGAAAAAACAACCCACTGAACTTGAAATCCAAGACATGCTCTTTGCTTGGAAGGTAGTAAAATATGTTAAATCCAATGCCATTGTGTTTGCCAAAGAACAAAAAACCATTGGTATTGGTGCCGGACAAATGAGCCGAGTAATGAGTGCTAAAATTGCCAGTCTAAAAGCAGCAACGGCTGATCTTGATACCAATAACTGCATCATGGCATCAGATGGCTTTTTTCCATTTAAAGACAGTATAGAAATGGCATCAAAATACGGCATTCATTGCATTATTCAACCGGGAGGTTCTATTAAGGATGATGAAGTCATCGAGGCTGCCAATAAAAAAGATATGGTTATGGCCTTTACTGGAATAAGACATTTCAGGCATTGATCAAGACTCACAAAAATAAGGTTCTCGTTGTTGGTGGTGGGGGACGTGAGCATGCATTATCTTGGAAACTTGCGCAATCGAATCATGTTGAGATTGTTTTTGTTGCACCCGGCAATGCAGGTACAGCAATGGAAGACAAGCTCATCAATTTAGATATTAAAGCAACAGAGATTAAACGGTTGGCTGATTTTACACAAAAAGAATCAATAGACCTTGTCGTGGTAGGCCCTGAAGACCCTCTGGTTGCAGGAATCGTCGATTATTTGACAACCATTGGGATTAAATGTTTTGGCCCAACATCTGCTGCAGCACAATTGGAAGGCTCCAAAACATTTGCCAAGAAGTTCATGGAAAAATATAAAATTCCTACAGCAACATTTACATCATTCTCAAATCCAAACAATGCGAAAGCATCACTACAAAATGCAACCTATCCTATCGTGATCAAAGCAGATGGGTTAGCAGCGGGTAAGGGCGTTGTTATTGCCGAAAACAAGAATGATGCAGAAAAAACCGTTGATGAACTCATGACCGATCAAAAATTTGGTACAGCGGGACAGTCAATCGTTATTGAGGAATTCCTAGAAGGCGAAGAGGTCAGTTTTATTGCCATGGTGGATGGTCCAAACATACTACCTTTAGCAACCTCACAAGATCACAAAGCAATCAGGGATGGGGACATTGGCCTCAATACCGGGGGAATGGGTGCTTATTCCCCTGCCCCTTTCGTAAACGAGGAACTAAATCAAAAAATTATGGATCAGATCGTACTGCCCACCGTTGCTGGAATGATTAGTGAAGGCGTTCCATATAGAGGTTTTCTTTATGCCGGACTAATGATTTCAAAACATAATGAACCGAAAGTACTGGAATATAATTGCCGTTTTGGTGATCCAGAAACCCAACCGATTATGATGCGGCTCACATCGGACTTGTTTGAGATGATCGAATCTTGCTTTGATGGAACCATTGCATCATACCCCATTGAGTGGGATCAACGCCCTGCCCTAGGGGTGATAATGGCCAGTTCTGGGTATCCTGAATCCTATGCAACTGGATTCAGAATTAACGGTATAGATGAAATGGATTCATTCAATCCTGATATAAAAATCTTTCATTCAGGAACAACCATTGACAATAATCAAGTGGTAACCCATGGCGGTAGAGTATTGTGTGTAACCGCCCTTGGCAAAGACATCAAAGACAGTAAAAAACAAGCCTATAAAGCCGTTAAAAACATTACATGGGGAAGTGAATACTATCGAAAAGATATTGGAGACAAAGCCATTAAAAGACTAAATTAACGTTTCATTGATTCGAAAAATTCTGCATTAGTTTTGGTATCTTTCATTTTGTTAATTAAAAATTCAATGGCTGCTATTTCATCCATATCGTGTACCACTTTTCTTAACACCCACATTTTCTGCAATTCATCAGGATCCATCAATAAATCCTCCCTACGCGTTCCTGAACGATTGATATGAATCGCAGGGTAAACCCTTTTCTCTGAGATTCTTCTATCCAAGTGAATTTCCATATTACCTGTGCCTTTAAATTCCTCAAAAATTACTTCGTCCATTCTTGATCCCGTATCAACCAATGCTGTGGCAATAATCGTCAAACTACCTCCTTCTTCAATATTTCTAGCTGCCCCAAAAAACCGTTTTGGTTTTTGCAGGGCATTGGCATCCACACCTCCTGTCAGGACCTTACCCGATGAAGGCGCAACTGTGTTATAGGCTCTTGCCAGCCTTGTTATGGAATCCAGCAAAATAACCACGTCTTGTTTATGTTCAGCAATACGCTTTGCCTTCTCAAGCACCATATCAGCAACTTGAACGTGACGCGATGCCGGTTCATCAAAGGTACTGGAAACCACCTCTCCTCGAACCGTTCTTCGCATGTCAGTCACTTCTTCCGGCCTTTCATCAATTAGCAAAACAATCAGATGCACATCTGGGTAGTTAGCGGTAATGGAGGATGCAATATTTTGTAGTAGGATTGTTTTACCAGCCTTTGGTGGGGATACAATGAGTCCCCTCTGCCCTTTTCCGATTGGTGCAGATAGATCAATGATTCTCGCTGTTAGGTCTTCTGAACTTCCCGTTCCTTGTTCTAGTTTTAATCTTTCTTCAGGAAAGTAAGGAGTTAAATTCGAAAATAAAATTTTGGTACGAACATTCTCTGGTTCTTCAAAATTGATCTCTGCTACTTTTAATAACGCAAAATAGCGTTCACTGTCTTTAGGCGGTCTCACTGATCCGGATACGGTATCCCCAGTATGTAGATTAAATCTTCTTATTTGATTGGGAGAAACATATACATCATCGGGTCCTGCTAGGTACGAACTGTCAGAGGACCTTAGAAAACCAAAACCATCTTGGAGTATCTCCAGGACCCCTTCGCCAAATATGGGGTGATCTTCTGCTGCGTGGGCTTTTAGAATAGAAAAGGTAATGTCTTGTCTTCTGGCTCTTGCAAGATTGACAATGTTCATTGATTCTGCCGTGTCTTGCAATTCAGAGATCGACTTCGTTCTGAGCTCTGGCAAACTAATCAAGTTGTTACCACTCTCCAATTCTTCCTTAGAAACTATGTCCTCATCGGTAAAAGTAGCCGTTCGATCTTGACGGTCCCTTGGATGTCTAGGCTTTCTTCGTTTACCTTTATTATTTTTTGTGTTTTTCATAATTATAAATTGGAATCGAGAAATTCCTTTAATTGAGCTTTTGATGCAGAACCTATATGTTGAGCTTGCACTTTGGAACCCTTAAATAAGATCAATGTGGGTATACTTCGAACAGCATATGCAATTGCCGTATTGTTATTTTCATCAACGTTGAGCTTCATAATCTTTACTGTTTCAGCATACTCTTCTGATAATTCTTCTAAAATTGGTCCAATCATCTTGCACGGACCACACCATTCTGCCCAGAAATCAAGCAATACGGGTGCGTCTGATTGGAGAACATCCTGATTGAAGGTTTCATCAGTCGTCTTAGTTAAACTCATTCTCTCTATATGAAGTTGATTATTGAATTATTAGGATTCTGTTATTTAATATCGATGTGTAAGCTGGCTTGGTTTTGCCAT
>ERZ651768.2004-NODE-2004-length-14546-cov-22.474048_pt1 | contig 14546 bp, 8 predicted proteins | sample MGYA00514754_ERZ651768 | MGnify/ENA metagenome assembly ERZ651768 | reverse complement strand
GTTGTACCGCTAACATAAACACCGGCCACACCACATTTAACCAAGTGATTTGCCTGAGTTTGCACACAATCTAAGTTTAATGAATAATCTTCATTGACAGGTGTGTGAACTGCTGCAATAAGGCCTTTTAATTTTTTATGGTTCATTCTAGCCTTGGTTTTGGGCTAGCGAATCAACAAATTTACATTTTCTTCAAAAATTGCATCGATCCAGATAATAGTCTTCCACTTTTCCAGCTCTTTCACCACACCATGCTGAAAATCCTCCCCAACGGTGAGTCTTTGTTCATTTACCTCAACCTTTGGATCAGTTATGCGGATATTGTTTAATATAATAGCAGGCCTTAAGGCCGGTTGATCCGAATTTGCCAACAGTTTTCCTTTCAAAATTGAATTGCTTAATTTAGTTACCAGATAAGCTCTTTCTGCAGGTTCATACATAACCTCACCATCATCCAGCTGCATTTCTGGGGGATGTAACCAGCTTTTGGCAAGGGGGACTAATTCTTCAGGTTTATTCTGGGTCATTCCGTGCAACATTATCCGGGTTTTCACGCGCTCATCCATGTAATAATCCTTCCACTGGGTGAAGGTGGTCAGGTTAAAATGCGACGCCCTGTCATTCGTTTCCACCCATCGGCCATCACCTGGAACTTGAGCCACTGGCCAATGGTTCCACCAACCATAAATACTAGGAACAGAATCCGGATGATAATTCTCCCCTAATGCAGCAGAATAATTTCGGAAAAAGGGTGATTCATATTTGCCTTCAGCAGATTCAAAAGGCTCAGGAGAAATGATGTAAAAGGGTTTATACTTGCTTTTTAGATTGACAACATGAATGTTAGCTTTTTCTGGTTTTTTCATTTCCACCGGCAAATTATCGCGCCACGAATACCGATGGCTTTCTCCATTCATATTTACTAATATAATCTCCGGATCGTCAATAACTTCATCCGGGTGTTGTCCAGGGGATAATAAGACAATAGATTCCTCCCAATCATGTTTTCTAAGAGGATTGGAATAGTATAAATCAATTCTTCGGATTCCTATTCCATCTGGGTAAATGATGTAATATTCATCGGCCCATTCACCACGACCGTCTACGTCTTTGGCAACAAAATTATAATCTGCATCTACCAGACCGTACCGCCAATGTACAATAGATCTGGCCGGGCTATTTTCGATAATTCGAACATGACTGAACCGGGCCTCTCGGTCCATTAGAGGTTCGGCGCTACTTGTTACATCTGACCCCCAGGTTTCAGCCCATTCATTGGTATACCAGATCCCATTTTCAGTTACCCAGCAGGGGACAAAGCTGGTTCCTCGCCAAAAAACTAATCGGGAATTGTTTCCAGCAAAGCGCACTAAAACGTCGGGGTAATCCCCAACGCGCCAGAGTCGATCCCATTGTTTGGTATAATTCAGGCGAGTATAATTCGCACCAAACTCAGCCGGGCCGGATGGCCCGGATGGCAAGACCCGAGGTTGGGAAATAACCTCAGGTAAGGGCAATTGATCCTCATATAATTTTCTAATTTGCTTATTATCAAGGGCTTTCCCAAATACATAAACTTCATCGATCATACCATCTAAGAAAGAATAATGGTTGGTAACTGTATACTGATAATCCCACCATTCTTCAAGGATGGCATTTCGTCCCATGGTTAATCTATTATTTATTGTCCTTCTGATCATCGGGCTCTTGTCAATTTCCTTAATCTTTTTACCGTTTAGATATAGCGTGGACAAACCATTATGATTAACCACTAAACTCACCATAATCCATTGTTTCAATGGCAGTTTGGGACCAGTAATCTCCGTCCAGTCTATGGGTTGCCCTAGCCCTGCCGTCAGAGTTCCATCGCGCTTTATGGCTAATAATACACCCTCCTTTTCACCCATTCTTAAATCAAAAATCGGACATCGAAACCAAGGATAAGCCTCAAGCGCTACCCAAGCCGTGATGGTAAAATTGGGAGGAAGGTTTTGTCCAAATTTCTCTCGTTCAAGGAAACTGGTATAGCCATCAAAACGAACACCCCTACCGTTGATACCAGAAACTGAATCAAAAAAACCTAATAACCGATCTGTTTTGTCAGCCACATCTTCATTGACTAAATCTTCCTGGAATTGGTCAAATGACCATTTTGAAACTAATTCTTGCGCATGAATCTCCAAGAATAAAACGCAAAAACAGGAGATTAATATGATCTGTTTCATACCGGATTACGATACCAGTTTTGTAGCATATAAATTTCTCTTTTTCAACCTTATTACCAATTACTTCTGATCTATTTCTAATTTACCATATTCCAATTTTACAGGACCAAGCAATCCTGCTTTCTGCAAATGATAGGTTTCATCGCCTCCTCCTGCCCAATTGTCTTTGACGATAAAGGGTTGATTAGTCTTGGTGAATCTTTCTTTAAGTGGTAATTCCATATCTCCGGTCAGGCGATTGACCCACATGTTAGTTATCTCAATACGTAAATCATTAACACCTACTTTGACAAAATCACGAATATCTAGAATAAAAGGTTTAGTCCAAAGAATCCCGGCTGATGTACCATTGATAAAAACCTCAGCAACGTCGAATACTTCATTTAAGTCGAGGTAAATAGGAAATTTTGTGTTGTATCCCTTTTCAGAAATGTGGATTTTATTATGATATGAAGCGGTTCCGGAAAAATACTTGATGCCAGGGTCGGAATTGTCTGTCCAAGAAATCAATTCACTGAGTTGTGCTTGTTCAGGTGCTCCCCATTTTTCGGGAAAATTAAGGGTCCAAGGACCTTTAATTTCAACCGTTTCTCCCTTAACGATAAGTTTATAATCTGGAGGATCTGGCAATTCTGTATTTCTGATTTTATTCCCAAATTCATCGAAAACAATAAAGCAAGATCCATTTGGTGCCAATTGTAATGGGAATTGCGCGATCTTGTTTACATTCTGGACATTGCGGATTTGATATTGTCCAGCTTTAACCGGATCCCATAACTCAGCTTTGGCCCTGTTGACTCTGAAGCTGCAATAATCTGTAACCCATTTGTCCGTTTTGTTCCGGACGAAATACAAATCAGTTTTCCCAATTTTCCTGTGGATGTAATCAAAAAGTCCGGATTCTGATGTAAAATCTTTAGGAATGGATAGTTTAGCCAGAGCATCATCAATACTAATACCAGTCAGTATGTTACCTTCCATTTTTTCTGCCAATTTGGATCCTTGAATTAAAACCTTAGCACCGGATTGAATCATATTTTCTACCCGTTCAACGACTTTATCCGGGATATCCTCCCGATCAGGTAACACTAAAAGCGCATAACTCATACCATCTGGCAAAACAATACGGTTATTCTGCACCTGCATGCGGTTTAATAAAACATCTGTATTTATTATATCAAAGTCATAGCCTGGATTAAGACCATCAAGTCCTGGTTTTTCAGGAACATCATGAAACTCAGGGAAAAAATTTGGTGCTTTATCTCCATAATAATAAGCTACATCCGCAACAAATAATCCTTGAGTTAATAAATATGAACAACGTGACAAATAATCCATAAACGGTCTTGCTTGTTTCCACCATGTGGTGCCAGGGTTAATATCTATACCTGCGTGATAAGTTCTGCCAGGGAAACCATGCTCTGGCCTTGTATTGGCAAAAGTGTGAATAGTAACGGTATTTAAGCCTTCGCAAAAAGCCCGGTCGACATATTTTTTCAAATCATGAGGGGCGTCTTTCCAACGCCTCCAAGTCGTAAAAGATTCAGCATCAACAAGCCCAAGTCCGTAAGTATGTGAAGCGCTAGCTACTTCTTTAATCAAGAACATATTCCGATGACGGATCCAGAATTCTCCCCTTGGAATACTCACATTTCCCAGAGCTTTTATTGCGTCAACCGGACAAGTATTCCAAATCGGTGGACCGGGTCCTCCTGCTTCGGCCACGAGTTCCATCCCGTATTGTGCCAGAAAGTCACGACCGGTGGTATAATGACTGAAAATGAGTTGATCACTTACTGTTTTATTAAATTTGTAAAGAAAATTATCATTTCCACCCGGTATTTCCCATCCGGAAAAAACCGGTAAAAAGGGAAGAATATCAAATCCATGATGTGAATGGAAGATGCTGTCCATAGCATTAGTCCAGGGCGTTGCCCGATCCAATTCCATACTGTCAAATTCAATGTAGGAAAGCCCAGATTCTTTGGCATTTTTCAAGGTAATTCCCAAACGATTAAGAATATAACCTAGATGTCTTTTGGTAGCTTCCGGATCTAGGAAATCAATGAATAAGCCACTTGATTCTGGACTGGGGACTATCAAAGTCTGGCCGGTATTCGAGCAAATAAACCGAACTATTACCCAATTCCCTTTGGGAACTTCCCAGTTAAGCACTTTACCGTCAAATTGTTTATTAAGGATAATAATATCATCCAACTGTTCAATCTTTCTATCCATATTTTCTGGAATAGCAAGAACAGCCACTTCTTGATAAAAAACTGGCTTTCCTGATGCATCTTTTGGGGAATGATCCGGAAGTTCTGGGAAAGGCAACTCGCCAGAAAATGTTTGAGGTCCTTTCAACTCAAAATTTGAAAAATACAGTGCTTTTGAAGCCCATTCCGGAGCTACCCAGGATCCACCAGCATTCCATCCGCTAGAACCAACCATACCTATTCTCATTCCCAAACGCTTTCCTTCAGACAAAGCGTGCTTAATCATTTGAACCGAATCATCGCCAAGAAATTGTGGTCCTATCCCATATTCGTCTTCAGGATTGTAAACAGCTGCAACATCCCAAATTTCAGCCCTACTTATACCCTTCGCTTTCATCTCCTCCAAGTCCTTTGTAATGGAGGCTTTTGTCACATCCCCATTTAGCCAACACCAGAATGTTCCTGGCCGGGATGACATTGGAGGATCAAAAAATTTATCAGATAATTTTTGAAAATCTAAATATTCGGCATCATAATCTTCGAAGTCAAAGACTGCTATATTATCCTCAGATAAATCAGGATTATTCTGACCCAAAACACCAGATAAGACTAGCACTAGTAATAGTTTATGCATTTAATTCTTCACTCTCTTATCAACCAATTTAATCGCATCCCAAACAACCTACTGTATTTTTAATTAATTATATTTTTTTAAGTTATATATTCATCGAAAATATTTGACCCTATTCAAATAAATAATATTGATACTTTTATGAAAACAAAACTTTCTCGCAACATGGGGATACTTGGACTAACAACGACGGGTATATGTTCGATGATGGGAGCTTCTATCTATGTAATGCCTTTCATGATTCACAGAAGTGTACCAGGCATTGGTCCATATGTGCTTCCTTCTTTCCTTCTTGCAGCTTTGCCTGCCACTTTAGCAGCATTTGCTTATAGTATATTGGCCTCTGCGATGCCCAGGGCTGGTGGAAGTTATATATACGCAAGCAGAGGGCTTCATCCCTATTTCGGATTTGTGGCCAGTTTTTCGCAATGGTTTGGTCTATCAATCGTAATAGGAGTTATATCTTACATTATCGTACCATTTATTAGAGATATTGCATTTGCACTAGACTGGAAAGAGGTTGCATCCCTGCTTGAAATTGGATGGATACGGTTAATCATTGCGAATATATTATTGTGGACATTTGTTTTTGTTAATATTCTTGGAACTAATCTTTATGAGCGTACGCTGGTCCCATTAATGTTTCTGATGTTTGGACTTGGAGCTATTATTATCATTTCTGGCTTCTATTTCACGCATGAAGATTTTTTAGCTGGCCTATTGGTAAAAGATGGCAGGGCTCATATAGCAGAACCAGATATCGTTTTTAATGTTAAAACTCTTTTTTCTGCCGCTGCGGTATTATTTGCCAGTTTCATTGGTTTTGATTCTATTTCTCAAGCGGGTGGAGAAGCCCGTAACCCATCATCTTCATTACCGCTGGCAATTGCATTTGCAATAATTGGTGTGGGAACTTTTTATATGCTCTTTACTGCTGCTGTATATCATGCTATTCCATGGAGTTTCATTGCTAAGGAAGCTATTGAGAATGATATTACTGCACCTGGCTTATTTCATTACTTACTATCTCCTGGATTATCGGTTGCTATTGTTGCTGGAGCGACTATTGCTCTAATTAATGATCTACCAGCCATGCTATTATCTGTTTCACGATTAATGTTTGCTTGGGCAAAGGATGGTATTTTCCCTGAAAAAGTATCAAATATTCATTCCCGGTTTCACACTCCCCATACTGCAATCTTAGTCAGCGGCGGGATGGCTAGTATCGGTATACTTGGTAGTCATTTTGCGGGTGATTTTTTCTTGGGAATAGACATTATGGTTACCTCCATGATGGTCAATTTCTTATTTGTGTGCATAACCCTAGTAACACTTCCAAAAGTAAATCCAACATTAGCAAATAAAATTAGCATTATACGTAATAGAAATGTTCAACAATTCTTGGGTTGGACTGGTATCATTACTTTAACAGTGTTCCTTTTGATCCATGTTTGGAAAGACCTATCTTCAAATAATGTTTTATGGTACCATCATTCTACTATTATTTACAGTATTGTTATGCTCATTGGCTCGATGATTTTCTTTGCAAAATTTGATAGCCTAAAGAAAAATGGTGTTAATACTGTGCAATTATTTCAATCTTTACCTAATGAATAAACTACAAGCACTGAAATGGTAGAACACTCCGAAATAGCACCAAGCCTAAAGATAAGCCGTATAATCACAGGTTTATGGCAAATCGCAGATATGGAAAAAGATGGTAGAATCCTCGACCTAGAACAAACAGCAAAAGGTATGATACCTTATTGTGATGCTGGCTTTACCTCATTTGATATGGCAGATCATTATGGATCCGCAGAGGTTATTGCAGGAATATTCAGAAAAAAACAACTTTCCACTAAACCTGTACAACTACTAACCAAATGGGTTCCTAAACCCGGACAAAAAACAAGGAAGGATGTTAAATCGGCAGTTGAACTGGCGCTGGAAAGAATGCAATCAAATGCTATTGATCTAATGCAGTTTCATGCATGGCACTATGCAGCTCCAAATTGGCTTGATTGTCTTTTTTGGTTACAGGAGCTAAAAGAAGAAGGACTAATACATAATATTGGTTTAACAAACTTTGATACAGCTCATCTCCGTATAGCTCTCACAAGCGGGGTTGATATTGTGTCAAACCAGATATCATACTCCCTTATTGATCAAAGAGCAAAAAATAATATGGCAGAAATATGTAAAGAATTTGATGTAAAGATTCTGGCTTTTGGGATACTAGCGGGTGGGTTTTTTTCAGAAAAATGGATTGGAGTTCCTGAACCTTCGATAAAAAATCTTGTAACTTGGTCACAAATGAAATATAAACGTTTCATCGATATTTCAGGAGGATGGGGAAAATTTCAGCTGCTACTCAAAACACTTCAGAAAATTGCTATAAAACACAATGTATTAATCTCAAACATTGCAATGAAATATATTTTAGATAAACCCTCTGTTGGAGGAATAATCATAGGTGCACGATTGGGAGAAAGAGATTACATAAATAAAAACTTAAAAGTATTTGATATAGAATTGGATGAAACAGATGAAATGGAGATTAATAAAATTCAAAATCAGTTTGATCCTATAAAGGGAGACTGCGGAGATGAATACAGAAAAGCTCCTATTTTAACTGCTACAGGTGATCTGACTCATCATTTAGAATCATTATCAACTCCATATGAACCTATTAAGATGAGTAACAAACGAGTTCGGATAAACAGTGGTACTATCTGGGAAGATTCTGCCAGTTATTCCCGTGCAGTAAGAAAAGGTAAGTACATCGCAGTTTCTGGAACTACCTCATCTCATGGGAAAAGACTTATTGGGAAAAATGATCCAATAGCACAAACTCATTTTGTGGTTGATAAGATTGAGGGTGCCATTGAATCCTTAGGAGGGACTCTTGAAAATGTAATTCGCACAAGAATTTATGTAAAAAATATTAAGGATTGGGAAGCGATAGCGCAGGTCCATGGTGAACGTTTCAAGGATATTTTACCTGCTAATACACTTGTAAAAGCCAGATTAGTAGGAACAGAGTATCTGGTAGAAATAGAAGCTGATGCAATTCTCAATTAGGTTTACTTATAAAATAAACCACGAATAATAATTATTTCAAATACACACCCATCGGGTTATGAGCCTCACGCATCTTCTTCTATTCCATAATCCTGTTTTCGGAAAAATTAATTTTTTAAATACTTCTCTAGCCATTGATCTTGTTCCCACAGCAAGTGCAGAATACTTTCTTTTGCTCGGTACCCATGGCTTTCTTTGGGTAGCATTACAAGTCGTGTTGTTGCCCCCAAACCTTTTAATGCATTGAAATATCGTTCACTCTGGAGTGGATATGTACCAGAGTTATTATCTGCTTCACCATGAATGAGTAAAATTGGACTTTTAACTTTATCTGAATGCATAAAAGGAGACATCTGATAATATACGTCTGGTGCTTCCCAATAATTTCTCTCTTCACTTTGAAAACCAAATGGTGTCAGTGTTCTATTGTATGCACCACTGCGAGCTATACCTGCTGCAAAAAGATCAGAATGAGATAATAAATTAGCTACCATAAACGCACCGTAACTATGCCCACCAATTGCTACTTTTTCCCTATTAATAAATCCCATACTATCTACTGCATCGATAGCAGCCTTCGCATTTGCAACCAATTGCTTTCTAAAATCATCATTTGGTTCATTATCTTTGATTCCCACTATTGGGAATGAGACACCATCTAATATAGCATAACCTTTTGTCAGCCAATAAATAGGGGATCCCCAGAATGGATAGGTAAACTCATTTGGATTTTGTGTAGTCTGAGATGCACTTGATTTATCTTTGAATTCCCTTGGATATGCCCACATAATCATTGGCAGTCTCTCTTTTCTATTTTGGTCATATCCGGCAGGTAAATAAAGAGTTGCAGATAGATCAAGACCATCTTCCCTTTTATATTTAATCACGTCTTTGTAAACATTTTCAAGTCCCTTGAATGGATTATCAAATTGGGTGACCTGATCCAGTTTATTTTTACCTAAATACCTAAAATAATAGTTTGGGTAATCAGTTGGTGATTGAATACGTACTAATAATTCATCTTTTCCTATATCATATCTCTGCAGTGTTTCCATTTTATCAGTGTAATCAGATTCATACAATCGTTGCTTTTTAAATGTATTAATATTCAATTGGTCTAAAAATGGAAACTGACCTTTTTCTGTAAATCCATCTCCCAGAAGAAATGTTTTTCCTTCCTCGATTGCTAAAATATATCTGCCATATTTATTTCTTTTTTCCACAAAATCCCCAGGATCATTATAACGGTCCTGGTAATTTCTATCTGAAATAATTTGTGGTTCATCTGATGGCTTTAATGGATTAAATAAATAGGATTTTGTATTTCTATTATCCCACCAATAATCATTAGCCACTGCAACAGTATCATTGCACCAAAGAATGTTATAATATCGGTTTTCAGTTTTAATTAAACTAATGGGTGTGTGCTGAAACGGAGCATCCAACTGGAATATTTCATCACGGAAACTGACTTCGTTTTCCGGGTCTCCTTCATCAAGCGCGATAGAATAATAAACGGATGCTGGTTTGTCATTACGCCAGGAAAAATTTCGCTTTCCTTTTCTAACCGCCATAAAACCTTTCGGGAGATCTTCAATTAAAGGAACATCAATCAATGTTCTAACTGTGTCACCGGATTTAGTATAAATTATAGTTTTTGATGGAAAACGGTAATAAGGGACAAGATAAGAAAAAGGTTTTTGAATCGTGGTTATCATGACAAATTCTCCATTTGGGGAGAATGAAATACTGCGGTACATGCCACTCTCTTGCCAGAGAGTTTTTTTACCGTATAAGGTGACTTTATATATTTCTGAAAGTGCTAATTGTTCAAAATTATGCTCATCTATTCTATTTTTTAATAGATCTTGGTATGTTCGATTTTGTGCTTTTTTCCCATCATTCGAAGATATCCTTGGACCTATAGGAATTACATTGTCTGTATCAGTTATGTCCTTTCTATCATCTGGAACCAACTTTACCAACAAAGATTTACCATCTTGATACCAGTTAATTGCATCCCCTAGATTTGCGTTTACATTGGCCTCGGTAAGTTTTATTACTATTCCTTTCCTAACATCTAGAACCAATAACTCAACACCACGTGACGTTGTATTAGTGAATGCAATTGAACTTTGATCCGGAGACCATATAAAATTGGATAAACGAGGCTCAGTGGGTAAACCTCTCACCTGTTTTAAGGTAGAATTTTTCCTTCGAAGATTTGCAATTTTTATATCTTTATAATAATTAGTTCTGCTTCCAATATTCGTTTTTGGATTAATTCGTAAGCCAGCCAACCTCATTTCTTCTTCAGAGAGTTCTTTTATAGTTTTATAAGCATCGCGATAAATACAAACCATATAGTTCTTGTTCTCATCCATCAATACCCTAGGCGGAAGATCTACATCGACTAGATTTAAAATTTCTTCTGGAGGTTTTTGATAGGTAAGATTTTCTTGCGCTGTAACTCTTACAAGTATTATTAATAAACTAAAATAAAAAATACGACACATAACTCATTTCCTATATCTTCTTAATTATTAAAGTTTAATAGTTATTAGTAACTCAAAAAACAAAAAAACTCGCTCCATCTTCACTTCGTTACCAGTCTACACTGCCGTTTCGACACAAAGGCAAAGAACAGGTGGCGGGGTTTGATGCTTATTTTAGTAATATCATTTTCTTTGTCTGTCTGTATTTCCCTGCCTGAATCACATAAAGGTAAACACCTGCACTCACTGGCGCGCCATGGTCATTGGTAGCGTCCCAGATGACGGCATGATGGCCGCTTCCCTGTTCCTGATGAACCAGCGTTCTCACTTCCCTGCCCAGCATGTCATAGATGGTAATGGCAACAAAGCTGTTCTTCGGCAGTTCATAGCTAATGGTGGTCGTCGGGTTGAACGGATTGGGGTAATTATCAAATACCCTGAATCCTGCAGGTACCCACGCCTGGTCTTCATTGCTTAAAGAGGCTGAATTGATACTTCCTGGTGAGCCGTATCCCTGTGAGGCAGACCAGTTTGCCGCCAGGGAATTATCCAGAGCAGGATCAATCAATTCAAGGCTGGGCCCATTGCCATCTGGCTCTTCCGGCCAGGGAGGATCATCATCATATTCCACGGCATCCATCAATAGACCGCCTGCATTAAACAGTCTCACCAGTTCCCCGCCTCCATCCAGTCCAAACCCAAGATCCCCTGTGTAATTATGCACTTCTGGAAACAGAGCCTTAAAGGCAGCTGTATCGTTGCACAAAACGAGGAATTGATCAGGTGCCAGGGTGGTATTTCCAGGAATAGTAAAAATGTGATCATCATTTTCATCTTTGAATGTCCACTGGCCGATATCCAGGGTATCATCACCCGTATTGACCAGTTCCACCCAGTCCTCAGTATCAAAATCATCCGATGAGTTGTAGTTGATTTCATTGATAACAATGGGGCTGGAAAGGGACCCGGCGTCAATCGTATAGCTATAGAATTCACGTTCTGCCTTTTGGGGACTGAGTACAAGAGCCTCCTCATTGCCGGCCCGGATATAATATTTCACATGACTTCCCCCGGCCTGAAACGGGACAAGCGCACCAAAAATATTATCATTTGCTTCTCCATCCCCATGGGCACCATCGTCATACATGGGGATGGAAATGAAACGGGAATTGTACGGGTTGGTTGTAGCCATGAGTTCAACGGACCCAGCCCCTTCCACTTCGGCCTGGATGATAACATTTTCTCCATCCTGCGGGTCGGTATTATCCTGGGAAACAGCGGATATCACCGGCGGCACCTTTGATATTTCTGCGTGATTTAAAAGAAATCCCAGCCGGGCTTCAACCGTAGACGTAATTCCACACCAGTGAGAACCATCCACTGCGATGAGGTAGTTATCCACATTGTAACGAAAGTAATCCCCTATATTGAACTGTGGAAAAATATTTGGATATGCATCAGCATAAGTTTCAATCGAATCCTGCATTTCATAAGCCAGGCTCTGCATATAGTCCACATTGTATATTTCCTCAATAATAGTACGCATATGGGCAGTGTATATTTCTTTATATAGCGGAACACTCATTAATTTGCTGAATAGAGGTCTCCCGTCATTGTTTTCATACAAAAAAGGATCCCAGTCATAAATCAAGGATACATTACCCCCAAATTCAAGGATAATGTTTATCATGGCACCGCCAAAGGTGTGATCCTTGTCCCAGGGAATGATTTCAAACTGGTTGCTGGATGTATTACGGTACAAATAATAATTATGCACATAAAAACCTGTGTATGCATCCAGGTCCGGCATAACAGTGGAAGACGCAAAAAACCATAGAACCCGGTCCACGTTCAGGATAGTCTCGATGCTGTCCAAGTTAAAATTTAATGTATAAATAAGATCAAGCAGGTCAGCCCAACCGGCATCTGATTTTAATTCATAAGCCATTTGGTAAGCATAAGCCATAGAGTCACTGCCATGCCAGGCCAGGTTAGGTTCTGCATCATATTCTTCACCATAATGGAACTGGGGCTCACACTTGAAAAATGTGCCTTCGTCATTGCCAAAATGCTGCGTTAAAAATGATTTATTAATCGATTCCACTGATACATATAACCCCAGGTATTCACTATTGATAGACACTTCCATATAGCCTGTTTCAGATGCAGGCAAATAATAGGATTGTGTCAGATAGCCCAGGGTTTCCCTGACAAAGGTAGGGTCAAAAATAGAGTTAGACAGTTTAACCTTGTTATAACCCAGTAGATCCTGGTCATCATATACCAGATTAAAATCAATATTAAGCGGATACTTGGGGCTGCCCAATGCCTGTGTCCACCAAAATGTAGAATTACCCTTATAGCGTACGCCCACACTGTCTAGTGTATCACCATTGAAAACAATTGTAGCCAGTTCATAGGTCTTGTCATCAACTTCCCAGCGATCTTGCAGAATTTCATCATAATCGGGGTTATAAAACTCAATATCCAGGGTGTGGACCTGGTAGGGGTCAAAAAGTTCCTGGGCGGTAGCAAACGCGCTCAAAACCGTTATTACCAGTAATTTTCTTAGAATTATCACTTCATAAGTTCCTGTCCTGACAGAAATCTAACAATTTAGAAGGTGACAACCAGTTACATTTTTTATCAGAGTGGCAACCCGGTTTTCAAATATGAATAGACAATGCGAAAACTGGTGCATAACCGCCAGTTTTTCTTTTTAAGTTTCCGGGCCGAAAAGGTTTGCACCATGGCCATAAAAGAACGTAAAGGAATTAAGAAACAAAAACGACAGGGGTCGTTCATAAGGGAGTACAATTATGAAATAACAATTGTTGTGCTTATTGCCTTAGGGATATTCCTGCTGGTGGAAGACCTGGAAATCAAGCATTACATGTATCTTGGTCTGCGCTGGTTCTTGTTTTCCATAGGCGATATAATAAAAGGGATTCGAGACAATATTATTTTATTATTGGAAAAGGATTTATTCGAGTTATCTGACTTAGTAGGCATCTCCCTTATTTTATTCGCGCTGCACCTGGCGGCCAAGCGCTGGCGGGACCGGGAGATTGAACGGTATTCGGAATTGAGTAACTGCCCGAAGTGCGGCGGAAAACTGCAGCGTGTTCAGCGCACGCCCAAGCAAAAGATCATCTCATTTTTTTATGTTGCCCAGGTAAAACATTATAGCTGCAGAGAATGTGAGTTTAAAGGAATTAAAATGTCGAAAATAACCTGAATAAGGAGGGAAAAATGGAAATGAAAGAACAGATCGTCTCAGATATTGAGACCAACCCCATCATCCTGTACATGAAAGGAACCAAGGAAATGCCTATGTGCGGCTTTTCCAATTCCGTGGTGCAGGTCTTAAATCACTACGGGGTGGAATACAAGGATGTGAATGTCCTGGAGGACCCTATGATCCGGGTCAAGCTCAGCGAACATTCCAACTGGCCTACCATCCCCCAGCTCTTTGTAAAAGGCGAGCTGATCGGTGGGGCGGATATCACCATGGAACTGCACCAGAATGGCCAGCTTCTGGATATACTGGATAAGGCCAGCAACGGAGGTTAAACTCATTTAAAAAACCTTGGTCTGGCTTTTTGCAAAGCAATAAATTCGCCGCCGTTGTAGCAAGATAATCTATTATACTGGCCCGTTCGTCTAGTGGTTAGGACTCCAGGTTTTCATCCTGGCAACAGGAGTTCGATTCTCCTACGGGCTACAGAATCAACCCCGTGTATACGGGGTTTTTCCTTTATTTTCTTTTGCTGAACCGGTTTAAGTTTTTATATGAACATCGAGTTGCATCCCATTATTGTGCATTTCCCCATTGCCCTGATTTCCCTGGCCTACCTCTACCAGATATTTACTGTATTAAAACCTGATGCAATTCCTA
>ERZ651768.2002-NODE-2002-length-14548-cov-6.166333_pt1 | contig 14548 bp, 8 predicted proteins | sample MGYA00514754_ERZ651768 | MGnify/ENA metagenome assembly ERZ651768 | reverse complement strand
CTGGAAGATAAATTTGGCTTGACTGAAGGCAATTTAAATCATGGGGAAATGACCCTGAATCAGTTCTTCTTCATGCGCCCCACCATGAGTTCTGCCCAGTATAAATCACCCATAGAAAATCTGTATCTTTGCGGTTCAGGAACTCATCCTGGTGGTGGAATCCACGGGACTAACGGCTTTAACGCTGCCCACGAGATACTGAAACAGTAGCATCGTTAAGAGGATATCAGGAAATGAGAAAAAGAAAAATCTGGTTCAGCTGAAAAACTGAGTCAGTTTTTTAATATAATCAGGCGTTGTTCCACAGCAGCCTCCAATAACGGTCGCACCAAGATCATGCCAGTGTTTGCATTCCTGCAGATGCTGATCCGCATTATATTCATCGGTAAACTGCCATTCGGGGGGATTAAATTTTCCCACATGAGCATAAACACCTAAGGGTTTGTCCCATAAGGGTGCCAGCTGCTCCAGACCTGCTGTAATATGATCGGGCGGGGCACAGTTTAACAACAGTACATCCGGTTCATTGCGAGCCATGGCATCTGCTACCTCTGTCATGGACTGGCCTCCCAGAAGGCGGCCGTCCTGATAAGGTACAAAGGCTACCCATGCTGGTATGCCAATTTCTTTTGCAGCCTTGATTGCGACCTCTGCTTCCGGAGTTGAATTGAATGTCTCAAACAGGAAAATATCAGCGCCGGCATCGGCATAGTCTGTCAATTCTTCCAGGTATTCATCATATATTTTTTCAGCATCCGGACTGCGGTCTGGCCGAAAACACCACTCCAAGGTGGTAATGGAAGCAGCAATCAGAGTATTGTTATGATCAAGTGAACGGCGCGCTTTATCCGCTAGGGCAACGGATTCATGGATTAATTCACCAGCCCGATCCAATAGCCGCCTAGCGCCAATAGCTTCCAGGTGTTCATCATTAGCGAAATGATTTCGAAAACTACGTTTACTGAGCTGAAAGGTATTGGTAGTAATCACGTCCGCACCGGCATTTATGTAATCCTGGTGAATTTCTAAATTCAATTCCGGTTCACTTTTTAACTGGTGGCTAGCCCATGTATATCCGCGGCGTAAAATTTCTGTGCCAATACCGCCATCAAGAAATGTTAGCTGCTTGGTATCTATCTTACTTTTTAATTCTTTATAGCTCATGGGTTTACCCTATTATTCCCCGGACAGCACGGATATGTTCAGGTGTTGTACCACTGGAACCACCTACAATTTGAACACCTTGATCCAACCAGTTATTTACTTCTTGTGCATATTTTTCCGGTGACACTTCATCGGTGTCTTCAAAGCGGGGATAAAAGTCTGGCTTCCAACTGGGAGGACTGTATCGGCCAATGATCGCCTTGACGCCACAGGGTGATCCATTAATAATATTGGGCAGACTTTTCGTTATCATAGGTATACTCCCAGCAGAAACAAGCACAGCATCAGCACCCTGGCTCCGAGCAAGATTTGCCGCATCCAAAAGTGATTCACCGTTTAATAAATTTCCATCCAGATCAGGAACAAAACTCATCCACACAGGGAGATCGTACCCCGATGCTGCTTGCAGGGCAGCTTTTGCTTCCCTAGTATTATTCATTCCTTCAAAAAAGATAAAATCAACAGCGCAGTTTGAAAGTATCTCAACACACTCTTCATGGTGGGTTATACAATCATTTTCAGGTGGTGAGAGATCAGGGCGAAATAAATGCATGACTGGTGAAATGGAACCGGCCAGTGAAACTGTTTCTGTTTTTCCTGTCTGTGTTAATGCTTCTTTCGCCAGAGATACTGCGGAATGGCACAAATCCATCGCTTTTGTAGATAGGTCCGGGGCACCGATCAAAGCCATATGGTCCCCATCCCTAAAGAAGTTGATAAAGTTGCGCTTTGTCAAATTAAAAGTATGTGTGGTAAGAACATCAACCCCAGCTTCAAGGTAATCAACATGTATTTCGCGGATGACATTGGGAGCATCTTCAATTCCATGCTGGCGCCAGCGGACACCACGGCGGAGCACTTCAGTCCCAATCCCTCCATCAAGAAGAACAGGTTTATTAGACAAAAGTTTTTTCTTTATAATATCGTAACTCATACACAAAAAAGAAGGATTAAATTTAACATCACAGCATCTATAAACTGTAATGACAATTTCTATAGTTCATGATGATGAACTAACTGGGCTTCATTGTTTGCATTTGGGAATTGAAGTCGAGCTACCTGACTGATAGCCCGGGCTGCTTCATCTGGTTTATACTTCAAATAATAATTCTGATGATCACGTGCTTTATCCTGGTTTCCCATTTTTTTGTGAATAAGCATCAGATTGTAGTGAGCCTGAGTATCTTCAGGATCAATGAGTAAAGCATTATGAAACGTCATCAGGGCCCGGTCAAACTGTTCCAAAAAGTAATATGTTTGTCCCAGTTCCTTCAGCAAGATACGGTCATTAGGAAATTTTAGGCGCACTGTCTCAAACAATCTGACAGCTTCTTTATAATTCCCCTGTTTTTTCCGAATCAGACCTCGAAAATAGTCTGCCTTTGGAAATCCATTTTTTATTTGAATAGCGTTATCAAGAACAGGTTCAGCAGTAGAAAACTGTCCCTCCTTTATCAAAATGCGAGCCAAGTTCACAAACCCATCAGCATATTCGGGGTTTATATTTATGACCTGCTCAAATGCATGACGTGCCGCTTCCAGATTATTTTGTCTGAACATTCCAATTCCATAATCATTTATTCTCAGAAAATCTTTCACATCCTGACCGCAATCCGGCGCTCCAGGCAACAAGTGAAGAGTATCAGTTGCCATGGTTATAATTGGCAAATCTATCGGATCTTCTAAAAATGTTTCAGTTATACTTCGATTGAATTTCCGATAGTGTAAGTGAACAACAATTTTAACCGATTGATCAAAATCCTGAGGGATCGACCAACGGTAATGAATTACTTCAGCGGATCCCGGTGGTATAGAATTTTTATACAGTGTTGTCACCCATTCATGTGGGTTCCGTTTAAGTATAAATTCCCCGTTTTTATCTAAGAGAAGTCCCCGAAAAAAGTGCGCTCTTGCATCTACCGATTGATCTGGCTCCAGATAGCCGCTGCTAAACACAAGATGTCCTGACTGATCCCGACCTTCCACTTGGAGCCACGGTTCATTGGAATCAATAGTGCCGCCGGGAAATTCATGGCCAATATCTCTCGTTCGAACTACGACTTCAAACTGTAATTTTTGTCCAGGCACATAAGTATAGCAATCACCCAGCGGTGCATTCAAACCATTATTGTCTACTATGCCAAATAGATCCACAGATATTTTATCATCCTGCATGAAGGCCGTTGTTCTTTCTAACCAATTCTGATTCCGTGATTTCGGAAGTGCCGGCAAAGCCGTATTGACAGCATTAAAGAAATGTCCTCGAACCTGCCCACCATCGTGACCTTTATCACGGGATTTTTCATAGGCCATGTGGCAGTCCTGACATTTTAGGGGTGCAGGCGGGGCATAAAAACTGGCTACAGCATTTCCACTTACCCCGCTGTGCTGCCAGGCATCGTACTCATCCTGGCCGCGAAGCCAGCGGTAATGATTGATGGGTGTATCCAAACTCACCTTATGGCATGTCAGACAGTATTCACTTTTCGAATGGAAGGGTTTGAGCATATTCTTTTTATGTGCTCTCGGATCTACACGGATGAGCATGTTATTCACCTTTGATAAAAACCCAGTTGATCTTGAAAAGGGATAATCATCAGGTTCACCTATAATATATTTCCCATTCCCGCTGATGTCCGGTTTTACCACTATATTATGGCAGACTTCGCAGGTAATCCCCGCGTGTGCTTCCGGGCTGTTTTTATCAGGCTTACCCTTTAAGAGACCGGTGTGGAGCATCACCGGATCATGACAGCCGGCACACCAGCGAACAGCCGTTGAATCACTGGAAGCTAATAGATAGTCTACGGAGCCTGTATAAAATGGATTATTAAAAGAAGATAACCGATGGGCAGATTGTTGCCACTGCGAATAGATATCTGGATGACAACCAGATGTCCCGCAGCGGAAAGATTGATTAATAGATGCATGATCCAGATATGTCTGTGATACGGTCTGTGCCGGGGATGGAAAAAAGTCGGTTTTCTCGCTTGCTACATTATTTTTCTTTATGTACCCAACAAGAACATTGGCAGAAACTAAAACAGAAAAAATAGTAATAACTCCTGCGCCATATCTTAACAGGATTGAAATTTTAACTTTCTCTAAAATAAAAAATGAGATCAAAAACCCCGTGGCAGAAAGTATATGAGCCATGAATATCAATTCACCAAAAGTTCCAGAGCTACCATTAAGGGCTAGCAACACTCCAAAAGACAAGGTCACTGTTAACAGATGCCGGACAGTCTGATTCAACCTGTTCAATTGTGTTGATTTACTACCGCCATATACAAGCAAAATAAATATGATTCCCACTCCTGAAGTAATATGTAATAAGATGATGAAGTAATAAACAGGCCCGGCAGGGGTAAAAAATCTTAAAAAAATAGCTGATGCCAGTTGAAACAGAATAAATGAGTTAAGCATTATTTTTGATCCTGCTCTAAAATACTCTTCAGCTTAGTTAACTCCTCTATCGCTTCTTCGTCCCCCAGATATGCAGACTTTTTCCACACTTCCGCTGCATCAGCTACATAACCGTGATCTCCATACAGGGTCGCCAATTTTCTGTATAAATGCAATTCACCCGGGCGTACACGGATCTCTGTTAACAATGCATCCCGCTCCAGTTCAAAATCCGACAATTTCTTAAAACTCGCGAGATAATGGCGGGATTTATCAGGTTCGTTTATCTTTTGATAAACCTGCCCTAAGGAATAAAATGCTTCTTTATTGCGTTCATCCAACTGCGTGGATCGTTGTAGATATTTCTCTGAATCAGACCAGTTTTCAAGACGCTTACAAGCCTGGCCCAAATGGAACCATATATCTGCATTTACGGAATCTAATACTGATGCCTTAATTAAATAGTCATATGCTATTCCGGGCTCATTTTGGGCAAGGTATACCATCCCAATAAAATGATTAGATCCTTCATCTTCATTTTTCAGTGCCAAGGCTTCTTCCAACTCTTTCTTTGCTTCTTCCAATTGAGAGAGATAATATAGGGCTACACCTTTTTTATAGTGCCCTCGCCAATAATCCGGCCGAAAAGACACAGCCATATTATAACATCGCAAAGCTTCCTGCATACGGTCGCTTTGTTTATGAATATCACCTTTCGCTATCCACACAACCGGTTCTGACCGGTTCCAGGTTAAAGCTGTATCTAAAACTGCTAGAGACCTGGTTTCCTGGTGAAGGTTATTATATATCTGACTCAGGGTGACATAGTACTGGGGTATTGATGGATTTCGTACCATGGCCTGCTTGACATGCTCGATGGCTTTACTGTACCTACGGAGACTAAAATAAGCTTTGCCAAGATCATGGTGGACCTGAGGCAGATCCGGTTTGCGACTAAGCACGCGCAGAAAATGACCTATAGATTCATTTACCTTACCAGATCGGTAATAGGCTCTCCCCAGCCAATACCATCCATAAAGATTATCAGGGTCTAATCCTGTGGCCTTATAAAGCCAATCAATGGCTTCCAGATTTTTCCCATCTTTAAGGTAAACGTCACCAATATTGCGGCAGGCCAAGGCATAGTCAGAGTCATATTTAAAGGCAAGTTTATAATTTGAAAGTGCTTCTGGGTAATTCCTATCATCTTTATAAATAGTACCAATATTATTATAAGTGCGGGCATGATCCGGTCTTAGGTCCTTTGCTTTTTCATATGCACTAAGAGCTTGCGGCTTATCTTTGTTGTAATAATGGATATTCCCAATGCTTAGCCATGTTTCAGGTTGAATCTGATCAAGATCAAGACTGCGATAATATAATTTCAACGCACCCATGGGATCTCCTGAGCGGTGCGTAGCTTCGGCTAAACTATTTATAGCATCCACATTATCACTGTTACTTTTCAGTACATCGGAAAAAAACTTGATTGCCTGGTTATATTCTTTCTGATCGAGCAGATCATAACCCGGTGATAAATCCTGGCTGAGTGATTGAGTACAAAATAGAGTGAGATAAAAAAGAAAAAAAATTAAGGCTGAAGAGCTGATAGTTCTCCTCCCTGTACGATACGGTAAAATTTATTTAATTGTATTTCAAAGAATACATCTCCGCTGCCGCCAAGCCATTCTACTTTCATCCGGGTAATGATTGGGTCATCCCCTAGTCCAAAAAATACACGGCGGTCGTTTGATGCCAAGTAACTTGCCCCTGGATTTACATAACTGGTCTGGATACCTGATGCAGAATAAATAGTGATCTTGGCACCAAATCCATCCCAGTTTGATCGCCGACCTTCTATCTGGAAAGCCACCCAGTTATTTTCCGGCGTACCCTCACGGATCAACAGGTTCGGAGCCCCATTATTATTATTGATTACTATATCTAAATCTCCATCATTATCCAGATCACCAAAAGCTGCACCACGAGCCACGGAAGGAATACTGACATCTCCAACAAGTGTTGCATTTGCTATTTCAAAAAAAGAACCAGTTCCATCATTGATAAAAATCTGTTTACGCTGGGCATGTGTATAATCTTTATTAAACAAGTCAATATTGTCTATCACATGTCCATTGGTCACAAAAATATCCAGCCAGCCATCATAATTATAATCCAGGAATCGGGTACCAAAACCCAGCAGGTCAAGGCTGGGCTGCCCTAAACCCGCAGAAAAGGTTTTATCTGTAAAAGATCCATTTTGATCATTCAGATATAATGTGTTCGACTCTCCGCTAAAATTTGTGACAAAAAGATCCAGCCAACCATCACGATTTACATCGCCAAAATCCAGGCCCATGCCTGCTTCGGCTTTCCCATTTTCATTGAAACCGACACCTGTAAAGAGGGCATCTTCTATAAAATGGCCTGTGCCATCATTTAGAAACAGCAGATTCATTACTTTATCATTCGCCACATAGAGATCCATATCACCATCGTTATCGGTGTCACCGGCCACTACACCTAATCCTTTACCGGTTTCCTTTGCAATCCCATTTTCAAGGGACACATCGATAAAATGCCCAGCGCCAATATTGCGGTATAGTTTATCGGGTACTCCTCTAAAAATATCCGGATCACAATAGGCACGCATATCTTTCTGGCTGTCTCCACACCAAGGGTTTCGATCAAGAGAGAACTCCACATAATTAGTCACATAAAGATCCAGCCAGCCATCGTTATCCATATCAAAAAATACCGCACTCGAACTCCATGCGGGGTTATGGATATTCGCTGTATAGGTTACGTCCGTGAAGGTCCCATTGCCATTATTGCGATAGAGAATATCCAAACCATAGTTGGTTACATAAAGATCCGGATCTCCGTCATTATCCATATCTCCACAGGTACAGCCGATACTGTAAGTAGTATCGCCAACCCCGGCGGACGAAGTCACATCGCTCCAAAGACCGCCATCATTACGAAAAAGCTTATTTTCCAGTCGTATTCCTTTTTTCCAGCCAGGTAGTCCCTTCCCCTGACAAAAATAGATATCCAGGTCACCATCTACATCATAATCCAACAGACACACACCCGAGCCCATGGTTTCTACATAGTATTTTTCACCACTGCCGCCATGATCATGAATAAAATTGATACCTAGTTCTGCAGCCATATCCTTAAATGTTATTGAAAAATCGATATTTGGCTCACTGGATATTTGAATTTCAGCTGGTTCTAATTTCGCTCCAGTAACAGGTACATTTTTTTCTTTATGATCGGATGTATCCTTTTCTGATGATGGTATCTTTTCTTCCGGAAGGGGTTCAGCATAATAGGCCTTGAAATCTTCATCACCTTCTGGACCAGGGCCGTAAGTAACCAGGGGAGATTTTTTTTCTTTCTTGGAAAGTTTGATCTCCAGACCAGTGATGTCTCTGTTGGACTCAGGCCAAGGTTTTAATCGAATATTGGCTTTCCCTTTTCTTTTTTGATCTATCTTTAGAAAATAATAATCCGCCTTCACATCCTTAATTAGAAATTTTCCTTTTTTATCTGTGGATGTACTAAAAACTGGTTGATTATTAGCACTAAAAAGAACAACCTTGACTTTTTTTGCCGGTTTTCCCTTCAAACCCAGTACCACACCACTGATGGAAACTTTCTGTGCTAAAATCAATGATAAAATAAAAACTATAGTTAATGCAATTTTTCGCATATTGTTATATTAAAGGTAAAACCGCTTTAAACAGAAGCACAGTCTAATTTACTAACTACAATTAAAAAGCCGCTCCAAATGGAGCGGCTTTTTTTTAGAACTTAATTCAGCGGCTAAGATTAGAAAGAATAACCGATGCCAAACCGCATAACATTATCAAAATACTGTGTCATCGTCATAGCAAAATTAGCAGAGATACCGCTCATGTTTACACCGGCACCAACTGATATATCTTGTTGTGGATTACTCAGGTTATAGCTGAACCGTAGTGACGCCAAACTGATATTGTATTCTGCATTAACAATAAACTCCTGAGCCATATCTGCCTGCTTGAGAACATTAAGACCAGCATTCAGACCTGGTATGGCTTCGCCGTTTACACCAAATGAGAAGGTCATGGGTAATGACATTGCGGGGTATTCTTCATAACTAATATCTTCCCCTGCTTCTGACTCAATATCGGCACCAAAATTGGATATAACTGCCCCTATTTTGACACCACGATAACCAGTATTGAACTGGGTACCAATATCAAAAGCCAAACCACTGATACCCACATCATCTATGGACTGACTGAGCATTTTTGCAGTGCCGCCAATAGAAAATTTGTCTGATAGATTTTTCCCATAACTGAACTGCAGGGCCATATCGCTGGCCTGAAATGCTTCTTGATTTGGTTCAAACACAAACTCCGTGGTGCCAGCCCAACCGGATCTCATGATATCACCATAATTAACGGATACAAGCGATAATCCTACCGCACCGCCCATCATGGGCATAACAAAACCAGCATTCAGGACCTGTGTATTAACCAGCCACTGCGTCATTCCTGCGGTGAAGCCCATTCTCTCTGATCCAGCTATACCAGCCGGATTCCAAAATAGGGCATTGGCACCGCTTGCCTGAGCGGCCAAGCCGCCCAGTGCAGCTCCATGGGCATCGGTCTGGATATTCAGGAATTTAAATGCTGCAGAGCCTACCTTATCATCATCCCCTTCAGCAAAAAGCGATCCATGAAATGAAACAACCAGCATGGAAGCGATTGTCCATTTCACAATTTTATTGAAAATCATTGTTTTCCTCATTGTATAACTTCCTTTCTGGTTTACCGGATAACAGCCAGTTTGCCTGACTGATCACCTACTTGCCAATAATAAATTCCTGTTACCACCTGATTACGGGTACGAGAGACCAGGTTCCAGTCAAAAGATCCAGCAGCTGAAGCTTCACTTTCATATACCAGGTTGCCGCCGACATCAAAGACTCGGATTGCATCCCCGGACTTGACATTGTAAAATCTTACAAAATATGTGTTGGCTGTGGTCGCCCCGTGGAAGGTTTCCATCACACTACCCCTCCAGGGATTCGGCGCCACAAATACATCTTCTGTGGATCCATCTAACCCTTCGTATGTGAGGGATTCCACGGACACAGTTGTTGCCGGAGGAGTATCACTAATCAAACCGCCACCACCATCAGGTGCAGCCTGCATCGGGTAACACATCGTATAATAGCTTTCCAATGATGGAACAGAACCATGTAAATCATCTGTTCCTGCTGCATCATACGCTGCTACATAATACCAATAGGTCAAACCGATGGCTACCTTTTCATCTGTCCATGTATAAGTTCCGTTACCACCATAAGTACCCACACTGGCTGCGGGAATATCCAGCACCATGGTGTATGGTCCGGTCGACGCAGAAGTGAATTTCGTCCCTGCGCTGGGATCACCAATCATGGTACCACCTTCAGTTGAGTTATCAGCAGAAACACCTTCAGCTGTCATAATATCTGAGGAGCTCTGTCGCGGTGCTGTGGCCGCCTTATAGATCCGAAAACCTGCGAAATCAGCTGTGCCTTTGTCAGGGTCAAGAGATGCGATCTGGGCATCGCTATAGGTCCAGGTGACCTCAACCTTGCCCGCCGCATTCGTTATAACACCATCAGCAGCGATCTGGGGAGCCGCCGGGGGCTTGGGCAGGTTCCAGTTCCAGTCATAGGCTTTCCTGGCATTGGCGGCAGCCTGCTGTGTATTTGCAAGACCAGCACCAGCCAAGACGGCAACAATAAATACTGCAGTATCACCGGCAGCAAGGGAACCTCCACTATAGGATTGCAAATAACGCATATCCATTGGCGATGGATTAACACCTTTTTTATCATTAGCAAACTTGGTCGCCATGGTATACCTTGATGCTACTGTTTGCGGGTCCTCATCACCGGTCCACCACATATGATTTATAGCATCCTGTGCCAGTGCACTATAGGCAGTGCCCGCGATACTCAATGGTGTCTGGGCTACACGCACACCGCGGTATTCCCGCGCTGGATCATCGATCCCAAAATCATTGGAAGCAGATCCCGGGTCATCACCATCAAGCTCCATGGTCAGCATATAGGTTGCATCATAATCAACAATATCATCGGTCCAGAAAGCATAGTCCCAGTCTGGGAAAGGGACATTCCATGTACAATCATGATCTGCTTTTGATCCCAAGACGATCTCATCAACGGCTGTAGTACCATTATTGATCACATGTATCTCATCTATGACAAAATCGTTATAATCATGTTCACCTACCTTAAAATATGTATTCATTTCACCATTAAAACTCCAGGAACGCCGGACCGCATTAACGGTCAGACTGGCACTTGGGATCGTCCAGCTAGCATTGGTAACCCAGGGCTCCTTGTTATAATCGCCATCACTGCCGTTCCAACCGCTACTTGTTAGACCTGGCTCAGTCCCTTCAGAGACATCATACTGCCCAGTGGTCCCCTCATAGAGGGTCCCTCCAATATCAGCAATGATCCAGTATCCAGCACGGCAGTTATAGTTCAGGTAACCATGCCCCGCTGCCTCATTACCACCTGGGTATACCCAACCAGGGATGATAGCACTGCAGGTCTGGTCTCCTGTGTTTCCATAAGAGTCCCAGCCCATCCAAAGATCACCATTAGTATGATAAACATACGTCTGGTCGGCAACAGGCGAAAATGTTCTACCAGCAACCCTGGATCTGTCCAGAACATCCAGTATATCCTTGGCCATAGCGGTTGTAAAAAGTCCGCAGATCATGATACCTGTCAGGACAATTTTAAAGATTCTTTTATTCTCCATAATTAACTCCTTAACTCATCCTTTATTAGTAATTGATCTGTAAACCAAAATTGATCGTCATCGGTTTACCATAGGCCAGCAGGTTGTTTGTAGACCCGGCGGCTATATTATAATAATCTGACGCTTCATCAAAAAAGGATCCGCCATCAGCGATCGCGACCACATTCTGACGGTTCAAAACATTCTCAACCAAGAGGTATACTGATGGACTGACAGGCCCCAGTGAAAGTTGTGTATCCAGTTTGAGATTCACTTCCATTGTTGATGGGGCTCTTTCTTTCAATGAAGCACCACCAGCTCCAGATCTAGCCGATACTGGTAATCCACTTTGGACGTTGAATGTCAGGTTTGCTCCAGCACGCTGCAACAATCCACCCATTTCCATATGGTAGTCAACAAATCCATTCAGGATATGAGGACGATGCCAATCCAGTGTGGTCATGGTTAATACATTTGCCGCTACAAAACCTCCATCCTGGGTCAGGCTGCCATTGCCAGCATTGATCTTATCAGATGCTGTTCCGCGGGCAATTGAATATGTATAGGAAGCCCGGCCCGTGAGACCTGATTGACCGGTCTTAGACAGGCTGAATTCCAAGCCGCGGACATCTCCGAAGTGATCACTGACCATGACACTGTAGTGAGCCGCTTCGAACGCATCTCCCTCACCCCAGTCTCCTGATTCGGTATCCTGGAAGGGAATCGAATAAACCTCCTGTGAGGCCAGAATGGATGATATATCTTTATGATACCCAGCAACATCCAGTTTCAGGTCGCTGGAAAGACTGTACTGCAACCCCATTTCATAAATGGATGTTTTCATGGGATCGAGATCTGCATTGCCCAGATAGATAAAGAAACCGGATTCGGTGCCACCATCCATCTGCGCCATATGGTTGTTCAGAAGAGAGTAAAGCTCCGGACGCTGAAAGAATGAACCATAAGCATAGCGGAAGGCCATATCATCGCCAACAGGGAATGACGCACCTAATCTGGGACTGATCTGTGTCTTCATCGTTGTAGCAGACCGTTTGGATGGGTCGAATGGGTTCAGCGTTGCATCAGCACCCGCATCTGTTACAGCATCACTGGCCCAGACACCTTGATCAGAACCGGCATCAAAGCCGTCAAAACGCAAACCAACATTCAAGATCATATCGTTGAATTCCATCTGATCCTGAACATAGGCAGCTATCTCTGTAGGCTTGGCATCACCAAAACTGGTATACTGCAGCCTAGGGTTGTCTTCTGAATAGCCCAGGGTTCTGCCGTACCAGACATCACGACCCCAGCGATCAATGTCGAACATACGATAATCAAAACCAGCCTTGATCTGATGACGGTTATTCAGCTGACTGGTCGCGTGGGCACCGACCGTGGTAATGGTCTCATCAGAGTTGAAATAATGTCCATATACATTCGTTGTATTATACCACGCGTTGGAATTGGCCCTGTCTTCCATGACCTTGGTATGATCCGGACCATCCGCACCACTATAGGTCGTGGAAGCTGTGACCTGCGCATTACCATCAAAATCAACAAAACCAGAGCTGTTCTTGGCGCCATCCTCTTGAGTGCGCATCATCATGTCCACCCGTACCGTTACATTGGTGCTGGGAGACATAACATAGTTTGCTGTCAGCCCGAACTGAGTGGCGCTCTCTTCTGTACGAGGATACTGACCCATGGCCCATACCCATTGCCACATATCCATGCCTGCATCCATACGTTCAGCATCATAGGCCGGATTATAAAAACCATTCCGGGCATAATTCATTACTTCAGCACTTAGTTTCAGGTTACTACCTAATTGGAAATTCAATTTTGCCTGAATATTTGTTAGGTCCTCAGCTAACCCCGGAAGACGACCGGCATCATCCAACTGGCGGAAAGAAAAGACGCCGCCAAAAGCGCCGCCGCCGAAACCGGCACTAAAATCCAGGATGGTTTTTTCACCCCCAAAATCAGTCATTGTATAATCTGTTCCATCTGTTGCATTGGTGTAATTACCTTCATCATCAACAATTTTCATGGTCTCAGCATAGACATCGGTTCCGCTGAAAGCACCGGCATCGGCTCTGAAATAATCCTGGCCAAGGGTGGTGCGAAAACTGAAACTGGCACTCAAACCATCAGCCGGATCTCTTAATACTGTATTGAACAAACCGGACATCGCCTGCCCATATTCTGCATTAAAGGTCCCAGTGATCAGCTGGAGCTCACCAACCATATTCGGGTTTACCGGGATTGCCTGGCCGCCCATCACTGCATTGGTAACAGATGCACCATCCACCAAATACATCTCCTCACCGGACCTTCCACCGCGAATATGCAAACTACCATTTAATTCAGTCACACCTGGCAATGTCTTTATTACATCATTTACATCTGTTACTGCCATACTTTGCATGAGATCGCCAGATACGATCTGTTTTGATGATGTCAATGTATTCTCGATCGCTGGTGTTTCAGCAGTGACGGAAACACCTTCCATTTGCACGGCTTCTGTTGCAAGACTAGCATCCACCGGCGTAGTAACGTCAATATTGACACTGACATCTTCCGCAGTATATCCAGCAAATCCGATCATGGAAAATTCCACATCATACTTGCCTGGAGAAAGGTTAATGATAAAATATTCACCATTTGCGTCAGCAACAGCACCATAAGGGGTGCCTACTACCGATACATTACACTCAACGAGAGCTCCACCATTCTGACTATCGGTAACCTTACCGGCAATTTTCCCAGTCTGGCCAGCAAACATAAGCGTCCCAAGCACAAATAATATGGTTGCTACGATTCTTTGTAAATACATTTTGACCTCCGTCTATCTAAAACGATTTTAAAATTATATTAAGTATTAGAAAAGAAAATAACGTAACCCAAGGCATGCGAAATTTAGAAATACATTATTAAAGGACAACTAAAATAATACTTTTCCTTATTTTATTAATAATTCACAAATGAACGAAATTTTATGATGTAATAGAATCTAATATTTTACCGGCTAATTAGTAATTTCGCCACCAAATTTTATAGTAAAACAAATCCTTTGGAGATCCGGTAGCTCAGTTGGTAGAGCAGTGGCCTTTTAAGCCATTGGCCGTGAGTTCGAGTCTCACCCGGATCACTCG
>ERZ651768.2001-NODE-2001-length-14558-cov-10.538706_pt1 | contig 14558 bp, 11 predicted proteins | sample MGYA00514754_ERZ651768 | MGnify/ENA metagenome assembly ERZ651768 | reverse complement strand
CTAGGCGCTTGGGGTCTTACACTTGTTCTCCGTGGCTGCCGAAGGGTGTTGCCAGCTCTTGGTGGTTGGGGCCGGGGATGTTCACGCCATGGAAGATTCCAGACTTGGTGGCGTCGCCGTCAGGATAGAAGGACCAGAGACTTGTCTCTTCTTACGAAGCAACGGACAACTGTTCTGGAGGGAAGGAGAAAACTTAGCGAGGTCATCACATGTCAACAGACTTTGAACGTCAAGCAAGACGAAATCTAACCACAGAAGAAATCGGCGGTCTGAGAGCTGTAGGCGTTCAGCGATAATGGGACACATTGGGGGGTAAAAACCCATAGAAGGGGGAGGGCGGAGCGGAGCAGATGCATCTCAGTACGATGTCTACAGAGCCAGGGCCGCTGAGGATCGGAGCGAACAGACTCGTTCCTTCGTTCGCGTAGTGAAAGCGCCCTAAATCTACTTCTCTTTTTTCAATTTACGTTTTTCCTTTAGAGTATGTTGTGCAGCTGTCTGTTTTTCCTTTTTGGCTTTATCTTTCTTACCACCCTTATCACCCATTACTTTTGCTCCTTTGAAAGTGAATCTTCTAACGACTCTAGGTTTAAGCCTGATGGGATTACTGGAAGCGGACTGCCACTATAGCCAAGGATGACATGTTATCCGAGATTCTAAATTTCGGCTGACCCTGTGCCTTCACCAAGACCCGAATGGATTGGATTGCAGCCTACCACCGATCTTTGGGTCTCGGCAAGCGTCCCTGGCGAAAGGATTTGGATCAACGATACATGGGAGTTGTTAATAGATATGGACAACCGTTAACGGAGGAAGCAGGCCGTGACGGAAACGGATGGTACTTTCATATTGGCCGCGGTAAGGACGGGCCAATTGAGGATGTGAAGTTCAGGATCGGGAAGGGCGGAAGACTCACGGGGACATTTCTCGAACCGTGTTGGGCTAACGATTGATGACTCCTAGGAATGGTCTTCTCTAGGACCCGTCACCGGCGGCCCCAGACAAACTTAAGTCACCGTAACGGGTCCAGTTGTTGCCCGGCGAGTGCTTTAGACGTAACATCTATCTACCAAGGTCGGGTTGTAAAGCAATAAGGATTAGCAGATATAGGCCTAACGTTTTCGGACTTAAGTGAGACGATGAAGAAAAGAATGGTGATTATCTCCTTGACGGCGGCTGTGATTCTGCTGGGTATATTCGGCGGTATAGCGGCCGCCCAAGGGCAGGAGGAAGACAAAACCCTACGTGGGCCCGATACCCTGATATCGAAAATGGCCGAGATACTAGGAATCGACGAAGACCGAGTTGAACAAGCGTTTAAACAGGCTGCTTCAGAAACACGGGATGAACGTATGAAGAACCATTTGGCTAGGCTCGTGGAAACAGGCAAAATTACTCAGGAACAAGCCAACCACAAATTCGAATTGATGAAGGAGAACTCTGGGCTCTGGAAGAAACATTCCCGATTTGGCAATCCCCATGACAAGCACGGCCACCGGAAGGGCCACCACGATCATATGAAGTAATAGAGACAATCTCCGATTAATCCGAAGACGTATCCACGGTCGTCGCGGAGTTCCACTAATCCACTTGAGAGGATGTAACGGCATTGCGGCGGTTGCGGATAAGAGATTGGGTTGGATGGCTTATCTAAGACCCGCCACCGGCGATATTTAGGGCCACTGTCTGGATAGCGGTGGCCCTGTTCTTTTCTAGGCTTCGTTGGCAATGATTATAGTCGGAGGAGCAGTGACACCCGCTTCGGCCATGCCCGCCTTCAATTCTTCACGATTGAACAACGCCTGAAACGCTTCGATTGAAACCCACGTGTTAATAACGGTCACCATATTGGGGTCGTCTGCATGCTGTAAGACCACGGCACTTAGTTCGCCCGCTTCCTTTCTGATCGGTTCGAACTGGTTGAAGCTAGCTTTCCAAGTATCAAAATCTTTAACTGGGTGGGTGACAATTGTATATGCTGCCATGATTCCTCCAATGATCGTTGAATTAGTTAATCAGCTAGGGTTAGGCGGTTAACCTTGGGGAATTATACGAGATCCGTCACCGGAGGCCCTAGACAAACTTAGGGCCGGGTGAGCGGCCTTTTTTGTGCCTAAGTTGCATAGGATAGAATATCTCGATCCACCCCACAGGAATCCGTATGAAGCCACCAGTAGTTCTAGCAGTACTCATCGGAACCCTCTTACTTGCTTGTTCTAGCGCTGCCCCCGCTCCTGCCGAGCCTACTCCCAATATTGGTGCTACCGTTGAGGCAAGGATAGGTAGCATACCCACACCCACACCTCAGATAGTTATTCAAGAAGTTGAAGTCGTAGTGGAAAAGGTAGTAATTCAAGAAACCATTACAGAAATTGAGGTACCAGTTGAAGTAACGAAGGTAGTAATTCAAGAAGTCATTAAAGAAATTGAGGTACCAGTTGAAGTAACGGTTGTTGTTGAGAAGCTTGTAGAGATGGAAGCACCTGCTGGAGAAACATTTACGGATGATGATGGTAATTTTGGTTTAAAATTTTCTTCACATTCTGGATATGAAAACCATGTAAATTATATGGACCAGAACGAGCATAATTATAGTTATATTTCTGATAAAAACTTTGCTAGAAGAGGCAGTTTTTATCAAAGATTTGAATTAAGGGATGGGGATTGTTTTGGTGATGAAAAATGGGATGATTGCGATAATAACCGTGAAAGAATTGAACTTTCATCTAAACCTATGCAAAAACCAGAAGACATTCAATGCTTTGCTTATAGCATCATGTTAGACAAGGCTTTCATTGATATACATCCTACCAACACAACTTTAGGTCAGGTTCATCAAATAGGCGGGCCGTCAGGAACAATGGAGGGATTACCTTCTTTTCCAGGAATAATCCAGATCGGCGCTGACAAAGGCAGATTACATTTCGAATGGCATGAATTATCGGGTTCAGCATCTAATGTAATTGATATTGGAAAGGAGTATGACCTAATCAGCTTGGATGAAATGAAGGATAAGTGGACTGATATTTCATTTTGTTTGAATTACCAAGATAAACGAATTGATGTGTGGATTAATGGAATAAAAAAACATGAAATACTAAAATCACCAATCAGTTTCATACCTGAATCTACACATTTTAAATATGGAATCTATAGAAGTTTTATTAGTAAGTACAAACAAGAAAAGATGTTTGGAAGAGATGATACATTACCAACACAAATTGTCTTTTATGATGAAGTAAGGAGAGGTAATTCTATCGAAGAGGTTGATTTTAATATTAATCCAAAACTAATACCTGTAGATTAATTTATTCAACCGCATACCGAAGGGTCACCGTTTGCATAGTGCGGTGGCTCTTTTCGATTGGCAAAATTGTACGCGTGTACACTTTCTATCAGCCTATGAAAGTTTGAACCGGTGCAAACTTTTTAGTTGTTAGCTTGATCCGTGGTGGTGGTAAAGATCAGACTCGTCACTGGAGGTCCCAGACAAACTTAAAATGCTTGGGTTTTGTTAGGTGCTAGGTTTGCCTTATTCCGTCACGCCGCTTGAGCAGAATACTGAACACATGAGGACGTTAAAACTGAGCTGTATACTGACGAAACTAAATAGTTTCCTTTAAATTAAACCGACGACCGGAGCAGTACTTGATGACCGAAGAAAACTTGGTAACTATCACTACCTACGAAACAGCGAGAGAGGCCTACCTGTCTAGAGATTTGAAACAAGCTCTATACGATGCCGGCGAAGTAGTGATGTCTGATGTTCTAGTGAACCTTCATGGAGAGGAGCATCGTTCGAGGCGGCGGTTAGAGAACCGTCTCTACCGTAGGGAAGTGTTTTACAAATATGAGAATGAACTTTTTCCTGAAATTATCGAAGAGACCATAGCTCCTCATCTGGGAGCTGGAAAAGCCGAGCTTGTGAGCTTGTCCCATCAACTCATGATGAACCTTGCTGCTTTGACCGCTGGTGTTGATCGACTCATAGGGACTCCGGAAGAAACTTTCCGCCTTTACGACTACCTGATGACCTTTATCGAAGGCGCAACTCTAGCTCATTACCAGGGGGACAGAAAGACCAAGGAGCAGGAAATTAAGGATGCTCTGGCGGCTTTTGACGAAGAATTCTTAGTTCCTGGCATTGTCCGACGATCCACGTTGATCGGTGAATTGGAGAAAGGCAAGATCGAGGAATCCGACCTGCCTCAGGACGTATTGACTGTTCTGTTAAGAAACGTCGACCACCTTAATCTCACGCATGAAGTTATCTTGAGAGAGATCGCCTTTTACCTTCTCGCTGGAGCCCATACCAGCGCTACCGCGTTTACCAGGACGATGCATAACATCTTTGAATGGCTGGACGAAGATGTGGATCATAAAGAAAAGATCTGTTGCTCCGATTTCATTCGGCGTTGTGTGCACGAAACCATCCGCCTTCAGCCGTCTAGCCCGGTTAGCCAACGCTGGGCTGAGACTGATATTCAGTTGGCATCAGGTTCGACCATAAGGAAGGGCGACAAGGTGGTTATCGACCTTATTCAGGTCAACCGCGATGCTTCCGTGTTTGGGGAGGACGCTGACAAATTCAATCCGGAACGAAAGCTTCCGCTCAGTGTGCCGGAGCACGGTCTAAGTTTCGGTTTGGGAATGCACGCTTGTATTGGCAAAGATTTGGCGGCTGGAATCTTGGGCGGAGACAATGAGAAACCAGAGAGCCACCTAAACGGTTTGATTACAATGGCGGTCCAAAACATGTTGGCCAACGGTTGTAGACCTGATCCGAATACCCCCCCAACGATGAACCCATCCACAAGCCGACCCTATTTTGGGGAGTACCCGGTTATTTTTGATTCTTCTTATCGGTTTTGATCTTGTATTTGATCTCGTTCTCGTTGTGTTCAAGAATACCTATATGTGCTTCCAGGCACAAATCTCAGCCTAGAAAACACATATGACCACGACTGACACAATTTCCCACTAACTCTTAATCGGTAGCTCCAAGGTGAACTGGTGTCGTCTTTGACCTGGCATCACTCTGCATTATTAGTCAACAAAATACGGGGCGATACTTACCTGTCCTCATAAGCATCAAGAGGCGAACGAATTCCCTGCCTGCATGGGTGTGTTCAATGAGTTCTCAACTGAGCTATTAAAATTATTTGACCCTGTGTAGGTAGGGTGTATCTCTTCTCTCTCTAACGCATTAATAGGGTGGTTAGTTACCTGGCAGCACGGTGTCATATTATTTTATCGGACCCGTTGTATTAATGTCCGACACAAACTAAAATGCAGCTATGAAACGCGTAGGCCGACCCGCAACTGGACACCAACCTAGACTATCAGTGCGCATGGACCCATCGATGCTGAAGCTGGCGTCCGGGCACGCTAAAGGCAAGGGTCATACGGTTGGCAAGTGGCTTGAAGAGGCTATAAACGAAAAGATAGAGCGCGAGAAGGAGGCAGGGAATGTCATTAAGGCAGATTGCTAAGGAACTGGGGATCAGCCCCGCATACCTGTCCTACATGCTCAATGGGAAGAGGCCGTGGCGGAAGGATCTGTACCAGCGTTACATGGGAGTTGTTAACACTTTTGTTAACAGTAAGGCGGAAAGCGTTAACAAGCAAACAGAAAGACCGCCACGGTTGACGGTCTCTTCAGGCTTAATAACTGCTGGTGGAGGTGAGGGGAATCGAACCCCTGGCCCCCTGCATGCAAAGCAGGTGCTCTCCCGCTGAGCTACACCCCCACGTATGGCCCACAGATAAATTTTAGCACAGCGCGTGTGCAGACGAACTTGAATCAGGCGCCTATACAGCCAGCGGTGACCCGTTAAGCGATTGTTTGACTCTGTTCGGGATCTCGCGGGCGAACAATCTGCGCTCGAAGCCTATTTCGACGATCAAGAATGAGACCAATATGACCATCCCTCCGCCGAAAGCGTCGGTCAGGTAATGGTTGGCGGTGATCGTGATAGCTAATAGGGTGATTACCGGGTAGACGATTCCGAAGACTTTAAGCCATAGGTACGGCGTTCGCAGGAAGATAATTCCAAACATGACCGTCCAGGCAAAGTGCAAGCTGGGCATGGCCGCAAATGCGTTGAAGTAATTCACCATTTCCCGGCTGGCATACTCAGAGGGGCCAAAAACCTGGATGGTGTCTATGAAATACAGGGCCATCATTCGCGGCGGGGCCAAAGGGAAGACCTTGAACGCTACCACGGCGATGACAAAGCTCACCAAGACAACGTTTCTGTAATACCGGTATTTATTCCGGTTGGTGCAATAGAGGACTACATCCGAGATTAAAATGATGGGCCAAAAGGTGACGATGTAGGCCCAATTGAAGAAGACGACCAGGGCTTTAGCGCGATCTATCGCCCAAGCCTGCATCGCAGTTTCCCAGAAGATACCCAGGTCACTCTCGAACCTAATGACCCGCCAGGGATTGTTGATAGCGGTGGTCTCCGAAGACGTCGGCCGTGAGTCCTATGCAGCGGAGGTTAAAGTGGGCCGAGGGAGAGCATGCTGCTGTTGAAAGCCACCCACCACCCCAACTGGCGGGCCACTGTCGAATGTATGGAAGCGGACACCGCCATGCTGATGCCCGGATTTGTGGGAATAGGCTTGCTCCGGGGAAGCGCCAAGTGCGGGTCGAATACGATCCAGGTAATCTGCGGTTGGCGCTGTCAGCTTTAGGACTGCTGACTCTGCTATCCATACCGGTAGTAGAGAAGCGGGCTGAGTTCGTGTCTAGCTGGATTCCAGAAAGCTTATCAGACAAGATTTCCAGCTCCTTAAAGTTGACCAAACGGCCTGAGTCGAGGCAGGCCCGCAGACGACTCCGGCGCCGGTGATCCACGGTTGGGGCCGGGCCTAGGGTAGCCCCTGCAACTCCAGAGCTTTCACCACCCGGTCTACCGCGATCGAGAATGCAGCGGCGCGGTAGGTTATCTTCTCCGATTCAACCAAAGCGCTTACCTCTCTGTAGGCTTTGAGCAATATTTCCTCCAGTTCCTTCTCGACACGGCTCAGTTCCCACGGGAACCGCTGGATATTCTGGACCCACTCGAAGTAGGAGACGGTCACGCCTCCGGCGTTGACCATCAGGTCTGGCAGGCAGGGAATTCCCCGGTCATTCAAGATCTCCTCGCCGCCGGGTGTAACCGGGTTATTGGCGCCTTCGACAACCAAGCGCGCCCGAATCTTTGAGGCGTTGCCTCGGTGGATAGCGCCGCCCATGGCGGCCGGCACCAAGAACTCACACTCCATCTCCAGCAATTCGTCATTGGTGATGGCCTCGGCGCCCTTGAATCCCACCACTGTGCCAGTCTCATTCAGGTGAGCCTTCAGCTTGGCCAGGTCCAGCCCCTGGCCGCTATGGATGCCGCCATTGACGTCGCTGACGGCAACGACGCTGAACCCGGCCTCGTCCAAGAAATGGGCCGCCCAAGAACCCACGTTTCCAAAGCCCTGGATGACGATCTTCGAGTGGTCCATGGCGATACTAAGGTCTTTCGCAACTTCCTTGATCATCAGGGAAACACCACGGCCGGTGGCCTGTTCCCGGCCCGCCGAACCGCCCAACTCCAGGGGTTTGCCGGTGACCACACCGGGCGCGTATCCGTGCTCTTCGGCGTAGGCCGACATCATCCAGGCCATGGTCTGGGAGTTGGTGCCTACATCGGGCGCCGGTATATCTTGATTGACCCCAATGATATGACTGATGGAACGGGTGAACCTCCGCGTAAGTGCCTGAAGCTCAGTGGGACTCAACGCACTAGGGTCGCATTGCACTCCGCCCTTTGCCCCGCCGAAGGGGATGCCCACCAGAGCGGTCTTCCAAGTCATCAGAGCGGCCAGGGCGCGGACCTCTTCCTCGTCAGCCTCCGGGTGGTAGCGGACGCCTCCTTTATATGGCCCCCTCGACCCGTTGTGCTGTATCCGGTAGCCGATGAAAACCTCGAGGCTGCCGTCGTCCATCCTGACCGGAATCTCGACCCGCATCTCCCGGTCAGGCGTGCAGATGAGGTTTCTGATTTCGTCGAGCACACCAAGCCGGTCACAGGCCTGGTCAAAGTAACGAGTCACCGCCTGGAATGGAGTCATATCCGCGATATTGGCCATGTAATCACCGGTATTACCTAAACGACTTAACAGAGAATCCCCATTGTAATCGTTTAGATAGCCTCTCGCGCCAATCGGTTGCTAAGGGGCGATTGGTCCTGGGAGATTCCTAAGGCGATGTAGTCCACTAGGTCGATGCTGCTCAGATCCGGCGCTGGTTGGTGGGCCGAGTACACAACTCGACCGCCTCCTCCAACCCAGCGACCGACACCGCCGGTGAGTTTGGTATTCGGCTTCGGAATCGTCCCAGGCTGTACAAAATTCCCCAGTGGCCCGGCTCTACTCCTAGCCGGAATAAATAAGACTTCAGAATTGTAAGCAGATTAGCGATCGCCGAACGCAGAACCTTCTGGGTAATCACCTATCATTCCGCGAGCTTCAAAACACGATTAGCCAATGTTGACGGGAAACACTTAGGGGTTGGGAGACACGATCAACAGAGCGAACGCCTATTGAAGCAGGAAACCTTCATAGCCCTTTGCCGCCACTTCATTACGCTTGGCGCGCATCACGGGGGCGGTGTCCGGGGCGGTGAGCAGACCCCGCGCTTTTCCGGGGATATTCGCGCCAACGTACCAGGAGTCGGCCTGGGACCGCAGTATCTTGGCGCCTGCTTCGGCCACGTGCTGGGTCCAAGCTTCTTCCGCCTCGGGTGTGGCCGAGATCCGCTGGAAGTTGTTGTTTCGCACGAATTCCATGGCCTCTGTGATCCAGTCCACGAGAGGCTCCGCGGCCCGGACGAAGTTTCCGACGGAGGCTTGGTTGATGGTAAACAGATTGGGAAACCCGGCGCTCTGAACACCCATGAAGGTGCGCGGGCCGTTGGCAAATTTGTCCTTCAACGTCTGACCACCCTCGCCTCGAATGTCCAACCTGCTAAGCGACCCGGTCACGGCGTCGAACCCAGTTGCGAATACGATGACATCCAAGTCGTACTCGGCGTCTTTGGTCTTGATGCCTGTTGGGGTTATCCTCTCGATCGGCGCTTCACGGACGTCAACCAACAGGACGTTATCTTGGTTGTAAACCTCGTAATAACCACTCTCGCAGGGTAGGCGCTTGGAGCCGAACATGTGGCCTTTGGGCACCAGCATCTCAGCCACCAACGGGTCGTTTACCCGCTCGCGGATCTTGTTGCGGAAGAACTCGGCGTAGTCCTCGTTGGCCTCTCCCGGTAGCATCACATCGTAGAAGTTGCTCAGCCATTTTTTGAACCCGGATTCCATCCACAGGCTTTCGTACTTTTCCAGGCGCTCTTCCGGTGAAACGCTCATGGCCGAACGCATGTCGAACTCGTGCATGAACGAGCCCGGTGTCTCCATACACTTCTTGAAGATTTCCTTATAGTTTGCCTTGATATCTCTCTGAGTGTCTTCGTCAATCGGGCTGTTTCTCAGCGGCGCACAGAAGTTGGCCGTGCGCTGGAACACGGTTAGGTGCGAGACTTCCTTGGCGATTTCCGTGATAAGTTGTACTCCGGAGGCCCCGGTCCCGATGACCCCAACTCGCTTTCCGGCCAGGTCCACGCCATCGTTGGGCCATCTGCCGGTGTGGCACGACACGCCCTGAAAGGTCTCTTTACCGTCAAATTCAGGCACGTAGCCGGCGGAGAGGATACCTACAGAAGTTAGCAAGAACTTCCCCCGCGCCCGGTGGCCGTCCTCCATCACCACTTCCCATTGATTCGCGTCCTCGTCAAAGACCGCGGTCATCACTCGGGAATTTAGACGGATGTCCCGCCGCAGATCGAATTTGTCGGCCACATAATTCAGGTAGCGCTCGTTCTCCGGCTGGCCGGAATAATGCTCCTTCCAGTCCCATTCCTGCAGGAGTTCATCGGAGAATGAGTAACCGTAGGTGTAGCTCTCGGAGTCGAATCGGCATCCTGGATAGCGGTTCCAGAACCAGGTACCGCCTACTCCGCTACCTTCCTCGAAGGACTTTGCCGTTAAGCCGAGTTGGCGCAGGCGATACAACGCATACAACCCGGTGACCCCGGCGCCGATGACAATCGCATCAAATCGTTCGATCTCTTCAGACGACCCTGCGCCGGCTGACTGTTCTCCTTGTTGAGTGTTTACCATCAGTTAATCTGTTGCTCCTATGAATGATTGAATCTTTCGGGGTAAAAAGAAGGGAATGAGTCCCGATAAGACGAACGCATCTAGCCCTTAGTCAAAGCTTGATAGGTTCTTAGATGCGGGATGACAGGCGCATTCTACGCCGGGGACGCCTCTGAAGCAAAACTTAATCTTGATCTACGTCGCCTGCGGCCAGATCACTGGCTGAGATGTTCCTGAGACTGAGCGCAGTCTGCCGGAATGTCTCTGGGTGATTGCCGTTGGCGATGGAACCGACATATTCGGCGGATTCGCTGATCAGAGAAGACACATCGGTGAAGTCTGTGCCTTCGATCCTGGTGGCGTTGCTCAGTTGAGCGTCTTTGAGCACTGCTCCCATAAGATTGGCGTCGCGGAGGTTTGCTCCGCTGAGGTTCGCGTTTTCGAGTTTTGCGGCCTTTAAGGCAGGCGCCGTGCTGATTTGTCCCGCTGAGGTTGGTCGAGGAGGGTCTTTTGACGGGGATCAGGACGAGCGGTTGCGTGGTGTTATTTGTTTTGCAATGCCTTGTATACCCGGTCGGCGGTGATGGGGAGTTCGAAGAGGCGGCAGCCTACGGCGTCGGCCACAGCGTTGGCGATGGCTGCGGCGGTGGCGTTGTTGGCAAGCTCGCCAATGGCTTTCGCCTGGTAGGGGCCGGTGCCCCCTCCGGTCTGGATCAGCACGGTCTCCAGGGGAGGAATGTCAGCCATGGTGGGTAGTTTATAGTCACCCATATTCCCGTTCACAACCTGGCCGCCGTCGGTGACAAACTCCTCGGTGACGCCCAGTCCGAATCCGGTGATGACCCCGCCGTCGATCTGGCCTTGATGCGCCAGCGGGTGAATAATGGTGCCCACATCGTGGGCTGTGACGATCCGCAGCACCTTGACCTGGCCGGTCTCGCTATCCACATGGACCTCGCACACCTGAGCGCCAAAGTAGGTTATGTCATCCCGTTCCTCGGCGGTGTGCTCCACCGTCACGGTGAACGGCAATGTGACGCCATCGGCGATGGCCTGTTTGATCTGGGCGCAGGCTTTCATAACCGCCTGGCCCTCGGTATAAGTAACCCGGCTGGCCCGGGGTCCCTCGTCGTAGGGCACGCTGTCGGTATCCCCAACCCGCACGCTGACCCGGTCGATGGATACTCCCATCTCGCTGGCCACCATCTGTTTCTCGATGGTATGGGTGCCGGTACCGATGTCCACGGTGGGACTAATTACGGAGAAGGAACCGTCGGCCTCTGCAGTCAACACAGCCCCAGCCACTCCGCCGCCGATCTGACGGCCAAACAGGGCGACCCCCCGGCCGTGCCCTGGCCTGTTCTCTGGCTTGTCCCAACCGGCGGCGTCCAGGGCGGCATCCATGACTTCACGGATCTGCAAGAAGTCGATGGGCCGGCCCAGGCCGTCTTCCTCGCCGGCCAGCAGGATGTTGACCCGTCTGAAAACGGCTGGGTCCATGCCCAGTTCGCGGGCCAGCAGGTCAGTATGACACTCCAGGGCAAAGGTGTACTGGTGGGCGCCGGGTGCGCGGAAGTAACCGCCGGGCACGGTGTTGGTATAGACCTGCAGAAACTCGAAGGTTGCGTCGGGTATCCGATAGGCGCCGCCCACGTAGTGGTGGGTCGAAAGGTAGGCCCTGGGCTTCAAGGCTCCATAGGCCCCGCTGTTATGGACGGTGCGGACTTCGCGGGCGGTGATCTGGCCGTCGCGCTTGACGCCCGATTTGATGGTGACGAAGGTGGGGTGGGTCGGGTTACTGGCGGTGAGTTCTTCCACCGAGCTCATGACGATCTTAACCGGCCTATCGGCCATCTTCGCCAGCAAATAAGCGATGGGCAGGTCGCGGGTGTCGCCCTTGCCCCCGAAATCGCCCCCGATGGACGTCACATTGACCCTGATGGTTTCTTCGTTCAAGCCCAGGGCTTCGGCCATCTGCCGCCGGGCCCGAAATGGGGCCTTGCTGGAGCACCAAGCCTGTATCCGGCCGTCATCGTCGATGTCTATGACGCTAGTGAAAGGCTCGATGTAACCCTGATGACGGCTGGGGATGGAGAACGAGTGCTCCAAGACCACGTCGGCTTCTGCAAAACCCTTATTGAGGTCTCCCTTGGTCCAATAGAGCCTAGTCTGGCCGTTGTGAATGTCCGGCGCCAATAGTTCGGTGGGCGCTCCCACATAGCCTGAGATGTCGTCGTGAAGCAGAGGGGCATCGGTTTGCATGGCTTCCATTGGGTCGAAGACCGCCGGCAACACCTCGTAGTCGACGTCTATCAGCAGCAGCGCTTCGTCGGCGGCCTCTGGGGTCTCCGCCGCCACCGCCGCTACCCGGTCTCCGATGTAGCGGACCTTGTCCCAGCAGAGGACGGGGAGGTCCCGCAGAACCTTGCCCTGAAGGAAACCGCGGGCGTCATCTCCCGTGACGATGGCCTTTACACCGGGGACAGCCCAGGCTACTGTGGTGTCGAATCCGCGGATTCGGGCGTGGGGGTGGGGACTGCGAAGTATCTTGCCGGTCAGCATGCCGGGCAAGATGACGTCGGCGGTATATACGGTCTCGCCGGTGACCTTATCCGGACCGTCGATGCGGCTAATGGACTGCCCGATGATTTCAGATTGGAAAACCATCTATTTTTGTCTTTATGTCCTTTGTTTAAGGGCCCTTTCTGCCACCCCGAGCAAAGCGAGGGGTCCCGTTGTTTTTGTCGAGCGTCCTTGAATCGCACAACGAGATTACTCGTCGGCTGCGGCCTCCTCGGAATGACAACGGGGAGGCGGATCCATTCTGCGTTAACGGGCTTTACCCAGCCAGCGAACCCATGGGGTCCCAGGCGGGCAGGACGATGGGCTCAAGTTCCAGAGCCTTCTGTAGTTCCGGCGGCAGATATTCCCTGGGAACGGCGATCTCGAACATGTACTCGGCGAACCAGGAGTCGTTCATCATGAAAAAGCCTTTGTTCCCCACTTTGTCGTCCCAACTGTTCTCCACCCGCCAGCGGCGCGGCACTCCATCCACCACGTCAACGCCGGTGAACATCATGGCATGGGTCATGGCTGTCTGGTGGTATTCCAACCTTTCCGCCTTGTTCATCGAGAAATCGGCGCCGTAGACGCTGGCGTAGTCGAACAGGTCTGCGTCCCACAAGCCCAAGTCCCGGTGCATCTGTTTGCCGGTGTCACACCCCATCCAGACCGACTTCCCGTCCTCCAGCATCTTCAGGGTGATGTCCTTCATTAACTGGATGTCGACGTTCAGATACCTAATGGCCGGGGCATCCACGACGTTGCCAAGGTATTCGACGGTGAAGGTTGCGCCCTCAGGGCTGGACTCCCGAGGGTCGTGGACCAGGCTGACGTAGTCATGGATGTCGGTCTGGAGATAGTCGGCGGCGAACTGCAGAGGGGTCAGTTTACCCGACCGGGTGAATTTGTCGTCTTTATCCTTCCACTGCCAGTCGACCTCTATAGGCGGCGTGCCCAAGTGGATGCACAGCACGTCATAGATGACTTTCAAAGTCTGGTCTTTGATTCCGCGAAGTTCGTCCAAGCCTGATTCTTTGGCGTAAGCGTCACGTATCCGCTTGGCGCCCTGGCGGGTCTGGTAGTTGAGGCTGGCGTTCATGCGGCCTGAGTTGGCTGAACTCTCGGTCTCCGGCATGGATGTCTTGGGGACGACCCCGTGCTTAGCCACCAGGGCGGTGAACATGTCCCATTGGCCACCGTCTGATAAGGGGTTGCGCAGCAGGAAGTCGACAGTCCGGTCGTCGGAGGGCCGGTCGGCGGTCTCGATGATCGCTTCTAATATAAAGTTGGCTCGTTCCAGCTTGTCCCAGAACATCAGGTAATTCTGGCTGAATTCAAACTCCTTAACGTTGAGAACATTCCGAGTGTCCACCCGGCACAGGTTCAAGCCAGCGAACATCCAGCAGCGGCCGGACCGGGCCTGATTGGTCACGCCCCAGTCGTCCAGCACGATGGAGAAGGAATGAGGCGAATCGGTAACGATTGAGTGATCAAGGGCCATATCGTTGACGTCGTGCTGGGTGACGACGTTCTGCGCCATCCGCTTGGACGGGTCGGCGTCGAAGGTCTCCCGGAAGCCGCTGACCGCCTCCTGGGTTAACGCTCCGGGGCCGTTATTTGGTATGTCATTAGCCATCTTTCATCACCTGATATCGAACTCGATTTCTGTCTTGATCAGTCTACTCGTTGGCGATCCAGTCAGCCACTCGTTCTCTGATCATGATCGTGGTGCAGTTGGTGTTGGCGCGGATAACGTCGGGCATGATCGAAGCATCCGCCACCCGCAGTCCGGCTATACCGAGC